>MDSV01247143.1_pt1 | contig 16967 bp, 16 predicted proteins | sample 810851 | NCBI WGS metagenome assembly MDSV01 (sample SAMN05326640, study PRJNA326480) | marine metagenome | isolation source: seawater | place: Atlantic Ocean: North East | collected 2012 | reverse complement strand
TTGAACTAGCAATGGCTGCCTAAGAGGTACCCAACGCTAACGGCAAACAAGGATCATGTCGTCAAAATCCTAGAGAGCAACTTCGGTTGCTCTTTTTTACTATAGTTTGGTTAATTTATAATCTTTTTTTATATTTATGGTTATTATGAATAGAAGAGAAGAAATAGAAGGTAAAATATTAGTTTTAGTAAATGAAATTATTTCTTTAACTAAAATTGAAGAAGAATTATGGGATTACCATCCCGATAATGTTGATAGAATAGATGTAAAAGATAGTTATCAAAAAATAAAAGATAAAATTTTTGATCTAGAGTTGAAAATAGAAGAGGAAAAAGAAATATTAAAACATATTAAAAACGAAGGTGATTTATCTGACTCAGATTGGAAAGGTTTTAACCATAATACTAACACTCATAAAGAATAAATCATGGGACATTATGAAGATTTTTGGTGGGAAATTACCGAATCCATTAACAACAAAGGTCTTAAAAAAGAATTTGATGCTCAATTAAAAAAAATGCATCATCAAGATAAACATCGATATAAAGACACTAGAGATAGATGGACTTATGCTCATAATAAAGTAGTAAACGCTAATACTCCTAAAAATAAAGAATAAACAAAATATTGAAAATATTAGTATTTACCATATTTATAATAAAATGGTAGATATAGATAACATATTTTCTTTATTTGGTGAGTATGATGATTTAGATGGAAATAGTAATTCTAATACTTTAATAGACATTAAATCTACTTCTTTATATAAAGTAGGAATGTTTAAAAAAGTTATCTTAAACCATGTAAACTTTAATAAAAAAATTATAAAACTTTTTACCAAATCTAACTCAGAATTAGATATTAATGACTTAAAAGAAGCTGGGGAAAGTATTGTATATAATAGAGCTTGGAGTTATATAAAAGATATTAATATAAAAAATAAAGATCATCAAACCTCAGTAATTCATTATTCTGATGAATATTTAGATACTGCATTAAAAATGTGTATATCATACTTTATTGATTTTGAAGAATATGAAAAATGTGCACATCTTCAAAAATTTCTCGATTTTCTTGGAGAATAGCTTGGATGCCCAAAAAAATATATGTATGTTCCCGATACGGGGTTTTAAGAAATAAGAAATATAAAGGAAATAAGGGAATAAAGGGGGTTAGGGAAAATAATAATAATTAATTTATAATAACATGATATCAAGAGAAGCAATAAACAGAGAAATTGACAGAATTGATGGTCGTTTAAAAGTTTTAGAAACTATGTTAGGCAGACCAGGAGTAACATCTCAGGATTTTAAAAATGAAATTGAAAAATCTAAGGAATTATTAGAAAATTTAAGATCTATGATAGCCAGAGAACCATTTTCAGGACATGAAATCAACGTCAATTCAAATACTAATAGATAGTAAAAAATAAAAGTTATGAATTTATCAGCAGAAATAATCCAAGCAAATTGGGAAATATTTTTAACTAACATTGAAGAACATATCTCAGGAGATAGAAAAGAAAAATTACTAAATTTCTATAATAAATTCTCAGAACGTTTAATATTAATGCCCGCAGCCCATAAAAAAGAATACCATAATGCATTTCCAGGTGGGTATGTAGATCATGTTAATAGAGTAGTTCGTTGTGCTCTTAAACAATATGAATTGTGGAAAGAAGAAGGCACAGATATTACTACTTTTACAATTGAAGAACTTGTATTTTCAGCTATTAATCATGACTTAGGTAAAATGGGAGATGAAGAACAAGATTCTTACATACCCCAAACTGATAAATGGAGAAAAGAAAAATTAGGAGAAGATTATACATTTAATAATAAAGTTCCATTTGCTTCAGTTCCAGATAGAGGTTTATTTTTATTACAATCACATGATATTAAATATACTTTTAATGAAATGTTAGCAATTCAAACACATGATGGTTTATATGATCCAGCTAATGAAAAATATTTAAAGGGGTGGATGCCAGAACAAAAACCTAGAACATCTTTACCTTTTATTTTACATCAAGCTGATATGATGGCCGCTAGAATTGAATTTGAAAAAGAATGGTTACCTAAGTTTTCTAAAAATAACTTGGATACCACTAAAAAGAATTTTACATTAGATAATAATAAGAAAAATACTTCAATTAAATCAAAAGCTTTAAGTAATATAGGAAGTAAAGGTTTAAAAAGTATGTTAGATAATTTATAATGGAAACACTAGCAATAACACTTTTATCAGTAATAGTCGTAATTTTATTATTTACGACTTTTAATCTTCTTAGAAAAAATGAAAAGCAAGAAGATATACTTGTGGAATATATGAAATATCTAGATAAACTTTCACAAACTATTGAAGTATCTGATACTCAATTAAAAAAATTAGATTCGTTAGGAAGATTTGAATCTGATGATGAAATTGGTTTTTTCTTTCAATCAGTTAAAAAAATTCAAAAAATTCTTAATGAATTTAAAATAAAAGACGTATAGAAAGTGGATAATATTATAAGAAAGCATCAAAGTAAAAGACAAAAAAGAAATTACTTCACTCAGGAAACTGAAGATGCTATAGTATTATATAATAACACAAAAGTCCCTGAAAAAAGAAGTTTAATTTATCAAAGACATATTCATTTTCCTTTTTATAAATTAACTCAAAATATTATACATACATTTAAATTTTATTATACGGATGATGTAGAAAATTTAGAAGATTTACAACATGAAATAATGGTATTTCTTCTAGATAAAATACATTTATTTGATCCATCTAGGGGAGCTAAAGCATATTCTTACTTTGGAACTATTGTAAAAAGATGGTTAATAGCTTATAATCAAAAAAATTACAAAAAGAAAATAGATAAAGTTTCAATTGATGATATGAGTGCTTATCAAAATTTAGATACATTTTCTCCTAATTTTATGAAATCATCTACATTTGAAAATTCAGTTCAAAAATTTGTAGATGAAGGGGATGGGTTTGAAGGAGATCCTTTAACGTCTTTAGGATATAAAGAAGGAGATAGATTATCATTTTTTATAGATAATTTTGTATTATATGTTACTGATAATATCTATAATTACTTTCCTAAAGAATATGATGCCCAAATAGCTGATTGTATTTTAGAACTTTTTAGAAAAAGAGAAGCTATTGATATTTTTAATAAAAAAGCATTATACATTTATATTAGAGAAATGATTGATGTTAAAACTCCAAAAATTACAAAAATAGCAAATAAACTTTATAACATATTCAAAGAAAAATATAGATTCTATAATGAATATGGTTATTTTCCTTCTTAAAGTTTTATTTTTTTTATATTTATAAATAAAACTATGGGACAATTAGACTCTATTGTATTTGGAAATAAAAAATTTTCAGATATTCTGAATGAAATATATGACAATCAGACTCAAAAGAAAAAACAAATTTCAGCTTTAATTTCAGAATTAAAACCTTTAGTTAATGAAATAGGAGATGCTACTTTAATAGTTCCTTTAATTAAAGAATATCTAGAAATAAGTGTTAAAAATGATGAACAATTAATTAAAATGGCTACTATTGTTCAAAGGGCTTTACAAAATGTGGGAGAAGATGGAGAATTAGGAATGTCTGAAGAAGAAAAGCAACAACTACTAGATGAAATAGAAAAAATAGAAAAAGATAATAAAAGTCAAGATTAAAAAATGAAACAAAGAACTGGGGTACAGTCATCAGGAGGAAGTAATTTTCAAACATCAATAGGTTCACCTTATGGGAGTATTATTCCTGTTAGAGTAAAAAAAGTTTTTCTTAATACTACAGATGATTCAACATTAATTGATAAGTATGGAAAATTCGCTGCTTTAGGAGGAATTTTAGGTGAATCTTTAACTAACCCAGAACCACCTGATGAAAATGGAGAATATAACCAAAATCCTGAAACTTTAATATATGCTGCTCCTTTATTTTCAAATTTAAAACAACCTCCTACTATAAATGAAATAGTTTATGTAATTTCTCTTCCTACAAATAAAATATTAATAGACGAAGCAGATATTAATAGTTGGTATATAAGAACTATAAATATGTGGAACAGTGTTCATCATAATGCTATACCCAATAACTTTTTTGCCGAAAGTAAAGATGAAAAAAATAAAAATTACGAACAAACAGAAGCAGGTTTTGTAAGAAACCCATCAGATAATTCAACAGAAATTGATTTAGGAAGTACATTCGTTGAAAAGTTAGATATAAAAAATTTACAATTGTATCAAGGAGATTCTACATTTGAAGGAAGATGGGGAAATACTATAAGATTAGGAAGTACTGTAGAAAATTCATCACCTGAAAATCCATGGTCTGATGTTGGAGAAAGCGGAGATCCTATTACTATTATTAAAAATGGTCAAACAGAGGATGGTAGTGATCCATGGATACCACAAGTTGAAAATATTAATACAGATAAATCATCTATTTATTTAACCTCAACACAAAAAATACCAATTGAAGGAGCAAGTGTTAATTATAATTCATATGATACCCCTCCAACTTCTTTAGATTTATACGAAGGCGAACAAGTATTAATTAACTCAGGAAGATTAGTATTTAATTCTAAAAGTGACTCTATATTATTAAGTTCCCAAAATTCAATTAATTTAAATTCAAATGATACAGTTAATATAGATACTGGTCAGTTATCAGTAGATGCAAAATTAATTACTTTAGGAAATAAAGATGCTACCGAATCCGTAATATTGGGAGATAAATTTTTAGATTCATATACTAAAGTAATACAAAAATTAGTATCATTAATGAATACCCTTCCAACAGTTGGTATGCCCGCACCTTTTACACCTAATGCTGGTGTTATTACTACTTCTACACAATGTTTAGTACAACTACAACAACATTTAACTGAAATACAATCATTTAAATCTAAAACTACATATACTAAATAATGGATATATCTAAAATAATAACACCTCAATTAACTGAAGCTATTAAAAAAACTTCAAAATTTGAATTAGTAATAGATAAAATGATATTAGCTATGGATAAAGGAGGAGTTTGTCCCCCTAAAAATGAATTAATGCAAATATCAGTCTCAAAAAACCAAGTAACAAATGCTTTGGGGTCAGTATCTAGGGTTTTAGGTACATTAGATAAAACAGCATCAACCGCTAATAATATAATTGGAACTATAAATGGAGCTATAATAACAATAAAAGCACTTCCTTTCCCAACATCAGTACCTCCTGGAATAGGTGTACCTGCTAATGTTTTAACATTATTATCTGATGCTTTAGATTTATTAGGTAAAATAGTAGATAAGCTGGAAGGACCTATTAAAATGGTTGCTACTACATTTAAATTAGTTGCTGAATTATTTGATGGAATTATTAAAAAATTAGGTATATTAGATGCTTTATTTGATAGATGTATTAAAAAAGAAATTAAAGAATCAATAATTTGGGAACCTACAAAAGACTACTTAATAGGAGATAAAGTATCATGGCAAGAAGTATATTGGGACTCTTTATCATCAAATAAAAATAAACAACCAGATACTAATCCTGAAGATTGGTCTGGGGTAGATGAAACAACTGCTTTAGAAGAATCAGGGGGTGAAATAGTAGCTGAAATTAATTTTTCAAGTTCAGCAGAAGTAGGTGATTTTTCACCTTCATCATCACTACAAAATGATGGAGTAGATACAAGTGGAAATGGCAATCCAGGAAATAATAATGAAGTAACAGGAGCGGAACAAAATCAACAAGCAGAAATTGATTTAGCAACAGCTTTATCAACACCTCCAGGAGTTCTTGTAGATCCTTATTATTGTATGTTAGAAGCAGATAATAAAGAAACATATGCTCCTAGTAGAGCAATAGTAGCAACACATAAAGATAATCCGGGGGATAAATTATTTAATAAATTTTCATTTAGTGCTACTACACAAGTATTATTTAATGAAATGAAATTTAGAATAGAAAATCTAAATAGTGGTATAGATTTTTCATATATGACAAGAGTAACTGAAGAAGATTTTGATGATAATAATAATTATGGTAATACTGAAACAACAGGCTCTAATTCAAATACAGAAACTCCACCTCCACCACCTGTTTGGCAACCTGATGGAGAAAAATGGAGATTATTTCAAGATAATTTTGATGTAGAAGGAGCTTATGCTTATTTACAAGAGGGTATAGATTTTGGAATAGGTTTATCAAGTAAAACATTAAGAGAAATATTTGATATATTAGTACCAATTGCAAAGGAACAATTTCCAGCATATGATTATTTGTATCCTGAAGAATGGCCTACTCTTAATTATGAATTAAATAATGAAAATAGTGAAGAATCTAATTCTTCCTCTTAATAAAACCAAGTGAAAAATTTAATTTATTCATATTTATAAAAAAATAACAGCATAATGAAATTAAAAGAACTAAAATCAGCAATTAAAGAAGTAGTTAGAGAAGTAATTCAAGAAGAATTAAAAGAAATTTTATTAGAAGCAGTAAAAGGAACAAAAATAGTTCAACCACAACCCATGGTTGAATCTAAAATACCAATTCCAACTCAAACTCCAGTAATGAATTCACAACCTCAAATGTCTGCTCAAGAAAAAAGAGATGCATATAAAAATATTTTAGGTGAAACAGCTGGACAATTTACTTCTCAACATGCACAAAATTTTAGACCAAACCCAGGAATGGATAGTGCAAATGGTCAATTACCAGAGGGTAATGTTGGGTTGGATCAAATAATGGGATTAATGAATAATAAATAATTAAATGGCAGAAATATTAAATAACGTATTTCCAGGTGATATAAATGATATTACCAGTGATGAAGGATCAAATCGTAGAGCTTTAAGTTTTGATTTTCCTTTATCTGGGAGAGCTGTATTTAACCAAAATTTTACAACTCCAAAAGCTATACAAGCTAATTTAGTTAATTGGTTATTAACTAATAAAGGAGAAAGAGTATTTAATCCTAATTTTGGGGCTAATTTAAGAGAATTATTATTTGAAGGAGTAGTAGATTCTACTACATCTGCTTTACAAACAAGAATAACTGATAACATATCTATAGAATTTCCAATGATAAAAGTTAAAAAAGTTGAATTTGATAATGATACTGATAGTAATACAATCATTTTTAATATGAGTTATGAAATTCAAAATTTTGGGATAATTGATGATATAGTAATAGAAATAAGATAATGGCAAATACATCAAAAATAGTAAAATATACAAATAGAGATTTTGATAGTCTTAAATCATCACTAATTAATTTCTCAAAAACATACTTTCCATCTACCTATAATGATTTTACCCCAACTTCTACAGGAATGTTATTTATGGAAATGTCAGCTTATGTAGGAGATATTTTATCATTTTACCTAGATAACCAACTTCAAGAAAATTTTATACAATATGCTAGACAAACAGAAAATGTTTATAATTTAGCTTATATGTTAGGATATAAACCTAGAGTTTCATCTGCAGCTTCAACAGAATTAGAATTTTTTCAACAATTACCATCAAGAATAGTAAATGGGGCTTATGTACCAGATTTTAGTTATGCTCTAAAAGTTCCTAGTAATACTCAAATTACTCCTAGTGATGGTTCTGGTATTTCTTTCATCACAGAAACAGAACTAGATTTTAGTTTTAGTGGTTCATTAGATTCTACTGATATTACAGTTTATTCTTTATCTGGTAATAATCCAGATTTTTATTTAGTAAAAAAGAAAAGAAAAGCAATTTCTGCAACTGTAAATACTATTACATTTGATTTTGCCTCACCTAAAAAATTTGATACAAGAATAATAGATGCAGAAAATATATTAGGAATATTAGATATATATGATAGTCAAGGTAATCAATGGTATGAAGTAGATAATTTAGCTCAAGATGGAGTATTTGACTCAGTAAAAAATACTACAGTAAATGATCCCACAGCAGTACAAGGTGATGCCTTAAATTTATTAAAGTTTAAAAGAACACAAAAAAGATTTACATCTAGATTTATAGATCAAAATTCATATCAATTAAGTTTTGGGGCGGGGACAGTAAGTGATAAAGATGAAGATGTAGTTCCAAATCCTGACAATGTAGGAATTGGGTTGCCATTTATGAAAGATAAAATGACAACTGCATTTTCACCTACAAATTTTATGTTTACAGATACTTATGGGGTTGCACCCGCAGACACAACTTTAACAGTTAGATACTTAACTGGAGGAGGTTTAACATCAAATGTAGATTCTAATATATTAAATATATTAGATGAGGGAAGTGTTACTTTTGTTAATAACCAAGGTTTAAGTTCAAATACAGCCCAAGTTGTATTTGATTCTATAGCTTGTAATAATCCCCAAAGAGCAGATGGAGGACAAGGACCAGATACTTTAAATGAAATTAGAGAAAATGCATTAGGAAATTTTCAAGGTCAATTAAGAACAGTAACTCAAGAAGATTATGTTATAAGAGCGTTAAGTTTACCTGGGGAGTTTGGAACTATAGCAAAAGCATATGCTACACCTTCACTTAAAACTACATATTCATTAGGAGTAACCCCAACAGTATTAGATTTATATGTTTTAACTTATGATGGTAATAAAAAACTTCAAGTAGCTTCAAAAACATTAAAAGATAATTTAAGAACTTATTTGGGGGCTTATAGGATGATAAATGATTCTGTTTCTATTAGAGATGGTTTTATCGTGAATATTGGTGTTGATTATGATATCTTAGTAAGACCTAATTATAATAGTAACTCTGTAATACAAGCATGTAATAATTCTTTAATAGATTATTTCAATATTGATAAATGGAGTATAAATCAACCTATTTTATTAAAAGAACTATCAATTCTATTAGATAAAGTAGATGGTGTACAAACTGTTACAAATGTAGAAATAGTAAATAAAACAGGTTTAACTTTAGGATATTCTAAATATGCATATGATATAAAAGCTGCAACAAGTAAAGGTATAGTATATCCATCAATGGATCCTTGTATATTTGAAGTAAAAAATCCAACAATTGATATAAGAGGAAGATCAACAAAATAAGAAACAATTATGCCAGAAGATAAATTTTTAGAAAATTCATTAAATAAAACTAATTTTGATTTAGATAGTAAAGAACCCTCAGGGGGACCTATTAATGATAGTGATAGTGGATTTGAACATAAATACACACCTACTAATACTTATTTAGATAGTATTCCTCTTGATCAAACTGTTAGTCCCTTAAAAAATGATTTAGAAAATGATGGGGCGTCAACAGATTTAGATTTAAATCCTGATGATGAAAATGGATTTGGGGGTCCTAACAGAACAAATGCTGCTAATATCCCATCAGGTGAGTATAAAAATGTAACAGCGGGTGGAAAAGGATATGTCGGAGGATCACCTGGAAGTGAAATAAATACTGTTACATTACACCAATATACACCCGATAGAACGTATTTAAATACAATAAATGATCCTGATAATTTCCCTGAACCTAGCATACAATTACCTAATAGTGACATAACTAGTAATATACCTACAGATATAGATAGTGGTATAGCAGGTGATGTAGAAGGTGGAACACCAGATGTTTCACAATATACATTCCCGGCTTAAATAATATGATAATATGGCAATATATAAAATAAATCCAGAAAAAGACGCAACATTATATACAGAGTATCCTAGTATGAATACCGGGATAGATGCTATATTAGAAGCTTCGACTTATTTAAAAGATTCGAATGCTCAAACTAGTAGATATTTAATTAAATTTTCCCAAACGGAAATTAATAATATTTTTGATACACATATTTCAAATTCAACTACAAATGTAGTTAGAAATCATTCATTTTGTTTAAAAAATTACGCAGCTACTGTAACGGGATTAAATAAAGATTCTAAATTAGAAGCTTATGCCATATCAGGAAGTTGGGATATGGGAACAGGTAGATTTGGAAATGATCCAGAAACTACAAATGGATGTAGTTGGGTATTTACAGATGAATCTGGTTCTGTTAAATGGAAACAAAGTAGTTGGGCTACTTTTGTAACAGCTTCATTTGAAGATAAATTAAAAGGAGGGGGTACGTGGTTTACAGGTTCAGCTACAGGATTAGTAGTATCTGCATCACAAACTTTTAACTATACAGATCCTATAGATTTAAAATTAGATGTTACTAATATATGTAATTTATGGGTTAGTCAATCTAAAAGTATAACAGGAGGAGATATACCTAATGAAGGATTTATAGTTAAACAAGAATTTTTAACGTCATCTCAAGAATTTACTCCTTCTCAATCAAATGCAACAACATTAAAATTCTTTTCTGTAGATACTAATACTATATACCCCCCACAACTTGAAATTAAATTTAGGGATTATATATTTAATACGGGTTCATCTTCAAATACAATTTTAAATAATTCCGAAGCATTTATTTCTGTATATAATAATAATAGTACTTATTTTTCTGAAAGTGTACAAAGATTTAGAATAGCTGCAACTCCAAAATATCCAACTAGAATTTATACTACATCTTCATTATATACTACTAATTATTTTTTACCAACATCCTCATATTATGCTATTAAAGATTCTGAAACTAATGAATTTGTAATTGATTTTGATAACCAATATACACAAATTAGTGCTGACAGTAATAGTTCTTATTTTGATGTTTATATGAATGGTTTAGAACCTGAAAGATATTATACTATTTTAATAAAAACAGAATTAGATAGTAGTACACAAGTATTTGATAATGATATAATTTTTAAAGTAATAAAAGGATGAAAAGAATAACATTACAGAGACAAGTATTTGAAAAAGAAAAATACTTAAATACTATAGATAACTCATTTAAAGAATTAAAATCAGAACCAGATCCTAATTTTTTTGATAGAGATTTAGCTGTACTTTCTGATTTTTGGTATTTATATGAAAAGTTTTTTTATAATATACCTAAGCTTGGAGTTATAGAATCTCATGAGTATCTTACTAAAACTAGTGGTGAATTTGCAAACGCAGAATTTATTTCAGAACAAGTCCAAAGTTTACTAGATGAAATTGTTGTTTTAAGAGAAGAAAATTTAAAATTACTAGAAGAAAATATTAATTTAAAAACACCAGAACAACAAGCAGGTAATGGAATAAGTGGTAATAAGTTTAATACTGATGTAGCTGGAATGGCAGTAACTAATATAAATAGAAGTTAACAAATAAAATGGCAATACCTGTTGAAACAAATATAAATACAGTTGATCCTAATTCTTTTACTCCAGAGGGGTTTCAGGCAGGATTAGGAAGTGTTATTCCCGCAACTACTTTTACAGGATCATTTTATCAAGGAGTAGATGTAGTTCAATATTATGTTTATGACATTAATAAAGATGTTCTATATTCTAATAATAATTATACAAATTATATAGTTACTAATGATGCTTCCCCTCAATCAGGAAGTCAACAAGATAATCTCCCTCCGGAAGCTTCATCCCCACCATCATATAGATTAGAATTACAACCAGAAAAAGATCTTTTTGATTTAGGATATAGTGCTGGAACATTTTTTGGCCTCTATAATTTTATTAAATTTGAATTAGAATCAACTACTCAATATTTTATATCTGAAATTTCTCCTAGTAGAACAGAAATTAAAATAGCAAATAATTTTTTAGATGACGAAACTATAATTAATTCTTATAATGAATTTAATGATAGATTAAAAAGTGGTGATTACTTTGATGAATTTTATCTTGATTTTGGGTTAAATAGAACTTATATAGCTACTAATATAGATTTAGAAATTGATGAAAATGGAAAACCATTTATTTTAATTAAACTATATACTCCATTACCAACAGGATTTGGGAAATTAAGTTTATTATCAATAATAACTAAAGTAGCAGAATCTTTAGTATATAAAGTTGAATTTGTAGAGGATTTAAGTTTTGAAGATCTAAGGGAATTTATAAAAGGACCAAATTATAATGTTTTTGTAAAAGATACATCAAATGATCCCACAAATTATAAAAGTTTAGAAGAACTTATTACCCCTATAAGTAAAATAGATACAGCATCTTCCTCTTCACAAAATTTATATTTAAATTTAAATAATCAAAAAGGTGTTTATTTAAGAACTGATTATAATAAATGGGATAATTTTATTCATTATTCATCAGCTAAAAATAGATTAGAAAATTTTAAAAATAAAATAGAAGATATTGAATCCTTTCAAGCAGAAATATCTCAATCTCATATAATAACAGGAGATACAACATCATCACTAGCTTGGTCATCAAGTTTAGTAACAAAACAAAATAAAATTAATGACATTGTTCGTAATTTTGATGGGTACGAATATTTTCTTTATTTTATGACAGGTTCTACATCATGGCCTAAATCAACATCAACAACATATCCTTTTAAATTATACTCAGCTACAAGTTCTCAAGTATTAAATTGGTATGGTAGTACTGATGATACTAGTGCATATTTTGGAACAGGAAAAAATTTAATATACTCAGCATCTTTATATGATGAAAATAATAAAGATAATTTATTTTATATTGTTCCCTCTTTTATAAGTAATAATCAAAGTAATGAACCGTATGTAAAATTTGTACATATGGCAGGACAGTTATTTGATGATATTTGGTTATATACTAAAGCTTTTGGTGATATAAGAAATAGTAATACCCAATTAACAGGTTCTACTTTACCTATGGATTTAGCTGATGAAGCAATTGAATCATTTGGGTTTAAAACATATCCTAATGACTTTAATTCACAAGATTTTTCAGCTAAATTTGTAGATGGTGTTACTTATAATAATAATCTAGTAGATCAAAATTTCCCAGGAAGTCAAGCTGAAGGTATAAGACACTACATAGATGTAGCTTCAGGTTCTGTTATAAACTATTATGATAATGAAGGAACTACATTAGGATATATAGTTCAATTAATTGATCATGCTAACTTATATCCTCAACAAAATTCTGCTCAAGAAATTTATAAAAGAATATTCCATAATATGGTTTCTTTAGTTAAAAGAAAAGGAACTGTTGAAGGATTAAAGCAATTAATTAATATTTGGGGTGTTCCTAATACAATGCTTCGTGTAAGTGAATTTGGGGGTAAAACAGCAAACCCAAATGACTTTGAATTATTCCAAGAAGTTTATAATAAAGAATTTACTACATATCAGTTAATGACTGGCAGTTTATATGCAGGACATTCAAATTCTACTACAAATGCTAATTTAAGAAAATCAGCAAATGCTACACCTCTATTCCCTTGGCAGCATTTAACAAGAAATTGGAGAGCAGATAAAGAATATGCTACTCCAGATTCTATACAATTTAGATTTAAAACAGCACGACCTATTGATATAGATACTAATTTTTCAGAGTCTTTACTTTTAAAATATAATAATGTAAGTAATAATATATCTAATGGTCAAATGGGTATTTATTTAGAATACTCAGGTTCAAATTCTGGCTCACATTCAGGGTCAATTCTATCTCCTTATCATACATACGCTTCAATGTCATTTGTATTTTCAGGATCAGTTGCTGAAGGAGCAGAATCACCTGGATATTTTAAATCTGATCCTATTTATTTACCTTTTTATAATAAAAAATGGTGGAGTGTTCAATTTCAAAGATTAACTCACACAGCTTCAAATCATAATAATTTTTTAAACACATATGAATTAAGAGTAGCCCAAAAAGGTGATGATGGGGCTGATAATTTTATTAAGTACGAAGGATTAGTAACTATGTCTATGGGTTCTAATGTAACCCAATCATTAAATTATACTTGGAATTTTGTAGTTTCATCATCAAACAATTTTAATTTTGCTACATCAGTAATTGATTCAATTGTTAAATTAGGAGGTAATGCAAGTGCTATAAATGCAAACAGAAATAATTCTATAGGTCCTCCTGCCTCAAATACACCTGCATTATCATTAGGTGATGCTTTTTCAGGATCTTTTCAAGAATTTAGATATTACGCTAGAGCATTAAGCCAATCAGTATTTAATAAATTTGTAATGAATCCTCATTTTATAGGAGGATTTGAAGGTAAAATATCGGGGGCCTTTAGTGGATATGATATATTAAATTATAGAGTACCATTAGGAAGTTTATTAGAACATACTAATCCTGTTGGAAAATCATACCTTAGTTTAGGTGGTAATTATTCATACATACAATTTGGTGGGAGAGACAATACCACTTCAACTGCTCAAAACGCATCATTTTCATCTTTAGGATCTGTACACCCTGCAGCTTCACATCCAGAAGATAGAATTGTTGCCACTGGTCAATTAAGATTTGGACATAATTCATCTGATTATACATCTTCATTTATTAATAAAAGTGATAATAAAGACATAAGTAATGTATATCATATACAGTATGCAACTACTACATTACCAACAGCCTCTGCTGATTTTCCAAATCCATCAGCTTCATTAACTTCATCCCATTTTACTTCTAATAATGAAACATATTATTATGATCAACCAGCAATGGGTCTTAGAAATAGAATTACAAATAAAATTCATATACCATCAACAACAGATGCTTTTGGAAATACTCTTTCTCCATTTAGAAGTATAATACAAGATTACCCACAAAGTCAAAGTTATAATGAAAATATAAATAATTTAGAAGTAGGATTTTCATTTGAAAACGAAATAAATGATGATATTATATCTTCTTATGAAGATGATGTAATTAGTAGTGCAATATCTGATCCTTTAGAATACTTTAAATCTCCTAATAGTATGTTAGCAGATTATAATTTTTGGGATAAATCAGAGGATAGATATGATAAATTAGTTGGAATTGCTAGAGATTATTTTAAAAAGTTTAGGGGTTTAAAATCAGGTAGTATATCAGCAGGGAAAGGAGCAAATGGTTGGACACTTTCTCCTAACTTATCAGATAATGCCCCTATAAGAAGACCTGGTAATTACATGAATAAATTTGATTATAATAGATTAATTAAATTTTATGAATCATCATTATTCAAAGCTATAAAAAATTATGTTCCCGCTCGTACAAGTATAAGTACAGGAATTATAGTTAAACCACATTTATTAGAAAGAAATAAAATAAAACTAACATCAATAACAACTAATTATCCTCAAGCTAAAACACCTGAAACGGGATCTAGAAATGGAACTCCATATTACCCACCTAATAGAAGTCAAAGAGGATATGGATATAATAGTGTTATTGAAACTAAAAACCTAGAAATTACAGCAACTTTACCTTCAACATCAATTAGTGGGGGAGCTGGAGGATCAATAAATAAATATAATTATTTTGGAACAGGTTCATTTGAGTCAGGAGTAAATAAATTTTACTTTGATAACTCTGGTTATTTTAGAAATTTTTCTATAATAGAAACGCAAGGAGGATTACAAAACGACTCACAAAGTAATGTACAAAGAGAATTTTATGATGGTGAATATAGTGGTAGTACAATAAAATATCGTCCTAAAAATTATGTAAATGGAAGTAGATATAATCCTTATCGTATAGATTTTGAAACAATTCAAGAATTTCCTTTACCCCAATATGTTGATTTCACCAGTGAATTTTGTGATACTGACAACGTTTCGCACGGCGGAGTGAATGTGGGTACTGTAGGACGATTTGCAGATAGTTTTACTGCATCTGCTTTTAATGAAGTTAGAATTAAAAAGACATCTCAATCTATGGCTCCTGTTGATGATGGCTCAAATTATGCTTACTTATCTTATGGTCTTAGATATCCAGGAGTAATGGAAAACCATCAGCAGTATGAAATAGTATATCAAATAACTAATAATCATAGTACAGGAGCTAATAAAAAAGGAATTGTTTACTTTAATCCTTCAGTATTATCATTAAATTTTGGACAGGCTGCTTTGATAGTTACAGCATCTAATTATATAGGATCTCAATCATTTAATTTTAAACCTTTCTTTGCTGATCAACGAGATTCTGCTCTAAATTTATTTATTTCAAATAAAAATTACACAGGATCAACTTTACTTACAGGAACTGAAGATGGATTTGATATAAACTTTAAAATTTTATCTTTTAAACCAGTAATGTATGACACTAGCTCAGGTGATATTCATAACCCAACAACGAAAATATACACAGGATCAGTATTAAGACATCAAGTAAAGCATTTAAGACCTAATGATGGATTTAGAGAAAGAACATTAACATCAATTCCTACCCAAATAAATCCTAACTTAAATGGAACAGACCTTTTAGTTGGTTTAGCACCTTTAGCTGCTAATGATTTTGCAAGTAGTAGTAAAGGATTTGGAAATTTAATACCAAACTATCCTAATTTATATAAATTTTCTAAAACAATACCTTACTTTATTAATTCTGAGTACAATGCATTAATTAATAATGTTAGTGAATCAAGAAAAAGTACACATCATATGGATGTAGATTATTCTACTAATCAATATATTCCTGTTAATACTCAAACAATTGCGGATCAAACGGCTAAAAAAGCTCAAGTACCGGATAGTTATTATACCGATACTGAAATTGTAAGTGGAAGATATAAAGGTACTAAATTAACAGCAAGACGTTATAATGTATTTGATGATAAAAACTTTGATGAAACTATATTCTTAAACAGAGACACAGGATCATTTACAGGTGATATATCATATGGTGTATCTCCTGTTATAATATCTAATCCATTATATATAGCGCATTTTAAAAATTCAAAACAAAGTAGAGAATTTTTTGATACAGTAACTTTTACAATAGATGAAATAATTGTAATTCCAAATACAAATTTAAGGGAAGGAGGTGATCTCGTAACAGATGATGGGGCACTTGTTGAAGGTGATGGTGAATATAATCCTATTATTATAAATGTAGAAGGAAAAGAACAAGGAGAATTAGGTAGTAGTGGATA
>MDSV01034827.1_pt1 | contig 16967 bp, 18 predicted proteins | sample 810851 | NCBI WGS metagenome assembly MDSV01 (sample SAMN05326640, study PRJNA326480) | marine metagenome | isolation source: seawater | place: Atlantic Ocean: North East | collected 2012 | reverse complement strand
CTGTGCTATCTGCAATCGCACCAAATGAAATAGATACTGGATTGTTTTCACCCCAGTCTTGAAACTCAACATAACCCTTCAGTTTTTCCGCGTAGAGCAGATGATTTTTATTACGTTGTGTAGATGCCCACTCTGCTTTTCTAATCTGTCTGATGCCAAGGAAAGCCTGTAAATCAGTAGATCTAAGGTTATATCCTGCTACGAAAAAGGTAAACGGTGAGTGGAAGTCATCAATACCGTATTTATCCATCATACTGCTGTATGTTTCTTGGTCAAGATCTTTTGCCCACCCGTGACTTCTAAGCATAAGAAGCATATCATACAATTTCTTATCGTTCACGTTTACCATTCCACCTTCAATTGTTGAAAGCTGGTGTCCAAAGTAGAAGGAAAATGAAGCCATATCGCCAATCGTACCAACCATTGTCCCGTCTGCATATGATGCCCCAAGTGCGGCACATGCATCTTCAAGAAGCAAAAAGCCATACTTTTCCTTAAGAGCTAGCAATCTTTCTTTGTGGTGAGGAACACCAAGAACCTGCACAAAAATAACTGCGTCGGGATTTTCTCGTTCACAAATCTCTTCAAGCTCATCTAAATCAATTCCAAATGTTTCAGGATCTGCGCCACACATTATGGGCTCAAGACCTAACTGCATGGCAGGTGAGATAGTTGTAACCCAACCAACAGAAGGAACAACAATCTTTTTATTAGGAATTAAGCCACACTCTACAGCAGTTGCAACCATTAAAAGATTTGCTGATGAGCCTGAGTTATTAAACACGGCGTATTCTGTGCCGATGTAATTTGCCCAATCCTTCTCAACTTGAAGGGTAAGTTCACCCTTAGTGAGTCTTGGGTAACTCTTAAGCCAATCACACAAAGCATTGACATCTTCTTCGTTAATTGTCTCTTTGGCAAGAGGGTATTTAATGTTCATTATATTTGCTCCTTATATCAGTATTATTCTACAAAAAAATTCCTTCTGAACTTATTCCATTTAAGTCTCGTTCAGATAGCGTTGGTTTTTCTTCTAGCCATTGAATGTTTAAATTCGAATCATTCCACCTTATTGTAGTCTGTTTTTCAGCTCCGTTGTAGCTTTTTGTCCACTTATAGTGAAAAATACATTTATCGGTTAAGCATAAGTGACCGTTAACAAATCCAGGTGGTACATAAATTGAAATTGGTTTGTCTTCAGTAAGCACCCAGCTTTGTTTTTTGCCGTATGATTTTGAATCTTTTCTTAAATCTACAGCAACCAATTGAAAGCTACCTGCTAAACAAGTTATTAGTTTGCCTATTTCAGAATCACCGTGCAAACCTCTTAGTATACCTTTATGTGACACAGTAATTTTATCATCTACAAAAGTGGGCAAAAAATCATTATTAGAAGAATACAGTGGCCAAATTTCACCGCGGTCATCTGAGTAGGTGTCTAAGGACAGCTTCTTAACACCAACCAGTTCTTCAGATTCTAATAAATCCTTTATGTAATACACTACTTGATCGCTTCTACATTTAGGCTCATCAGTGAGCCATTAATCTTATCCATGTGTGGCAAGTATGCTTGACTATAATCATCTACGTAAAAGTGCTCAGTGTCTTTCCAATTGTATCTTTCTACAGACTTAAAGCCAACGTCAAGCAAGTCTCTTTTTAATGTATCAAGACTCCAACAATGATAATGAAAATCAAAATCATATTTTTGACCACCGTAAAAGAAAGCATACAAAATATCTAAATTTCCATTCTCTACATAATACTTGCACACAGCCTCAATATCTGGTACTGCAATCCTCAAAACGCCACCGGGCTTAAGGGTAGCATGCCAACTTTCTAATACCTGACGCCAAGTAATTGGCTGAAAGGTTGATGGCTTAAGCGGAAAGTGCTCAAGCACATGACATGCATACAATAAATCGGCATCCGAAAATTTCTCGTGTATCTTGGCCACATTGGCAACCATATCTGGTCCAACATCTTCACGAGCATCGATATTAATAAATCCATGCATTTTTCGTTGACCACAGCCAACATTCAATTTAACTAGTTTATCTTTTTGTAACATTTAATCCTCTTCTATGTTCCAACCTTGTAGACTCAATATTCTTCTCAGTGCTGAGTCCAAATCATATTGTGGTGTATAAAATTCTTTCATCTTTGTGCAATCACCACATCTATACATAACACCTACTGGCTTCTCTGTCAAGTGCTTAATTCCCTTTGGTGGTCGCCAGCCGGTAATTTCAAATAATTTCTCAGCAACTTGGTTAAAGCTAATTGGTATACCGTTTCCAAGATTAATTGGTTCCTGAATATCTAACTCAACTGCTTTCATGGTTGCATTTACAATATCGTCGATGTATATAAAATCTCTTACTTGACTTCCGTCTCCCCAAATTTCAAACTCTTCAACCTTATTAATAATTCTATTAACAAAAGATGGCATTGGGTAAGTTAAATCTTGATCTTCACCAAATCCACTAAACGGTCTGAATATGTAAACACTTAGTCCTTGCTTTTTAGCAAACTCAGCAAGCAACTCACCGGTCAACTTTGACCATCCATAAGTAAAATCTGGATTAGAGATATCATCGAGATCAATAAAATCTTCTCTCATTTTAATTTCAGAATTTTCTTTTTGATATTTGATTGGATATGCTGCAGAAGAACTGTAATATACAATTTTCTTCTGTCCGGTGCGGACTGCCCAGTTAAACATCTCTGAATCAATCGAAAGATCAGTTGCAACTGCTAGTGGTTCGTTTTCAATCATCTCGCGACCGCCGACAATAGCAGCCAAGTGCACAACTAAATCAAATTTTTCATAGCAAGTTTTGAAAAACTCTCGGCAGTCAAGACCATCTTTGATGTCTACACCAACAATCTCATCTCCTCTCTCTTCAAAATACTTTACAAAGTGTCTTCCTACGAATCCTTTGTGTCCAGTTATTAATACCTTCATTTTGAATCTCCAAATCTTCTCTTCCAAATGGCATCGGACTTAGTCCAGTTATAAAAATCAATTTTAATTCTGTCGCTCTGATCGGCAGAGTACACTTCTCTAAAAAGAGGTGCATCGTTTGCGTGATAAGCTTCTTGCACTGGTACGTGGTCACCTTCATTCGGATTCCAATCGCATGTCAGCACCAAGCTTGGGCTAAAGTGAAACTTGCTTCCATTTCTTTGTGCTCTAAACGATAAGTCGTGTGTATTCATATTAAGGTGCTCCCAGCGGCAATCAAAGCCGCCAAGCTCTCTAAAGTAATCAAGCTTATACATTCCTAATAAATGAATTTGAAAGTCCTGTGGGACTCCTGGCAAGCGTAAATCAGGGTGTGTCCATGCGGTCCAGTAACTATCTTCTGGACACTTGCCAGATATACCTCTTCCTTCTGCATATTTTACAATGACGACATCTTTATATGGTAGGTCTTCGTGCAGTTCAATGCACTCTTTGATAGAATCTTTCAAGAAATAACCATCATCTGAGCCCCAGAACATAAGCTCACCTTCTGCCAACGCTGTTGCTATTTGACCACATCGAGCAGGAGAACCAAAGTCCTTAAAAAACTTAAAGTTACTTCTTGCTGCTAATTCTGGTGGTGGATCATTTGGACCAACCATAATAAGCTCCCACGTGTAGTCGGGTCCAATTGCTTCTATAGCAGAATCATACAATCTTTGCCACAGATGAGTTCTATGTGCGGGTAAACAAATCGATAAATCGTATCTAGTCATTAAATCTCCTTTTCCATACAGATGGTGCGTTTCTCCAGTTATCAATTTTTAATCTTGGATTTACATTTAAGGTCCAATTTGGATCTCTAAATCTTTTTTGTAATAATGGTTCATCATGCTGATGCTGACAAACAAATATAGGCATGTGATCTCCGGTGCCACCAGGCATGTGATCACAAGTAAACAAAGGTATTTGAGCCATTTCAACATTAGCTCCTAAAAACTGAGCGCGGATGGCCATATCTGCATGTGAAGCCCACGTGCCTTCATAACTGCAATCCCAACCACCAAGCTCATTGAAAAAATCTGCATGCAAAAATGCAATGTTAAAAAGCCACCAATCGTTAGGAATGTGTGGTGAGCCCGCAGGTGTTCCATTAACCTTGAAATAACTGTCTGGCTGAAGTGTCTCTCTTTCTGTACTACCTTCTTGTCCTTCGTAATATTTTGCGACGAGTACATTATTTTTACTGTCTCCCATCGCATAAAATTGATCTAGACAATCGTCCAGACTATTTTCAAATAAAATACAATCGTCTGCAAACCATGTGTAAATCTTTCCTTCACACAATGATGCGGCAATATTAGATGCCCTTACAGGGGAACCAAAGTCTTTTGCGTATTTTACGTTATGTAAATCTCGCAACTTTTCTGGTAAAGGATATGGACCCACCACTACAAGTTCAAAAGTTCTTTTAGTGGATGCTAATATTGAATCATATAACTTTTCAAGTCTTTCGGTTCGTATACTGGGTAGAATTATGGAAACTTCTGGTTTCACTGCTTTCCTCTCATATACTCTATAACCTCATCTAATGATTCTTCTAAATCAATCTCAGCTTCAAACCCTAATAATTCTTTTGCTTTTGTGGTATCAGGAATTCTTCTTTGCACATCATACTCATATGCTTCATCTGATACAGTAGAAAATGGCTTGTCAGGGTTTAACTTCTCCCACACTAATTGTGCTAATTCATTTACTGATGTTGCGACAGGTGTTGAAATATTGAAATCCTCATTTAAAGCATTCTCACTTTCAAGTGCAAGCCTGATACCTCTTGCGATATCTTTGCCATTTGTGTAACACCTAACCTGCTCACCAGTTCCTAAAACGTGTAGCGGGTCTTGACCTCTTAAAATTTTATTAATGATATCTGGTAAGACATGACTCATCATAAGCTTAATGTTGCCAGATTTTACCTCATGCTCTCCAATGGCGTCTTCTTCGCCAACCCCAACACAGTTAAATGGTCTAATGATTGTAAAGGGCACGCCATACTGTTCATGAGCACCTTTGCAAAAGTATTCTACTGCAAGTTTTTGAAACCCATATGTGCTCATTGGTGGCGCGCAAACTTCAATGTTGCTTTCAGGCGTTGGGTAAACTTCTGTGTTTTCAAACACCATACTGCTTGATAATGCCATGATACGTTTTAGTATGCCTTGTTGGTGTAGCTTGATAGCTAAGTCAAATGTTGAAGCCATAATTCTTTCATTGGTGGCCAACAAATCATATGCATACTTGTGGAAATAAGTAATTCCACCAATCATAGCAGCACCAGAAATAATGTATTCAACATCTCTTAATTGTGGCAAAATATTATTTGGATCAAAATCAATGACATCCATTTCAATTAATTCAAAATTAGGATGATTATCATGTGGTCTTGTAATTGGACCATATTTTGAAAAGTTATCAACCCCGATAACTTTATATCCTTGGTTTAAAAATTCGGCGCAAAGATATGAGCCAATAAATCCTTGACTTCCTGTAATAAGAATTTTTTTCATTTTCGCATTCCTTCAAATACTGTTACTCTATACTTGCTGTTTTCATCCAGCAGATCTTCAAAAAAATCAACTTCTGTATTCTCCATAAGCTTTGCCATGGCTGATACATCCTTTGGTAAACACATACCACCAAAACCTCTGAAGTTATCGTTGCACTCAAGATAACTTCCAGCAATATGTTTTCTGTTAACGACTGCATTTTTAACATTTGCATAATTTACGCCGCTTAACTTACAGGCTTCATAAAAACTATTAGCAAATATAATCAACATTGCGTTGTATACATTATTAAAATACTTACAGAATTCTGCTTCTGCATGTGTCAGTCTAACAAACTTTTCTGGTAGTGAGCCGTGACACTCTTCAATTAATTTGTACGTCTCATTATCACTGCAGCCGATAATACAAACATCATGATTTTCTGTAAAATCTGTAATTGCACAACGCTCTCTTAAAAATTCAGGCACAAAACAGACATTTAGTCCTGTTTCTTTTCGTAGTGACTCTGTAGTACCGGGCACAACTGTAGACTTAATTGCTACAACACCATTATAGCCAAGCTCCTTAAGATCTAAAATTACTTCTCTTACAATAGTGGTATCACAAGAGCCATCATCAGCACGAGGCGTAGGCACACAAATGTAAACAACTTCAGTATCTAAGACATCCTCTAATACGGTGTCATGCGCGATATCATGAACAGATACATTATGACCAATAAGTTCAAAACCAAACTTACATGCGCCACCAACAACTCCTATTCCAATAACTCCAACGTTCATTAGTATCCTAAAGCCTCATAACTTTCTGGCAAGTTGCCGCGGCTATCCTTCTCAAAACGCCGCTCCCAAACTTCTGGTTGTTGTTGCCAATTATCTAAATCAATTTTAATCCTATTTGCCGCGGCGTTAGGTGCAGAATAAATTGCATCAAATTGTGGCTTGTCATGAAATGTCTGCGCATCATAAATTGGTGCATGGTCGCCCGTCTTATCAACAAAATGATTGCAAGTTGTTGCATCTGTTTGCGAGTCATATAGTCTGCCACCATCCGCTTGTACCCTAAACATTAAGTCGTGTAGTGAGTGATTGATGTATTCATAGCGACAATCCCAACCACCAATCTCTTTAAAATAATTAAGCTTCATAAAGTGGTGACAAGAAATCTTGTAGTGCTGAGGAATGCCTGGTAATCTTAGCTCGTCGTGATACCAAGCCATCCACCACTGCGCTGGCACTGTCGGTCCACCGTACAATGCACCTTCTCTATACCTCATATTAACCACATCTTTATCGGTGCAATTGCTTCTGTGAAATTCAACAGCATTGTCGATGGCGTCGGGAAGAAATATTGCGTCGTCAACACAATGGAACAGAAACTCACCTTCACAAGCAATAGCACCTATTTGTGCACAACGACTTGGGCAGCCATAATCTTTAATCAATTTAATGTGCTCAAGATGCTTCATGTTATCTGGCAAATCAAAAGGGCTGACAAGCACTAACTCCCAACTGTATTTTTTGCAAGAGTTCAGAATACTGCCATACATCATTAACCACTGATTAGTTCTTATCGCAGGCATCATAATTGATACGTCATATTTAAAGCTCACAATCTAACTCCTTTGTGATAGATGCCCAAAATGTTTTTGCATTGTACTTTTTCTTAAATGCATTAAAACCTTTATTAACAATATATTCTCTTTCTTTGTCGTTGTCAAGGTAATAATTTATTTTTTTAATCAAATCTTCTTCATTTTCAAATTCAACGTAGTGAACATTTGGTTTCAAGTAGTTTTTAATGGGATTATTTTTTCTTTCAAGCAACAAAGATTTACTAGCCAATATCTCCCAGACACGACCTTTACATTGGTCATTGCCTTCTGGTCCACCAGGAAAGTTAATGCTTATTTTGCTGTGTCTCATAAGCTCAGCATATCTAATAGGTGATAATCCCTTCTCTCTTTGTCCACCATCAACTAAAATATTAATTTTGTTATCTATCAGGTGTCTTAAATATTTTTGCCTCTCAGGATATCTAACGCTGCCTAAAAAGCTGACAGGAATGGTCTGTTCACCTGAGCTTTCAGTTGGGTAATATAATGTTTCATCTTGTGGTGCCCATAACCAAATTAAATTATCATAATCTTTTGCTAAATTCTTTTCTGCTCCCCAACAAACATGCAAGTCAGCAAATCCATTTTGGTTAAGGTCTTCAATTTGTGGTATCCCCCATCCTTGGAAAACATCTGGCCACATAAAAACCATTTTACAGCCCTTACTTTTTATATGCTTGTAGCTTTTATTTGTAGGATTTAAATGTGACTTGCCTAATAATGAAAAGATAACTATATCTGGCTCTTTTCTATCAACTAAAGTCGGCAAAAAGTTATCAATATGCTTTTTTGTAACCGCTGAATACTCATCAATATGGATAATATTAAACTGAGTGTCAGGAAAAGTGTTACTAAATGTCTTAAAAAGGTTATGATAATTGTTTGTAAGACCCTTGTTTGGGTCTGCATCACACCATTTTTCGGTCACAAAAAGTACGTTTTTGTTACTTTTCTCCATAATAATCCCCATATTCTACAATAATTGTGCTTTTACCATCTGTTCTATTGTAAGCCTTGTGGTAAGCTGGAAAAATGTCTTCTGGCTCATCACATCGAATAACTTCTGTGTTACGTAACATTCCCCTAAAAACTTGTGTGAAGTCTCCAGTATGTTGAACTTGCGGGTTTAGTGGTCTCACAGAGCCAATACCAACACGAATAATAGCTTTTGGTATATATTCACCGTGTGAGAACTCTTGCATACGGTCAAGATGATTAACCAACTGGTTTACAGCACAAAGTAAGAAATTCCATCGAGGATAGATGCTAATAGGAACAGAACCAGCAACTGCTAAACCTGTAGTCATCCCCATTTGCATCTCTTCATCAACAGGCATCTCAACTAATTTATCCCTATCAACACCAGATAATGTATTTGTCATTGCAGTTCCCTTATATGCAACTGCTTGTCCGATAAACACTGTATCATCTTGCTCTCCAAGATAATCCATTGCTCTTTTTAATTCATCAAAGTAAGCTCCCATTAGAATTGCACCCTTTTTCCTGCTCCAGCGTGTGGATATTTCTCTAGTTTATATTTGTAATATGTAACATACTCATCATTTACATCTTCATAAGTAAGTTTTTCCATTCCCCAAGTCGCACGAGTATCAGTACAAACCGACTTACCATTGTCTTCAATAATAAAATGAATTGGTAACTTGTGATTTCTAGCATATTTAATGCACTCATGGGCTACACCAGTTTCAGATGTCATCTCGCCCATAAAACAGTAGACCTTATTGGTGCCGCCTTTACGCTTGATATCCATTGCGATACCTGTAGCAATCGGTATCACACCAGTTACGATCCCAGAGGACAGTACTCTTTGCTCTTTAAAACAAAGCGAGATGGAGCGACCCTTTAGAATAGCTGCCTTTAATTCTTCTGGCGGTACACCTTTGAGTAAGCACTGATAATGACTGCGCCACGAACATAACACCCAATCTTCTGGTCCTATATTGTTATCCTTAAATACTTTGATCATCTGCTCCTCATTGCCATTGTACAAGTGAACAGGTGCTCTAATCATTGCGGCATCAAAGCATGCTGCCATATCAGTTTCGAATTGAATTAATTCTTCTTTAGTTAACACTCTAATCTCCAAGTATTTTTCTTTTAAGTTTTATTTTGGTCATATCTTCGATTCCTTGTCGAGTATTAAGACCATATTTATCTTCCACTAATTTAAGATATTTTTCGTTGGTGTAATACTTTTGAAATGCTTCGTCTCTAAATTTCAAAACCTCAGCAGCAGATATATGTTTTGTGTTTAGTGGCTTCGTTTCATATGAATGCTGAGAATATCCTACATACGTTTCAGGAAGCTCCCAGCCTTCTCTAATAGCATCAAGATAAAGCTTAGAGCCAGGGTAAGCCATGGCCGAATAAAAATTAGCAAACTCACAATTTAAATCAATAGCCATGTCAAGTGTATCTTGCATGCTTTCAATTGTATCCTCTGGAAGACCAAAAATATAATTTCCAATGACGTCAATTCCGGCATCTTGAATTTTTTTTACAAGATCTTGAATATTAACATCTGTAAATCTACCTTTTACGACGTCTTTTCTGACAACTTTGTTACCAGACTCGATACCCAATGCTAACCAATTAACGCCAGCGTTTTTAAGTGTTTCAAGATATTCTTCTTTCACAGTATCAATTCTAGCGTATGCCCAAAAATTAAAATCATACCCTCTATCAATTATTAATTCACTGAGTTTCATAAAGTGACTTTTGTGTAACACAAACATTTCATCAGCAAGTTTTATGTTTCTGATGCCCATATTATTGAGCGTTTCAAATTCATCAATTATGAACTCAGGATCCCAGTATCTAAACTTATTTCGCCCGTAGTCCCAGTTTTCTAAATTATTATTTCCAAACGGAGCGTTAATGCAGCAAAAACTACACCTAAATGGACAACCAAGACTGGTATATAAAGAAGCAAATGGGCTTCTTTCGTCGTTGTTTGTCATTGCGTGCCAGTTTGCTGTTCTATACTTATCCATTGGCAACAAGTCCCATGCCATACCAGGAAGCTCGTGTGGTAAATTTTCTTGTGTTATAAGCTCTGCAGGCTTTGTGTAGCAGACATTATTTCCATCTCTATACCAAAGCCCCGGTACGGTTTTTAATTGAGTAGGATCTCCCATATCAGCAATACTAAGCAATCCTTCGATTGTGTATGGTCCTTCTCCTTGGCAAACAAAATCAGCTTCTTCTGATTCTAAAGTATGACGAGCTACAGCAGATGGATGAAGACCTATAAGCAATACTTTCATAGTAGGGTCTAACTGCTTTATATTTTGAATTAAAAGCCTTGCTCCAATCATGTTTTGTGTTGATGCAGACGGCTGTTGACCATATACTACAACGGCAACCAGCTTAGCATCATGCTCAATCACACGCTTTGCAGACTCCTCAGCGCCAATTCTTTCAGCTTCACAGTCTAAAATACGAGCAGAAAAGCCCTTAACAATAGCATTTTTAGCTAACAAAGCAGCCCAAATAGGCGGCTCGATAGCAGAATAGCTATTGCTCAGTTCTTGGTAAATGATTGGTGCACCATTTGGGTGCACAAATAAAACGTCTAAATTATTCATATTCTTAGTAATTTGCATACCACGGAGATTCAATAATAGAATAAGCCGTGATTAGTTGTTTGATGCCATCGTCAAGATCATATTCACATTCATACCCCATGTCGTAAATCTTATCACTACTAACGATATAGTCTCTTACATCTGGGTCACTATTGATTTCTGCTCTAATAATCTCAAGTGGAAGATGTTCCTGAATTTTTTCAGCTAACTGAAGTTTGTTCATATTGAGCAGGTCATTGCCAAGGTTATAAGTTTGGTTCTTACATTTATCCCAATTATCTAAAATAAACATGAAGCCTCTGCAAACATCGTGAAGGTGCACATAGTTTCTCATAAATTCACATTCATACAAAACAAGCACTCTGTCTCTTAGTGTCTTAAGAACAAAATTATTAACAAGCAAATCGGTTCTCATTCTAGAGCCAGGTCCAAATACAGTGGCCAACCTAAATGTTACATGATTTTCGACATCTTGATAATCTTTTTCGGCGGCGACCTTAGTCTTACCATACAAAGAAATTGGATTTAGAGGTGATTCCTCAGTGCATACCGAACCATCAACACTAACTCCGTATCCAGAGTTCGTGCAAGGATAAATGACTTTTTGAGTTGGAAGCTTAATCTTAGCAATCCATGTGTTTACATCATGATTAATTTCATGTGCTCCTCTTGGATCTTCCTCGCAGAGAGGGAATCCGACTAAAGCTGCCAATGGAATTATAACATCAGCATCAGCAATTAACTCAGTCATTATTGTTTTGTTACGTACATCGCCTTTTACAAACTTGAAGTTTGGATTGTTAGCATACCTAAGAAGCGATGTGGGATCATACATTAAATTATCAATAGCAGTAACTGAGTATCCATCTTTCAAAAGATAGTCAATAAGCTCACTGCCAATATATCCTGCGCCGCCTGTTACTAGTACATTCTTCATTTTAATTTTCCTATTAATACGTCTTTAAGCATAACCCAATCGCATGCTTTAGCCCACAAGGGGTTGCTCCATGCAGCAGGTTCGTTTTTCTCGAACACAAGATGTCCTGTCCAAGCAAACGGATACACTACAAAAGGAACTATTGGTAAAAACCACCATGCTTGTGATTTTATAATCACAGCCAATGTTAATATTGTAGCACATTGTCCAATAATGTGTAACCATCTATTAACTTTATTTTGATGTAATGTCAAATAATATTGATAATATTCACTAAAAGTCTTGTCGTCATATTCACTCATCCCAACTTATCTCCCAATCTTTAAAGTCAGCAGCAAGACAATCAATCTTGTAGTCTTTGCGACCACCAGAAAGCTCTTGAATTCTATTTTTGGCAGTATTTCTGATACCATTAAGTCCGTGTGTCAGTTCTAAATTGTTACCGTCTTTAATGCCTTTCCTGTAGTTTGTCTCGTTGTGCCATATATGTAGATTCATCTGAGATAAAACAACAATAGCTCGGAGCGCTCTGGCATCAATAACAACCTCATTTTGTTGAAGGAGTAGATCAATATCGTGAAGAATATCCGCTATCTCTTCTCCGTACTCATCCTTGTGGTCAGTAATAAAAACTTCCTTTAGTTGTGTGATGCTTAATCTATCCACTAGCTCAGAAAGTGTTGGTAGGTATTTTCTTTGTTCGCTCATTTTAGTTCCTTAAAAATTGTGAGAAATAGTTTTTGTATCTGTTAAAGTTCTGTTCGCCAAATACATTTTGATATTGAAAAAATACATTTGCTTCTTCTTTTCCGCGGGGTGCAATATATTCAGCAGATGTTGAGAGCCCCTCAGAGTTATAATAATATAATCCAAGTGGTTTGTCTACTTTTTTAAATTTTGCACCATTATCTACCATACGCAGAAACATATCCCAATCACCTGCATATTTTAAATCAGGGTTAAAGACACCAGCTTTTTCGTGTATTTTTAATTTCCACATTGGCATTGGACCAGGCAAACATTTAATCATGTTTTCTTTTGAAAATTCATTTATTGAGTGCTCATATACTGTGCCATTTGATGAATTAGAATGAAATGTTTCATTTGGTTTTTTAGTTTGTAAACAATCAGCATATACTAGATCTACATCATCTCTAAAATACAATATTTTTCTCATGATTTCCATGTATTCTGGATGATGTCTATCATCAACACATGTTTGTGCAAAATATTCACCAGTGGCCATCTGAATAGCCATATTTTCAGTTTCCATTACAGATGCACGATAATCTAAACGTTTATAAATTGTATTGCTATGCTTTTCACAGAATGCTTCAATATATTGTTTTTCATTTTCTGGCGAGTTAGCGTCTATAATTATCAATTCACACTCGCTAAAAACTGTTTGTTGCTCCATATCTTCTAAAAATTTTTCTATGTACCGTTCGCCATTATAGAGCGGACAAAAGATAGTAACTTTTGGAAATTCTATTGGCTTTACAAACTCAATCTGCTTATCATTTATTAATTTGAGCCACCTATTTTTTAAATTTTGATTATTTTGCCTAATAAAATCTAACATCTCTTGACCAGATAAATTAAAATACTCTTCGCTAGCGGCACCAATAAGCGTATTTGTTATAAGCTTTCCTCCTAATATTTTAAGCTCAATGGACAGCCTGTTAAAGGTTTCAAGCCACTGTGGAAAGAAAATTAGTTTCTCTACTTTAGACAAATTTTCAATAAACTGGGGAAATGGCTGTTCTTGAATAAATTCAAACTCAAGACCTTTCGCTTTGCAAAAGCTGACAGCAGGAGGCATGCCCTTGTTACGATTATTAGAATACAATACGGCGTGCTTTATAGTTTTTTCAGCATTCATATTGCTTTCTAATACAGAAAGCTGGTCTTCAGTCCATATGTTGCCACCAAGACTAACAATATTATTTATCAATAAGTTTCTCTGTACAACTGAGGCATGCTTTTTTGACTGACAAAGGACTGCTAAAGCATTTTTATAAAACTCTTTGTTTTGAATTTGAGTTTCAGGTGCTAAAAAATTTCTATACAGCGATGGATTATTAGACTTTACATATTTGTGGTCATGTTCAAATATAACATACGTAACATTTCCTAACGTCTCTTTAATGTTTTCAGGGATTAGAAAAAAGTTTGCAATTACAAAAAAACAATCTTTGTTTTTATTTATAAAATCTTCAGTTACTTGTTGAGACTTAATTTTCAAAACCTCAATATCACTTTTCAAAAGAGAAATTAGCGCGTCGTTACAAAACTCAGCGCCACCTCTTACTTCTCCTAAAAAGAAATCAGATATAAAAATTAATTTATTACTCATATTCTACAACTTGATCTAAAATTCCTCGCCACTCTTCTTGCTCTTCAAAATTAGTGCCAATAAAATTCATGACCGTATCGACCATGAGACCATATTGTTTTTCTTGTGAAAATCTATCTTGTGTGTAATCAGCAAAGTTACATGACTGTACAGCTACGCTATCTTCCTTGTTTGTTATAATATCTTTATAACAAAGTCGCATATTCTGTTTTGCAGATTGCTCTCTTGGATATGACCACATTGAGTCAGCGATCAAAACTCCATCCCATACTACTTCTTGTTGAACAGGACCTAAATCAAAAGATACATTATAAAAACAATTTTTTCCATTCTCATCAATTAGAAAGTCCATTTGTCCAGACCAACCTGTTGCTATTACTGGTAACCCAGTATACGCAGACTCAAACAGTGGCAATCCAAATCCCTCTCCGTGTGGGAGTGCTACAAGTGCAGATACTTTTTCGTGATTATATACAGAATGCATTTCTTCATCTGTTAAATCTCCGTGCAGTAGATATAATTTACACTTTCTATCTGGTGCTACTTGATTTGCAAGATTAATTAATTGCCCATAAGAAACTTCTCGATCCATATGGCAATTTTTGGCCATATTCGTTTTAACAATTAAACCAACTTCTTCATCCTTAAATTCTTCGATAAACCATTTGACAGTATTCGGTAGATTTTTTCTAGGTCCCCATTGTGCAACTGTCAAAAAGTTAAAATCTGTCTTTAAATCAAGATTAATATCTGGCAAGTCTTCATAGTTCTTTGCTGGATAGTTAACAGTCACTATTGGAGTATCTAACTTAAGCATAAACTGTTGACCTGTGCTTTCATTATGTGCTTGATATTCGGTATACTCAAATGTATTTTTAGCATGATTTGAAACTACTACAATACCATCCATTTCGTTTCCATGTTGAATCCACTGATGTGCAACTTTGCTTGTTTCAATCCCTGCTGTGTATCCAATATTAATCGGTGCTATTTTTTGCCACTCGTTGGGTATGGTGACTTGAAATGATACATCAAATGTGCCGCCGGCTTGCATGTATGCAATAGTTTTTTCAATAGTTTGATCAATCCACTCTCTTTCTTCTGTGATCTCATTTGTCCATGAGGTTTGACCCCACTGAAGTGGTTGGATATAAATATCAAATATGTCTTGCCTTGAAGCTAATGCCCTTAAAGCAAACCTTGATTGCTCACCATATCCTGAACGAGTTAAGACTGGACCTCTAAAAAATAATTTCTTTTTCATGCGACCTCCAACAAGTGCCATCTTCTATAATTTTTTCTGTCTTTTCCAGAGCCATGTTGCTCTATCACTCTATCCATTAGTTCAACCCATGATTTTTCAAACTTTTCAAAATTGTAATTGTTGTTAACATGCTGAATTCCTTCTTTAGACATTTTTTGATATGTTTTCTTACTTGCCTTAAGAGCTTTTGTCATTACTTTTTCAAAGTCATCTTGTGAAATTCTATCTTCATAAATGTATGGAACCTGCAGAGATCCGATAACAGCCTTACTAGATGGTTGAACACCCCACCCGAACCACTTTGTTCCATCAGTTACTTGTTCTTGCAGTCCGCCAGTCATGTTTACAATAATTGGTGTGCCGCACGATAATGATTCTAAAGTCGCGAGACCAAATCCTTCAGCGTCAGATATGTTAATTGTATAGTCTGCAGAATTATACATAAGACTTAATTCTTTCGCATCTACTTTTTTAGTTGACAATATTACTTGACCTTTATGGACGCCAAGGTGCTCAATAATATGTGGTAAATCTTGACCATGTGGATCACGAGCGTCAGTATGCATCATTAAGCACGCTTGATCGTGCCCAACTTTATCAAGCCACTCTTTAAACCACCAAATTAAAGTTCCACTTTGCTTTCTTCGAGCGTTTCTATTGTTCCAAAAAAAGATTTTCTTTTTTGGATTATTCAGTTCTTCATCTCCAAATGATAAAATTTGTTCTCTTACACTCTTAATTTGTCGTTTGCTTTCAGCATCAGTAAATTTATGAAACCACTTTTGATTTACTGCATGTGGCAAATAGCAAGATGGCACCTCTGGTGCAGCTTGTTTTACTATTTCGTGAGTGAGCTTTGAAATACAAACAATTTCGTCAGTTGATCTATAAAATCTAGCATTATACATAGGCACTGGATAATTGTCCCAAACATGATAGTAAACCATGGGAATTGTAGCTCTAATTTCATTTTCAATTTCCCAAAGCCAAACATAAAATCTGGGATCTGTCATAAACCATAGAGCGTCTGGTTTTTCTTTTTGTAAGACAGACCTTATAACTTCAGCAGATCCATAACCATCAACAGGGTAAATGGTCCAATCATCTGGCCATGGTTCTACTCGTTGTGGATTATAGTTTTCGTGCTTAACTGCACCACCTAAACAAATAAATTCATATCTACCTGTTTTGAGTAAAGCTTCAATAAAGTATCTAGTTTGTGTGCCAACTCCAGAGGGTGACAAAGGATGGTCAGATAAAACCAATATTTTCTTTTTTTTCATTAAGTCCTCATGAACAATGTTCAGTATTATAAAATTTACAGCCGTAACCAGACGTACAAGATAAACGATTCTTGATTACACGCTTATTTTTAATATTGTACAACGCTGTATTTAAAAGTTTAAGAGCATTCTCAGTTTTTCTTGGTCCGCTTGTTACACGAAAAAATTCAACATGACTTTTCTTTGCTGTTCGTTTAAGTAGTGCAAAATGTGTTTCTACATCTTTAGGATCAATATTCATCTTTTGACAGAAAAACTTTTTATAAAGAGTAAGCTGGTAGGTGATCATTTTGTCACTTTTCTTTTTAGAGTCCCAACCCCATGAGCATGTTTTCCAATCAAAAATGTGAATTTTACCATCGGGTGTGG
>MDSV01219118.1_pt1 | contig 16969 bp, 13 predicted proteins | sample 810851 | NCBI WGS metagenome assembly MDSV01 (sample SAMN05326640, study PRJNA326480) | marine metagenome | isolation source: seawater | place: Atlantic Ocean: North East | collected 2012 | reverse complement strand
GATTACTGTCGAGTCATCTTCAGAAAACGATGCGGAATGCCCACAAGCATATGTTCTAACACGTGTGTTTACAGCAACTGATCTTTGTGGAAACACGACAAGTGCGACGCAGACAATCACAGTTGTGGATACGACAGCTCCTGACTTCGGTTTGGAAGATCTTGAAGTCTCTCTTCCATGTGATGAATATGACGTAATTACTGTAGATGCAACTGACAACTGTGGCGAAGTCACGATTACTTACGAGGAAACACCAGTAAGCGGTGGATGTGTCCTCCCGGTTGGAACCTTCATTAGAGTATATACTGCTACGGACGATTGTGGCAACAGTTCTACATTACAACAAATCATCGTTCTATTTGATGAAACAGCGCCAGAATTTACATCTGTACCTGCTGACTTCACAATAGAATGCAGCGAAGAGCTGATTCTTGAGGACGCAACAGCTATAGACAACTGTTCTGATCCTGAGGTCACAGTAGAAGTGGAGGTCTTACTTGGAGATTGTAACGGCGCTTATTCTTGGATAAGAACATTTAAAGCGACAGACAATTGTGGAAATGAGACTTCGGCGCAGCAGGTGATTACATTCATCGATACGACAGCACCAGAGTTTACATCTGTGCCTGAAGATTACACGACTGAATGTTCGAATGAACTGGTCCTTGATTTGGCGACAGCTTCAGACCTGTGTACTGAAACAACTGTTACCATTGAAGAGGTAACTACAGAAGGAGACTGTTCAAATGAATACACGCTCACACGTACATTCACTGCAACGGACGAGTGTGGAAATGAGAATATAGCAACTCAAGTAATCACGATCGTAGATACAACGGCTCCTGAGTTTACGTTCCTCCCTGCAGACTTCATTGCAGAGTGTTCTGACGAACTCTCTTTAGAAGATGCAACGGCTACTGACAACTGTGGTGAAGTGGACATTACGGTCGAATCGTCGTCAGAAAACGATACAGATTGCCCAGAAGCATATGTGCTTACACGTGTATTTACGGCAACTGATCTATGTGGAAACGCAACAAGTGCAACGCAGACAATAACAGTTGTGGATACGACAGCTCCTGTATTCACGCTCTTCCCTGAAGATTCAAATACACAATGTGAAGAAGCGCCATATTCAATTGAGGCTTCTGACAACTGTGGGTCTGTTTCTATTGAAGAAACGCGGGATACGCTTGATACAGACGGATGTGGCAACTACACACATTTGGTCTCCGTGACTGCGACTGACGCGTGTGGGAATGTAACGAGTGATTCATTTACAATCATTGTTCAAGATACAGAAGCGCCTCAAATCACAGACTCTAATGGTCTAGATAATGGCGATATCATTGAAGTATGTTGGGATGATGTCTGGGGCAACTTAACAATTCCAAATGCTGTAGAGATCTCATACGTAGACAACTGTGACATTGAAGTAGGCTTAGAGTTTACCGAGGAAACAAATGGAGAATTTGCACCATCCGGAGACGTTACTGGATATTGTACGATCACGACTCCTCAGGCTCTTGAAGACGGTGAGACTTGCGACAATTATGACGCACACAGTATTCGCATGTTCAACTTTCCTGGAGATGAATTCTACACCACACTAGAAGGTCTTGTGTCAACCTATTCTGATGGAACACGTCATATTGAGTTAACTGCTGTGTCTAGCGCTAACCCAAATGCGGGTTGGACTGTCATTGCTGACTTCTCTGCTGACATGACATGGGATGAGTGGAGTGGACAAGAAGGCTACCACAGCTTTAAATCAGATTGTGGACTTGGAGATCATACGCTATGGCATTATGCTATTCTTCAGAACTCAAGTCAATTAATTGGTTGGGGAGACTACGAAGGAAACTTACTAAGTATGAGTCATCAACCAAGTAACGAATATTTCGGATTCCAACTCGGTGAAGGAGCAAACAACAAAAATTCGGAATTCGGATTTAGCGGATGGTTCTACTACAGCGGTGAGTTCCAAGGAGAAAGCATCATGGGATCTGGTGACCTATTCGGCGATCTTAACTGTTGCCTTCCTTACGAAATCACGCGTGATTACACACTGACTGACTGCTCTGGAAACTCAGAAACATTCGGATACATAGTAGACATCTCAAGTGAGGCTTGCATCAATGATGAGGGAGGCCTACAGGGAGAAAGTGAAGAATCTAGTTCTGCAAACACGATGGCAAAAGACTACATCACAATCGATGCATTGTCTCCTAATCCGACAAACTCAACGACTACGTTGACCTTTACAATTCAGGAGGTCGCATCAGTTAAAGTTGAGGTAATGACGATGGAGGGCTCTCTTGTACTTCAGCCATTTGAACAAGTCGTGATCGCGGATTGGCCTCAAACTGTGTTAATTGGTACAAATAGTTTAGAAGCCGGAATGTATCAGGTTCGTGTGACATCTCGAGGTTTTATAACATCTAAAAAATTACTTGTCATTCAATAATTTGATAGCCTAAACCTAATAAAGCCGCCCTTTTAACGAGGGGCGGCTTTAATTATGTAATCTAACACTTGCACTTTGTATAACAAAATCTTATATTTGCTATGCAAAAAACGATAAACTACTGTCATGTACTACTTTAAAGAGATTTTAATTTTGGGATTTGTGCTCGCGATCGCAACGCTTAAAGGCTATTCGCAAATTTCCAACACCAGTCTTCTTCCATACAATCCCGATGTTGATGGAAGCGGGACGATCGAGGCGGTGGATTTATTGGGGTTCCTAACTTATTTTGGTGAATCGTATATCGCTGAGGGAACACTGCCTATAGAATTTGGAGGCACAGGTGCTTCAACATCAGAAGAGGCACGACTGGCACTTACCCTTTCTGTATTTTCTGACTTACCTTCAGTGGAGGGAATTTCAGCAGGAGGTGAAGTTTCTGGAACATTAAACATTGAAGGTGCACTTTCGCAAGGAGAGGATTCTGAAGCAACCGGTTCCTTTTCCGTGGGGTTAAATCGAAGTTCCGCATCTGGAGATTGTTCTGTTGCGCAAGGCGAATCAACTGTAGCGACAGCCCTTGGGTCTCATTCTGAAGGAATGCTAACTTATTCTTCCGGTATAGGCTCACACGCTGAAGGCATGCAAACACTTGCCCAATTTGACTACACACACAGTGAGGGTTATCAAACCCAGGCCCTAAACATCTCAGCTCACGCAGAAGGATATGGGACTGTTGCGAGCGGACTTTATTCTCATGCAGAAAATAGATATACTGTCGCAAATTCTACATGTGCCCACGCTGAAGGTGAAGGAACAAGTGCTTTAGCTGCTGCTGCTCACTCTGAAGGCTACGAAACAACTGCAGATGGCTTTTCATCACATGCACAAGGGTATCAGACCACCTCTTCTGGAAGCTATAGTCATGCAGGAGGAAGATCATCTTTGGCTTCAGCGACAGGCGCGACAGCGATGGGAAACAGTGTGATCGCCGACCAGCAATACTCTACTGTAGTGGGAGAATATAACGAAGAAAACATTGCTGGAACTTTGTTTGTTGTAGGAAACGGCGTTCACGCGTCTAGCAGATCGAACATATTTGAGGTCAGCAGTTCAGATGCGCTATTAAAAGGAGACTTTAATGTCACCGGCATGATTTCCTCAAATGGAGTTGATCTCGTATCAGGCATTGACAATAACCTGAGTGAAATTCAGCTGTTGATTCTTGAAATTCAAAATCTTCAAGCAACCGTTGCTGATCTGCAGATGCAAGTTGACGCCCTCACGCCTTAATGCTTTTTAATTGTATTTAGGGTTAATTTATATGATTTTTATCGCCTTTATTGTTTTTTTTATGCCATTTAGCGCATTCTAAACAAATTTAACGCATCATTAACATGGCGTGACTTACTGTTTAATTCCAGTAAATTCAGGTCCGAAATTTCCATTGACCACCATCGTTTGATCTGTTAAATTAATGGCGAGATCGAGCTCTGGCTCTGCAGGGTATTTGCTTGAAGATTGCTCTTTGCACGTACAACTCAATTGGGCCATCGTGTCGGATTGTGCATCAACCAAACAAGTGCCAATGTAAAATACTGGGTCCATAGACTCGTCCTTCGCAACTTGCATGACCTCTATTCCCAATCCTGTGATAGTAATCGTATAAGCTGAACCAGGTACAGGTATTTTGTTTCCATTAATGACCATGGGCTCCCCTGATGGCTTGGTTAAAAAATATCCGCTTTGATCACCGAGGTATATGCCTTCCCATGGGGTTGTTGCAATGGGGGGCGTTTCAGAAACATTTTCTACAGCGTCCACGATCAAATAGGCAGTTTCATGGCCATCTGACTCGGTGGATCCACATGAAGCGATCAAAAGAGGGGCGAAAATTAAAAGGGATAAATAAAGGTTTTTCATATCCTCAAATATCGGAAGTTTATTTGTGTATACAACACTGAGATCCTTTTGTCTATGAACATGCAACACTTAAAATAAAATGAAACACAGAGGCAGATAGGCAAAAAAAAACCTTGCTATCATCACGATAACAAGGTTTTATAAAATTGAGTGGTTGCCCCACCAGGACTCGAACCTGAAACGTCTGCACCAAAAGCAGATGTGTTGCCATTACACCATAGGGCAAAAACGTGCACAAAGATAGTAAAGTCAGACTGATTTTGTAAGTAAATTGCAGTCATATATGGAAGTATTAAATCTCATTCAAGGCAAGCTCCTTTCTGCTACAGGTGGAGAATGGCTTGAGCTGACTGATCCCAGCAAAGGCAAGGTCTATGGGCGTCTACCTAGATCAGGCATTGAAGATGTTAATCTCGCTGTAAAATCTGCGAGCAAAGCGTTTAAAAGTTGGTCTGACACCCCTCCTAGCGAACGCGCAGCTTGCCTAAATCGACTTGCGGATTTGGTGGCAAAAAACGCCCATCTGCTCTCAAGGGCAGAGTCTACAGACAATGGTAAACCCATCTCCTTGGCTGCTGCAGTTGATATCCCCAGGGCAGAAAAGAACCTTCGATTTTACGCTTCTGCAATTCAGCATTTCGCATCTGAATCACACGCTATGGAAGGGGAAGCGATTAATTACACGCTCAGAAAACCCCTTGGTGTCGTCGCTTGCATCTCACCATGGAATCTTCCGCTTTACCTGTTTACTTGGAAGATCGCTCCCGCCTTAGCGTCGGGGAACTGCGTCGTGGCCAAGCCCTCCGAAATAACACCTGTGACCGCATATTTATTAAGCACATGGGTAAAAGAAGCTGGGTTCCCCGACGGCGTTTTAAACATCTTACACGGGTTAGGCACAGAGGTTGGCGATGCTTTGGTTCGTCACCCAAAAATAGCTGCTGTGAGCTTTACAGGAGGCACGGCAACCGGTGCGCATATTGCTTCTGTTACAGCACCACGATTTAAGAAATTGAGTTTGGAGTTGGGGGGTAAGAATGCAGCCATCATCTTTGATGATTGTGATTTCGAGGATGCACTGGCGACGACCATGCGATCTTCCTTTGCCAATCAAGGCCAAATCTGTTTGTGCGGATCTCGAATTCTGGTAGAGAAATCAATCTATACGCGCTTCAGAGATGCTTTGGTTTCCAAATCAAAGAAAATGAAAGTCGGGGACCCGATGGATCCAAAAACAAAGACGGGCGCGGTCGTTTCAAAAGAACATCGCGATAAAATTCTAGACTATATAACGCTCGCAAGAGAGGAAGGAGGGATAATTCTTTGTGGAGGAAACAAAACGACTCCAGAAAATCAGCCCGGTCTTGAGGGAGGTTATTATGTTGAAACTACAATTATAGAAGGCCTGAAACACGACTGTGTTGTCAATCAGCAAGAAATCTTCGGCCCCGTGGTTACAATACAGCCTTTTGAGTCAGAAGAAGAGGCAGTGTCAATTGCAAATAGCACTGAATACGGGTTGGCTGCTACAGTTTGGACAAATGACCTCAAAAGAGCGCACAGGATTGCGTCAGAACTAGAAACGGGGATCTGCTGGGTCAACTGTTGGTTGCTCCGAGATCTACGTACGCCATTCGGAGGCGTGAAAAACTCAGGGGTGGGAAGAGAGGGGGGATTCGACGCATTACGATTCTTTACTGAATCACAAAACGTGTGTATTAAACTCTAACAAACATCTGTTACTCATCTAAAAGATCAAACAGAGCATCAAGCTTCGGAGCGAGAATGACTTCGATTCGACGATTCCTCGATTTGTTCTTTGGATCTACTGGATGGTATTCGCTTCTGCCAGAGGCCGTTAAAATTGAGGGGTCGACGCCAGGTTGGTCACGGATGATGGAAAGCACCGAAGTTGCACGAAGTACTGACAACTCCCAGTTGTTGTGAGGAAAATTCGGAGAGACCAGATTGTCTGAATCTGTGTGGCCTTCTATAATAATTTCAAGTCCGTGTTGTTCCGCAATAACTGCGCCCAGTTGTGCCAAAAGAGAACGCCCCTTGTCATCTACTTCGGCGGATCCCGATGGAAAAAGTAATTCTGCCTCAAGGCTCACATATACTTTTCCATTGCGCTGTTCCACTTTAAGTCCACGTCCTTCAAAACCTAAAAGTGCACGCTCCAAACGTTTGCGAAGCGCCTCAGCTGCACGTTCCCTTGAAGCCAATAGGTCTTCCAACTCTTCAACCCTGGCACTCCTAGATTCCAAGTCAGCACTGCGCTTTATAAGGTCTTTTTCCAGCGCAATAAGCGCGTCCTCTCGACTTTGAAGCTCTTCTCTGATTTTCTGTATGTCTTCCAAGAGCGCTCTGTTTTCAGCATTGAGGGTAGATAGACGTCCGCCACTTTGATCTGTAAGGGCATCATTTAACGCTCTTAAACGGACAATCTCATCTTTAGAATCTGCAACAAACCTTCCCATTCGTGACGTATCAGCTGCCAATTCTGACCTTACTTCTGTGAGCGTAGCGACTTGTCCTCGCAATTCCACCACTTCAATCTCTACGTCTTGGCTATTGAGAAGAAGCGTCGTGTTTTCTTTGTCTATTTCATCACATCTTCCCTGAAGTTCTTCAAATTGCTTGGCTGTGACACAGCCCGATAAGACGAATACCGTTAAAAGTAAAGTTGGTAACGAAGAGAACGTTCCCACGCGGGAGTCTCTCCTTGAGGGTTGAGAAATTATAGAGCCTTGCATAACAACGCAAGTTCATCACACAGGTTGCCGTTTTTACACGTGAACAGATGTATTGTTCACACTCAAATGTCAATCCCTGCGTCAAGTATTATTAGTCAATCGGAATCGCAAAAGTTCCTTGAGAAATCGTAACTCCGGCGCCGGCGGCGCTTTGCATATTCCCGCTGAATGATCCTGTAACGTATCCACCAGCGCCAGAAACCACATAGGTGAGTTCCATCGTAATATTTCCGCCATTGGAAGTTGAATATGTTTCAGCGCCTCCAACTGCTTCATACGCTCCAGCTGTGCCAGGCGCAGTGGCAAGGTTCATTGGAATGACGACGCCATTTTCCCAGCCAGTGGCAGGTTCGGCCATGATGAATCCGATTTGTGCTGTCGTCACTGAAACGCCCGCAATCGCTATGCTTGTTCCATTCATGGTCGCCGTGGCAGAAGCATCTCCCATAAATTGTTGGCCATTTGCTTTCCAACTAATGGCACCTTCACAAACGGGACATGATGACCCACCGCAATCAATATAAAGCTCATCACCGTCTTGAAGACCATTTGTACAATCTCCTGTTGTAGGACATGGGTCACATTCTGTGCCGCCACAATCGACCCCTATCTCAGAGCCATTCATCTCTCCGTCTGTACATGTTGGACAAGGGTCACAGTTTGGCCCACCGCAATCGATGCCTTCTTCGAATCCATTTGGAAGTCCATCTCCACACAGCTCTGGGCAAGCGGGACAACCATCACATCCACAATCGATTCCTAATTCTCCTGGATCAAGTTGTCCATTAAAAGAAGGGTCACATGGTCCGCACTCTCCACCACAATCTACCCACTGCTCTCCCAAAAGGGCATCCCAAAGATCATTCTCACATGGGTCACATGGGTCACATATCGTTCCTCCACAATCGATAAGTTCTTCACCGTTATTAAGAATTCCGTCATAACAATTCTCTCCAATTAAGTTGTCATCATTAAGACATCCACTACAAGAAGCGAATAGGGTGACCACTGAAAGAATTGCTACAAAAGTGTTGAAAGAAGAGAGGTGCTGTTTCATTGTATGTGCTATCTGTGCGTATTTTCGACGTGCTCAAAGATATAACAGAGTCGTATATAGATGGATAAACTGAAATGGAAACCCGCAAACCAACCTGAAAAAGGGGCAGTCAGTTCACTTTGCAAGGCGCTTGGGCTCTCCGAAATGGTGACCAAAATCCTTGTACAGCGAGGGTTTGAGACTTCTGAACACACTGAAACATTTCTTAATCCTAAACTGGAAGATCTACATGATCCTGACACCATGTTGAACATGGAAAAGGCAGTGACGAGGTTAAATAAAGCCATTTTAGGTCATGAACGGATTATGGTTTACGGGGATTATGACGTTGATGGCATCACGTCTGTCGCAATGGTGTCATCCTTCCTTGAAGGATTGGATGCGCAGATTGTCCCATATATTCCGATGAGGTATCAAGAAGGCCATGGGGTGTCAAAAGAAGGAGTCGACAGGGCGCGTAAATCTGGATGTACTGTTCTCATCACCCTTGATTGTGGGACAAAAGATTTTGAAGTGCTTAACTACGCGGCGCAATTTGAGATAGACACCATTGTGTGTGACCACCACCTTCCTGCAGTTGAGCTTCCAAATTGTTTCGCGCTACTTAATCCAAAACAACCAAACTGTCTTTACCCATTTAAGGAACTCTCTGGTGCAGGAGTCGCATTTAAAATGTTGTCCGCCCTCGTTCCTCATATCGGCTTGACAATGGACTCCGTTTACGACCATCTTGACCTTCTTGCATTGAGTATAGGGGCTGATTTGGTAGATATTACAGGCGAAAACCGGGTGCTTGCCTTTCATGGAATGAGCAACCTCAGCGAGTCTATGCGCCCTGGGATTAGAGCAATGCTTCAGGTGGCCGGAATAGAAGAGGCTCCCAAAACTGTAAGAGACATGAGTTTCAGTTTGGGGCCCCGAATTAACGCCGCTGGCAGAGTTGGACATGCCTTAGATGCCGTAAAGCTATTAATGGCAAACGATGAAGGCGGAGCCATGGAACTTGCCAATCATCTTGAAACGCTAAACCAAGCACGTCGCGATTTAGATGAAGACCTTACTGAAGAGGCTATTTCTCAAATGGTTGAACAGCCTCCAGGCAGATCATGTACTCTGGTGACTGGTGAAGGATGGCACAGAGGGGTGTTGGGTATTGTCGCAAGTCGACTTATTGAACAGCGGTATTGTCCAGCGATTGTGCTCTCTGAAGAAAGTGAGGTACTCACAGGGAGTGCACGAAGCGTTCCCGGGATTGATATTCTTGCCGCGTTTGAAGCGTGTAAGCACTTAATTGACCAATTCGGAGGGCACCCCATGGCGGCGGGACTGACGATTCGCCGTGAAAACATGGAGGCGTTTACGACGTGCCTGAACAATGCCATTAATACACAAACGTTGGGAGCCAAACCTCAACACTCGGTGGCGTATCATATGCCGATTCACCTTCACGAGTTAAACCCCTCAATGTATAAAGAGTTTGAACGTTTAGGGCCGTTTGGGCCGGGCAATGAAGTCCCTGTATTGATGGCCCAAGGTGCTGTTACATCTATCCCACCTCGAACAGTGGGACACGGTGGCAGGCATCTCAAGCTGGTTGTTCAAGATGCAGCGCATCCTGAAAAAAGATTCGAGGCAATTGGCTTTGGTATGGGAGAACGCATTGATGAAGTCCGCGCCTGGCGCTCATTCGATATCGTATTTACACTTGCGAGAAACACCTACAGGGGCAAATCAACACTCAACCTCCACCTGATAGATCTCCGAGCGCATAAGGTTAGTTCATCCGATTGATCAAGATGTCGTAACATGGCTGGCAAGCCTGCAAAAGAGGCCTTAGATTGTTGGGGAATGGTTCTGTTTTTTGGTGATACTTCTTAAAGCCTGTAGATTGATGCGTTCCTGAATACCAGAACGCTGCCCATACGCCATCTTCTGCCCTTGGGCCAGCATCCCATTTGAGCATCCTTTCATCAAATGTAATCCCAGCCACATCACACAATTTGGTTAATGCTACACGGGGGTTTAAAAGAAGGTTCTTCGAATCAATAATGACAGGCTCTATCCCACGTTTAAGGAGGGAGTCCAAAAGCTCAATATGTGCTTTATACCCAACATCAGCCATCGTGGGGTCTTTAATCACCTTCGCAAAAGAAGGGAGCATGTCGACTGGATCTCTCGTTAAAATAACATTCACAACACCCTCCATAAATGATCTGTCTAGATCTAAAAGATGATGTGTCATATTTTTGAAGAACACCACATCCGAAGGGAATTCTCCCATCATCATGTCAACAACTTTTGCCCCATCATTCTCCATCGTATCAAGCACGACTTGAGCAACAGGATGTCTGTCTACGAGTGCTTTTTCACTTGAAGCGAGATAATGTGCATATAGCGGCTCATCTAAAACCATTGTATCTTCTCTTTGGGCAAAGGAATACATCAACGCAGTCGAAATATTCCTAGGTCCAGACCAAAGACATATCCTAACAGTCTTCATCTCAATTTTTGATATAAACGAGTCAAAGTATTGATGAGATCTCGACCCTCAATTTTTCTACCATCCACGACATTAACTGGTGTTAAACCGCCAAAGCTACCTGTCACAAAAGCCTCATCAGCTGCATAAACATCATACAATGAGAAGTCCTTCTGCTTACAGACAATGCCATTCTCTTTGCATATTTTTATCACATTGTGCCTGGTAATTCCATTCATACAGTAAGCGCCTGTTGAGGTCCAAACCTCACCATCTTTTACAATAAAGAAATTTGTAGAGTTGCACGTTGAGACAAACCCGCGAACATCAAGCATCAATGCCTCATCTGCCCCTGCCTCTATCGCCTGCACCAGCGCTTGAACTTCGTGCAGCTTACTGTGGCAATTTAACCTTGGGTCTAGCGTATCTGGTGAGCCACGTCTCACTGTACTTGTAAACAATGTAATTCCCTTGTTTCTGGTTTCTTCACTTGCAGTCTTGTACTCTGCAATAATCACCAAATTCGGGCCCGTAAGTGTCAATCTCGGATCCTGTGATGGCGTCTTCTTGATTCCTCGAGTCACCATCACACGCAAGTGCACGCCCGTTTTCATTTGATTTGCCTCAAGCACCATTTCAATTTGATCTACCAGCCACGTTCTGTCAAACCCAAGGTCCATCCCTACAGCTTTTGCACCATCCCAAAGACGGTTCAAGTGCAAATCAAGAAATGCCAACTTCCCGTCATACAATCGCATGGCCTCCCAGACACCATCACCTACTAGGTATCCACTGTCAAAGACGCTTATTTTCGCCTCATCGCGCGGGAACAATTCTCCATTCACATAAATAAGGACATCCTTATTCCTGTCGTCTACATCTGCGTTGTGTGTTCCGTGAATCATCATTTGTTTCTGCGACTTAATCTTATTTCTAGGTGTATATTAACGTTTAATCCAACAGACGCTCCAACAGACGCTCCAACAGACGCTCCAACGACTCTGTGACACGAAGCATTCACTTATGACGGGTCCGATTGCGTAGTGTTAGTGATGTATAGCTCGCGCTGTGGAAAAGGAATTTTAATCTTGTTTTCTCGGAAAACGTTGTCAATTCTAAATCGAATGTCACTTTTAATAATCATTCTGTTCCAAGGTGACTGAATCCATCCTAGGACTTCAAAATTGAGCGCAGAATCTCCAAATTCAGAAAAGATGACCTGAGGTGAAGGTGATTTGACGATTTGGGGTTGTGCAGTTATGGCGTCTAACAGCAACTGACGAACTCGTTCAACATCACTGCCATACGCAACACCTACCGAGACACGAATACGCGTCGATGTGAGACCTTGAGAGAAATTCATGACCGAGTTGCCCGCAATTTTTGAATTGGGCATCACCAAGAGGTCCCCGTCTACAGTTTCTACTCTTGTAGCTCTTAGCGCAATCCCTTTTACTTTGACAAGATCACCATCAATCTCAAGTTCATCTCCCACTCGCACTCCCCCTTCAAATAACAAAACGAAGCCAGATATCACATCATTGAAGAAGCTCTGAAGACCTATCCCCACACCCACAAGCAATGCAGCCGAGCCTGCCCAAATGACCGTTAGATTAAATCCCAGAACTTCGATAACGATGAAAAACGTGATGATATAAATAAGTGTGCGCATTAAACGAACAATCAAAAATCTTCGACCTTCTTCAATGTGTTTAAGTTTTAAAGCGCGCCGCAATCCCCATTTAAAAAGCATAAACGTAACGTGACCTAAAATCAGGGTAAGGATGACTGCCAAAGCCCGTTCCATCGTAAGAACATAGCTCCCGAATTGAATGCTTTTGGACAGAAAGTCATTTATCATTTGAGTAACGATCATTTGGGTAAGATTACAACACCTAATGCTAAATTTAAATCTTTGACAATTCGGTCGAGTTTAATCTTTTCTTTCAGTAATCTATTCACCTCTTCATCTGAAATTCCTTTCGAAGAAAGTGCTTTAATGACGGTGTCAATATTTCTCTGGACATCAAACAAAAGCAAGCGTGTCGTCGCTGATGAAAGCGCCTGTTCGAGGACGTCTTCTTCTAGAATCGAAAAAATATGATGCTTGTTTGCCCAGTTTTCACTTAGACTGTATTTGTTCACAAGCATGTTTGCTGCTCTGGTTTGAATTTCAGGGGAAGTGTCTGTGAAAAAAGATTTTGTTGAAGGCAATGTTCCTGCATCTAAACTTTGCTTATATCTAGATAAAATATAATTTGTAGAATCGTTCTCCATTTCAAGGTTGTGGGTCTCAATGCGGTGTACCAAGAGCTCGGCAAACGGGACTTCTGTATAGGAGTTCGGTGCCGCGCCCTGTTTTGTCTCACCACCGTCTACACCTTCTTCTAGCTGGTCAGATTCGATTTCTACATTTACTAAAACCTCTCCATGCTCAAGTAAGAGTTTGATAATTGTGTCCTCTAACATATCACGCTTTGTGCGAACTCTTGCAGGTATCCCCGGCGCCAAATCTTCTGAAACATTTTGTGGGGGGTATTCTGTTCCAGGAAGGGGGGCAGAGGGAGCAGGACCAATTAAAGGAGAGCCAGTCTGAGATGTTTGGGTCTGCGCAGATCTTTTCGCCGCTTTGAACTGTCGTTTTTGAATCTCCTTGGCCACTTCAGCTTGAAGCAAATCTTCCGGCAACTTAATACGTGCGGCTGTCGCTTGGATGTAGACTGAACGTTGAATTGCGTCGGGAACGCATGCAATAGATTCCACGATGCTGTGAACGAGTTCCGAACGTTTTTGTGGATTATCTCCTGCTTCTTCGCTCAGAAAGTCAGACTTAAATGCGAGGAAATCTTGCGCATCTTCTTTGATGAACTTCTGTAATTCACTCGAACTCACTTTCTTTGAATAGCTGTCAGGATCGTCACCATCAGGGAAGGTGACAACCTTGACGTTCATCCCTTCTTTGAGAAGAATGTCAATCCCTCTTAAAGCTGCTGTCATCCCTGCTCGATCTCCATCAAACAGGACCGTGACGTTTTTTGTGAAGCGACGTATAAGGTGAGTTTGAGGCACCGTCAGCGCTGTACCACTAGAAGACACGACATTTTCCACACCGCTTTGGTGCATCGCCATCACATCTGTATAACCCTCAACAAGAAAACACATGTCCTCTTTACTAATAAGCGGCTTGGCCAAGTGAATGCCATACAGCGCCCTTGATTTATCGTAAAGTGGACTCTCAGGACTGTTGAAATACTTGGCTATTTTTTTCTCTGTCTTAAGCGTTCTCCCGCCAAACCCAATCACTCTGCCCGTCACATCCCTGATTGGAAACATGACACGCCCCCTGAAAAAGTCAAATAACTTTCCGTTTTTTTGACTTTTTGAGCTTAAGCCTGTTGCGATAAGCCTATCCTCCGTATACCCTGCGCCCAAGGCCGCATTTGTAAATACATCCCACCCGTCAGGAGAAAATCCCACCTGGAATTTCTCGAGGATCTCATCACGAAAACCTCTTTTTTTAAAATAGCTCAGACCTACTGCTTTTCCCACGTCTGTATTGAGGAGATTGTCCGTCAACCATTTCTGTGCCCAAGAAGTAATTGCACCAAGGCTTTCTCGCTCAGTGGAAGCGACGATTTCCTCAGGGGTTTGGTCTCTCTCCTCAATCTCAATATTGTAACGCCTGGCAAGAATTCTAAGGGCTTCAGGGTAGCTTACTTTTTCCTGTTCCATTAAAAAAGTAGCCAGAGAGCCCCCTTTTCCTGAGCTAAAACATTTAAAAATGCCTTTGCTTGGTACAACATAGAAAGAAGGCGTCTTCTCATTTGTAAACGGACTCATCCCCCTGAAGCTACTCCCCTGCTTTTTCAGTTCCACATAATCACCTATGACGTCTTCAATGACGGCAGTTTGATGAATTAATTCGACGGTCTCTTTAGGTATCACAAAAGCGAAGGTAAGAAGGTGAGATGTTAAACCTTTTTAAAATTGACGCTAGTTTAAAGAAACGATGGTTGAATTGTGGGTTCAGATGTAATTTGCATGCAATGAGAGGCATTAAAATATCATGGTTGGTGGGCATTATTGCTTTGGCTGTAGTAGGTGTCAGCTTTTTACAGGTAAAATGGCTGAGCAATGCCCTTGAATTGAGGCAGCAAGTTTTTGACCAAACCGTGGAACAATCCATCAATACGATTTCACACTGGATCATGTTTGACGCACAAGATCTCGAATTATCACCAGATTCCTCATCCTTCGATCAAGGACAAGTTCTCATTGCAGACGGCATGCATAATCAATCCCGTGGCGTCCTTCTGCGCATGGAATCGCTCCCTATGGATTCTTTGGTCGCACTGGCCCTTGCGGAAAATGGCATCACCGCCAAGGCCGTCTATGGAGCCTTCGACAGATATGGACAGCCAGCATACCTTGAAGGTGAAAATGAGATTTATCGCGAAGAATTAATTGGCGAAGGATACGACGTTGCCCTCGGTCCATTGCAATTGCACGTTTTTTTCCCAAACCTCAAAAAATACTTGCTCGAATCTCAATTGGGCGCATTTGTCTTGTCAGGATTTATGCTTCTGGTTATTGCTGTAGGACTCATTTATGTGATGAAGTCGGTGATGAAATCGAAAGAACTGGTTCGAATTCGCCGCGACTTAATGAACAATCTGACGCATGAGCTTAAGACGCCTATCTCAACAATTGGATTGGCCAGTGAAGCATTGGGAGACACAGACTTGGCCCTAAATGAAGAACAAACCAGCCATTATATAGGCATGATTCGGGGAGAGAATAAGCGGCTTGGCGTGCTCGTTGAAAAGGTTCTTCAGGCGAGTCTTACAGATTCTAAATCAATGAAACTCTATATGCAACAAGTCAACGTTCACGATATCATCAAAGAAGTCGTCAGGAACGTAACAATGCAAGTCCGTAGAAAAGGGGGGAAAATCGAGCTCAACATCGTAGCTGAAAATCCGATTATTCAAGCCGACAGCATCCACTTAACCAACGTCATTTTCAACCTTATCGACAATGCAATTAAATACTCCCCAGATGGCGCTCAGATACAGATCTCCAGTTCTCAAACAGATGAAGGAGTCGAATTAAGATTCCGAGACAATGGGCTTGGAATTCCTAAAGAATTTCTTGGCAAGGTCTTTGAAAGGTTGTTTAGAGTACCCACAGGAAACGTTCATGATGTAAAAGGGTTTGGCCTCGGTTTGAGCTATGTGAAAAACGTAGTTGAACGACACCACGGCACCATTTATGCAGAAAGTGAACCACATGTCGGAAGTACCTTTGTTATGAAATTGAAATACAATCCTAGCCCCTAATATGAAAACTACATCCATTCGAGTTCTCCTTTGTGAGGATGACCCTAATCTTGGCAAACTACTGTCCGACTACCTCAACGCAAAAGGATTTGCAACGACATGGGCTCAAGATGGTGCCGAAGGATTGAAATTGTTTCACCGAGAAACGTTTGATTTCATCATTCTGGACGTCATGATGCCAAGAAAAGATGGCTTTGAAGTCGCGACTGAAATCAGAAAGGAAAGCAAACAGATTCCGATATTATTCCTCTCCGCAAGAGGTATGAAAGAGGATACGCTCGAGGGCTTTAAAGTCGGTGCCGATGATTATATGACCAAACCATTTAGCATGGAAGAGCTCTTGGTTCGGATCAAGGCAATTCTAAGACGGACTGCATCTCTGCCTCAAGATGGCGAAGAGGTCACCACGTTCAATATTGGCAACTTCGAGTTTGATTATAACATACAGCAACTCAGCCTGAGTGGCAATGAACATCGTCTCACCACAAAAGAGAACGAATTACTCTTTTTACTTGTCAAACATAAGAATGGACTGCTCGAACGAAACCATGCGTTGTCTGCGATCTGGGGAGATGCAAATTACTTCAATGGTCGAAGTATGGATGTCTATGTTGCAAAGCTTAGGAAGCACCTCAAAGAAGATGACAGACTGGAAATCCTCAATGTTCATGGTAAGGGCTTTAAACTCATAGCTCCAGAAGCTTAAAAAGAACTTTATTTTTCGTATATTCGCGCCCTTCTAAAATTAGTTGCTCGTGTCTGAAATGATAAAAATTCTTGCTGGTGATTCTTCTCTAGGTTTTGGGAAGAGGATGGCTGATGCATATGGCACTGAGCTCGTACCCACCACTACGACTCGTTTTTCTGACGGTGAATTTGCTGTCAGTATTGAACAAACTGTTCGAGGAAAGGAGGTTGTAATTGTTCAATCTACATTTCCTCCTTCGG
>MDSV01244662.1_pt1 | contig 16971 bp, 14 predicted proteins | sample 810851 | NCBI WGS metagenome assembly MDSV01 (sample SAMN05326640, study PRJNA326480) | marine metagenome | isolation source: seawater | place: Atlantic Ocean: North East | collected 2012 | reverse complement strand
GAATATAGAAATGATATTATGCAAAGAGATCTTAATACTAATTTAAGTAATGTATATAATATCCTAAGTGATTTAGATTACGAAATTTATTCAGTAAATGAAAACTATCTATTAGATAAATTTATACCAACGAACTCTTATGAAAATATTATTGCAATAAAACGAAATTGTAATTTACAGAATTATTTAAAATGATCCAAATCATCAATAGTATTATTAAATTATAGTTTAGATATAATTTTTAAGTCCAATAATACCAACAAACTTCCCACCAAACTCTATAACATGAAAATTTAATTTATTTTTCTCAATATAATCTTTAAAATGTAGATTATTCTGTATATCGTCAAAAATAATTATTGTCTTAGGGCTTAATTTAGAGCCTATTAATTTTAAAGCATTAGATCTTCCTGAATAAGATTTGTCACTATCATAATGGAATAAATCAATACTTTTATTACCAATCTGCTTTGTAATTTCAGGAAGGGCCTTATCATCTCCTCTAATATCTAAAAACCAATTATTTTTGTTGTTCTCATTTTTAGCCAAATAACCAATATACTTTTCTGGGTTTTCTAATCTAAAATAAGGAAAGTCACTTGAATATAAGTGACCATTGCCATTCTTTTCCAAAGCTCTTAAAATAGCTAAACTACTCCATCCAGCTGCAACACCAGTTTCAACAATGTTAACTAGTTTAAATTTTCGTATAAAAAAATACAATAATATAAAATTTCCTCCACCACCAAGTGAGATATTTAATTTTGAAAGTTTTTGTCTTGCTTCTTTTTCAATTAAAACTATATCTGATTTGATCTCATCATATAACAAGAGGTCTATTGATTTACAAAATTCCTCTGTGGAATGCTTGACATGTAATTTGGCCCATCGGGTTGCTTCGATCGAAGTATCTTTTTCAAATCTTTTAATTAATTTTTTAATAATTGAAAAAAAATATTTTTTACTAAAAAAATTTATAATTAAATTTTTCATTTTGATTTTATTTTTTTAATATAATCTTTTGCCTGCCATGCAACGTGAAAACTAGGTTGCTTAAATATATCTTTAATAATTTTAGTATAATTTTGGGTATTCATCATATGAGTTATATCTCTAAAATAATAAAAAAAATTCATATCAAATTGCTTCCATGCTTTTTTACCTTTTTTACCAAAAAGTCCGAAAGGTAATTTGCATATAAATCTTAAAGGAATTAACCATTTAGGAACAATAGTTTTTTTATTTACAGGAATACCTTCTCCCCATACATCACCAAAATTATTATTTTGAAGCATTTCCAAGTACAACTTTTGTTTTAACTTATATTCAAGGGGTATTTTTTTCCAAAATAAAATATATTCTTCATCCCATAAAGGTAATCTCCAACTATATCCATAATACTCATATGCTCTTTGCCCTGAAATTACATATTTGCTTTGTCTATCTATAAACTCTGAATACTCATATAACAAATGATCTGTACTATTATCAAACGATCTACCACAACCTTCAAATATTTCTTTCCAAAGATTATTTTTTATCTGATTTATGTTATCATCAGACTTTAAGCTGCCCCATAAAGAAAAATGTTTATCTATTAAAAAATTTAAAATATTTTCTTTTCTAATTTCAGTATTAATACTTTGACTCTTTATGTTTCTACTCATTTTTAGATCGATGTGTCCTCCTGAAATAAAATCTCCAGTATTTCCATTTATAAATATTGCGTCATTATCAATCCATTTTAAATCTTTTAAATATTTAATTGTTGATAAGCCTTGGAAATATGGAACTGAACAAAATGTTTCACCGTAATCTAAATATAATTTAAACTCATCAGAAGCGTAAAACTTTTTTTCACTTTTATGAGTAAGCGGAATAAACTTCCATTCATAACCCAATTTATTAGCAATTATTTGAGCAATTTTTGCTTCAAAATTTCCTTTTGTACCATAGGAGTAGCATTTAACATTCTTTGCACCCAGATGCTTCAGCACTGAAGCAACAAGCCTTGAATCATTTCCTGCACTTAAAGGAATTATAATTTGTCTATTACCAATTTGCTTTAACATTTTCTGAAAAATATTAATAGTTATCTTAGACAACTCTTGTTTATAATAATCAAATGACTCAGCAGCTACCTTGCCATAATATTTAAAATAATTTAAATATTTATAGTTATTTTCTTGGAATAAAACCGCCTCTCCTGCTTTTAAGGTGAGTAAATTTTTATAAATCGTTTTATTTCCTATTGTAAATCCTGACATAAATATTTCTAGTTCAGCATCTGCATCTATTGATTTATCAAAATCATATAATCTAGTTAGTTTTTTTGGGTCTTTATCAATGAAATAGTCTTTTTTTGTTTTTATAAAAAAAAGTGGGATACTTCTGATTTTATCTACAGCTATTAAACTGAAGTCTTTTCTTTGTAAAACTAATGCGAAATGACCATCAATACTCTCTAAAAAATTTGAAATATCCCCTGTTTTAATATTTTCACATATACCAACTATATCTTCTATCTTATGAGAATAAAAATAACCCTTGATCCAAAGATTGAAATTTTTATTGGTATATTTTTTCCAAAATTTATTTGTTTCTATACTTATATTTATCATTTTATTCTATGATTATGAGACGGTAAAAAAATAAAAAATTTTTCAATTCCTATTTAAGTTTTTCAAGTAAAAGTCTTCAATATATTTTGCACCTAATTTACCACAATGTAAATTCATTCCCATTAACCATTCTTCATCAAACTGATCTCTGTAATTTTGTTTTTTTTTCCATATGTCAAACACTTCTTTATATGGTCTATTTAATATGCTAATTAAATTATCTATCCAATTATCTTCATCAATATTTACAATAATTAAGATTTTTTCTAAAATTTTCCTACTTTCCTCACTTATAAATCTAAATTTGTTAGTATATAGAAAAATTATAGGTTTATTTTCACCTAACATCCAAGTTATAGTACTACTTGAGCCTATGCTTCCTAAAATAAAAATATCTCCTATAGAATTTACATAACGAAAATCAAATTTTCCATCAATTACTTTTATATTCTTAAAACTTTTAGCAAACTTAATAAGTGGATTTGCATCTACAAAACTTTTAGTTGGGTAATTTTTATAAATTACTCTTTTGTTTATTGAAGATAATAATAAAATCATCTTTTTTTCAAATTCATAATTTAATCGGTCAGTTTGTCGAAATCCATAAACCGAGACATTGTTATATGGATAAATATTTGAAGGATAAAATACATTAACGTCTTCTTTTATTTTCAACATCTTATTCACATAAAATCTTTTTAAAAATCTAAATCTTTTTTTTTTTGCTTCTTGAACAACTGATATAGGGTATAGCAGTGCACTTGGAACTAATTCTTTAAAAAAAGTTTTTTCTGAATTATTAAAGCATAGAGTAATATCTGGAGCTTCACATTCATTATTTATTAAATCTTCCTTTCTGCTAAAACTAGATGAAAGTCCATGCATTACATTAATAATTTTAAATCCAGCAAGTTGTAATTGTTTTGCAAAAATATGACTATCAAAACCAGAAATTGTATTTGTAAGTATAATTTTTACTGATTTATCTAATTTCGAAATATATTTTTCGGAATATATTTCTCTTTGAGAATAATGTTCAATACATTTTTTATACATTTCAAATAAAATTTTTTTAAATGTATAATTTAAAAAATCGTTTTCAAAAAATTTATCTAATATATCTGATATCTTTTTATTAATAATAACATCTTCATTATTTTGAAAATTAAAATTAACTTCTGGCATATCAATTAAATTAAATCCTTGGTCATATAAATATGGCTCAATTTCTCTTAATACATTGCTATTTTTATACCTATATATTTTTTTACTTTTATTTTTATTAATTAGATTAAATTTTTTTAAAAGATTAAAAATTAAAACTTTTTTATCTAGGTCCACAAGTCTCAAAAACCACGAGTTTATTGGTACATGTTTTATAGAGAGGTCATTTTTAATATTTTTACAAATAATTTTAACATTTTTTATTTTTACTAACTGTGCTATCCAATAATAAACATTTACAAATCTATCTAATGAATTTGGGCTATTGTAATCATACAATTCACTCTCTGAAACACCAATTGTAATTTCATCATTTGGGTGTAAATCAATTAGTTTAAAGAGTTTCGAAATGTTTATGAATGTATTTGTAAACTCAACTTTAATATTTAATAAATTTATTTTACGATTTTTATATTTTGGAAAAAAACTATTTACCAATGTTTCATTAATTTCATATCCCTTTTTTTGAATTTTTTTAATATATTCATCAAAATTTTTTTCTAATAAACTTTCTAAGTATATTGCTTTATCATACTTTTCTACAACATAAGGGGAATCGGTGTAAACTTTAAAGTATTTTTTATCAATAAAAATAGAATTATTTGTTAAAAGAATTTTTTTCATGAATTACTTTTTACTAAATTCAAATAAATGGTTGTGATAAGATCACTGGTTAAATATGTTTAATTAAATATCTATAAAAATTAAAATAAATTACAACGCTAAAATTAATTTTTTAAATTTTTCCGATATTATGCTTATTAGTATCTAACCAAACTTTAAAATTATTCTTAGACATCCATTCTGAATTATTGTTACTGGAATAAGTAAAACCGTCTGAAACTTTTTTGCCATTTCCTATTCGAACTTTATTTTTGTTCCAGTTGTTAATTTGTGGTAAAATTTTAAAGTAGTCAGAATACTCGTATGTATAATATGAATCTTCATTACTAATCATTTGTTCATGAAGTTTTTCACCTGGACGAATTCCAATAATTTTAAACTTTGATTTCGGTGCTATCACTTTAGCAATATCAGTGATCTTTATAGATGGAATCTTTTTTACATAAATTTCACCTCCTTGCATATCTTTAAAAGCTTTCCAAACTAACTCTACACATTTATCTAAAGAAATTACAAAACGCGTCATACGTTCATCTGTTATAGGTATAAATTGATTATTTTTGATAGACATAAAAAAAGGAATTACAGAACCACGCGAACCCATAACGTTCCCATATCTTACTACAGAAAATGAAGTTTTATCTTTTGGGGAATAAGAGTTACTTGCAACAAATAATTTATCCGAAGCTAACTTTGTTGCGCCATAAAGATTTATAGGACTGCTCGCTTTATCTGTGGAAAGAGCTACTACTCGTTTTATTCCTTGATCAATACATGTATCAATTACATTCATTGCACCATTGATATTTGTTTTAATACATTCAAAGGGATTATACTCTGCTGTTGGTACAATCTTAGTTGCTGCAGCATGCACAACAAAATCTATACCACTTAAAGCACGATGAAGACGGCTTTTATCACGCACATCCCCAATAAAAAAACGTACTCGACTATCATCTTTAAATAACTTAGCCATTTGCCACTGTTTCATTTCATCTCTTGAAAAAATGACTAAACGTTTAGGATTAAATTTTTTTAGCGTAAGTGGTACAAAACTATGTCCAAATGAGCCTGTGCCTCCAGTAATTAATATTGAAGAGTTTTTTAACATTTTACTTATTAAGTGATAGCAGATTTCCTAAAATTATCATTAATTTTCATTAATTCCTCAAAGGTCCCACTATTTTTTATTTCTCCTTTTTCCAATAAAAAAATTTTATCACACTTCTTAACAGTGGTTAAACGATGAGCGATTAATATGATAGTAATATTTTTAGCAAGATAATTTACAGCTTCCATGACGGCTTTTTCAGTTTGGTTGTCCAAAGCGCTCGTTGCTTCATCTAGCATTAGTATTTGTGGGTTATTATACAATGCTCTCGCAATCCCTATTCTCTGACGTTGACCACCTGACAATCTAACTCCACGTTCACCTATTGTGGTTTGATATTTTTTTGGTAGTTCGTTTATAACGAAATCATGTAAACTTGCAATTTTACAGGCATGCTCAACAGCCTCTTGATTGATATCCTTGGGGTCCACACCAAAAGCAATATTCGCTGCAACAGTATCATCAGAAAGATAAATATGTTGTGGTACATATCCAATAGAACGTTGCCAAGATCTTACATTTTGTTTTGTTATAATTTGTCCATCAACTATCAATGAGCCTCTTTGAGACTCAAGTAATCCTAAAATAATATCAATAGTTGTTGATTTTCCGCTTCCAGTAGCACCAACTATACCAATTGTGGATTTAGCAGGAATAATTATGTCAATATCTTTCAGAGCAGTTCTAGTTGAGTTAGGATAATTATAAGAAATATTTTTCATAATTATTGATCTCTTAAGTGATAAAACACCTTGGTCTTGTTTAGATATAGATGCTTTTAGATTTTTAATATCATTAGTTAATGCATCAAGCGAAGCACCAACAAAAGTAAGTTGAGTAAGAGAAGCATACGTCTGCTGAAGTGCTGGCATCAATCTATATCCTGCAAAGACGTATAGACTGATAATAGGTAGAGCATTATTAAAACTACCTGTTGTTGCCATCAAATATAATATTACTAATAAAATTCCACCAAAAGCTATAGCCTCTAAAATGAAACGCGGCAATTGTCTTATAAGTGTTGAAAGGGCTGCGGTCCGAGCAAATTTTTTAGCAGAAATAGAAAAGCGTTGTATATATGTTTGCTCAAGTCCACCAACCTTTACCTCTTTTGCGGCTCCAAAGGCTTCACTAATAGCAGTAAAACGAAGCTGATTTGTCTTCAAACGTTCTTTACCTATTCTATTAAGAAAGTGACGCGTAAAATAAAAAATAAGTCCATAAGCTGAGCCAAGCGAAATACCAACTATTAGTGCAAGTTTTGGATCGGTTATAATTAATAAAATTATAAGCGCTGTTGCGACCGTACCTTTAGCTATAGCCTCAAGTAATGGGTTTATACCATTTCCAATTATTTGGGTTACCTCAGATAAGATAGTCTTTCCGAGATCAGCGCTATGGCGACTTAAAAACCATTCATAAGGTTGGTGTAAATAGCCCTCAACTAAACGTTTTCCAATACTGTATTCTCGCATTTGAACAAATCGCACTTGCACGTAATTTGTAAGAGCTTTAAAAGCAAGTGAAGTTACTAATAATACAAAGACAATAATTCCTAAAACAAAAAGAAACTGTTGATTGTTCTCAACTTCAAAAATGCTTGAAGCTTGAAACATCTTGTTTAGAATTACATTCGTTTGAATTACATCAGGATTTGCAAGAACTGCCATAAAAGGTAAAATTGATGCTACACCAATCATATCTAATAATGCCATTATCAAAATCATAATTAATAATAAACCTGCATGCTTTCTCTCCTGAGAATTAAGTATAAATAATATTTTTTTTATTGTTTGCATTAAATTTTAAATAAATTCACCATATTGTAATTATTATAAACCACTTTTAAAGCTCGATATTTTTCTAGAGAATTTTCCATAAGTTATTAATGGATTATACTTTTGTTTTACGATACTCAAACTTTTGTAACCAAATTTTTTTAATTTTGTTTTGTCATTTATTAATATTTCTAATTTTTTTTTTAAATCTTCAAGATCGTTAGATTTGATAACATATCCATTCTCTCCAGGCTCGGTGTAACAACTTGTTTGATTAGAGTCTGTTGTAATAACTGCTAATCCATGTGACATAGCTTCTAGATTTGAAACAGAGGCAGGCTCATTAACGGATGGTAACACAAAAAGATCATGTTTTTTATAGAGTTTATGCACTACACGGGGCTTATTGTTTATTAAAATATTAAAATTTAGTCCTCGAAGCTTAATTTCTTGTTTTACTTTATTTAAATAAATTAGATGTTCTTTATTTGAACACTCTCCGATAATAGTCAATTGAAATTTATTTTTAGATTTTATCATAGATAAAGCACGAATGAGTAGCAAATGTTTTTTTCTAGAAATAAACTTTCCAATTGTCAAAATATTAATCTTATTATTTAAATACCATTTTTTTTTTACACCATTAACAGGTAAACTGAATGGGAGATAAGTAGTTGTAGTAGGAAAGTTTTTATATTTTAAATTACCCAAGCATGGACTAATGCATTGATCATTAGATGCTTTAATAAAAATTTTTTCTATTATATCTTTTATCTTGAAAGATCTTTTTTTATAAACTTCTCTTTGAAAATATGTAATAATTTTTACTCCGATTAATTTTGCCCATAAAAAGTAAATAAAACCCATCAATTTATAAGGTTCTCTAATTATTATTACATCATATTTTTTAGATTTAAATTTTAATAACTCTTTAATTGAAGGTGTTAAATAATTATAATCAAACAATTCGCTGTTAGACTTTACAAAATTTTTAATTACTTTTGATGTGCCGCTTAATTTTATTGTAGTTGGCTTTAATGATGAGTGATCTTCGCTCTTACCTACTCTAGTAACGTAAAAAGAAACTTTATTTTTTGTTTTCAGCAAATATTTGACCAATGAAATCTGGTTTGTGTGATATCTTGGAGCCAAAAAAGCTATCTTCATTAAATAATATTTTATTTTAATAATTTTTGAATGTCTGATATTAAATTTTTTGTAAGATCAATAGTATCAAATTTCAAAGCAAAATCTCTTTTAACATTGTCTGCAATATTTTGTCTTAATTCAGAAGAATTAATTAATTTTTCTAAAGAATTATACCATCCATTTTCACTGTGTGCTAAAAACCCGTATTTTCTATTATCAATAATGTGATAATTACTCGGCCAAAAACCTGCTACCACAGGAATACCAAGTTGATGAAAAATGTATGACCTTCCCGCATTTGAAGTGTTTTTAAATCTGATGATATAGTCATTTTGTCTTTTATTATTACCTCCAGAAAACTTTCTGATTAAATAGGAAAATATATTTGTTTTTTTATTCTTATGATCCAAAAAAAAATTATTAGTACATGGCACTATACCAATATCTGCATCCTTTAGATTTAAAACCAAATTTTCAATATTAGTCCAATTATATTCAATAATATTAATATTTTTTGGTCTCCCTTTTTTCCATCGACCTAAGCCCTGATCATAAATTACGATCAAATCTAAATCATACACTTTAGAGAGTCTTTCAAGCGCATTGGAGCAAGCTCCCTCCATTTCCTCTAAATGTTCTAGATTTCCATGATAGGCTATTTTAATTTTTTTTTTTTCAGTATGAGATTTATTTATTATTTCTATATTTTCAATTTGTGGGAGTAAAAAAACATTCTTATTATACTGAGTATAATAATCTTGTTCCTCAATTGAACCGGTAATAAAAAAATCAGATTTTTTTAATTTGTTTAATAGTTTAATATTGGAATCACTTGGATGTATTATTCCAATTAAAGATTGATTATTCAAGTTTCTAACTGAAATTACATCATTAACGTTACAAGACTTACTTAATATGTATACGTCATAGCCATCACTAATTGTATTTGCAATTTTTACTTGATGACCTAGATTTGCTATCCTTTCACTAAGATTTTTTACATAAATTCGATTCGATCCTAGCTTTTCATCACTTTTATTTAAAAAAAAAAATCTCATAGAATTGGATTTAAATTTAAAGATAATGATATATAAAAAAATAACAATATTATTATGAAAAAAATTCCCCTGTGTACTCCATCAATTGATAATAAAGAATATGAAGTATTAAAAAAAATTTTAAAGTCAAAATGGCTTACTCATGGTCACTACAATCATTTATTCGAAAAAAATTTCGCAAAATATTTAGGTGTTAGGTATGCTTTAAGCTTGAATTCATGCACTTCTGCTCTCGAATTATCAATAAAAGCAAACAATCTCAAAAAAACTGACGAGGTAATTGTTCCAAGTTTTACATGGGTGGCATCTGCAAATGCAATTATTAACGGAGGTGCCACACCTGTATTTTGCGACTCTGACTTAAATACAAGAAATACTACAGCAGAAAATATTGAAAAATGCATAACAAAAAATACTAAAGCTTTAATGATTGTTCACTATGGTGGACAAACATGTGAAATGGATAAAATTTTAAAATTAGTAAAAAAATACAAAATTATTTTAATTGAAGATAGTGCAGAGACAATTGGCTCAAAATGGAAAAATAAAATGGCTGGATCGTTTGGTATTGGTTGTTTTTCTTTTTTCCCAACAAAAAATATTACTACAGGTGAAGGAGGTATGATTACTTCAAATGATAAGAGATTTATTGATAAGTGTAAATTATTAATAGCTCATGGAATTGATAAAAGCACACTGCAGAGAGAAGGTATAAAAAAACCTTGGGTTAAAATTTCTGTTTTACCAGGACATAATTTTAGATTAAGTAATTTGTTAGCTGGAATTGGCTACGAACAATTAAAAAAATTGGATAAATTAAATTTACAGAGAAAAAAAGTTGCAAATAAATACTTTAAATATTTGAAAAATGTTCCTCAAATTATTCTTCCTTTTACAAGTAAATTTGCTACTCACACTTTTCAAACATTTTCAATATTAGTACCTAAAAAAAAAAGAGAAAATTTGTTAGTATATCTAAATTCTAGAGGTATAGGAGCAACAGTACATTTTACACCAGCTCTTCATCAACAAAAACTATATAGAAAGTATAAAAAAAACAATACAAGTCTTAATAATGCAGAGATGATATCTGCAAGAATAGTATCATTGCCGTTATATCCAAATATGAAAGATAAAGATATAATTTATGTTAGCAATAACTTGAAAAAATTTTTTAATTAGTTTTGAATATAATTTTTGAATACAATCTTTTAACATATTTTTTATTTGCATTTAATCTATTTTGTTTTTTTAATTCTTCTTTAGATTGGGACACATCAAATCATCTTTACGAAGCAAAACTTAGAAGAAATAACTATAATTTTAAATCAAGTTATCGACTAGGAATTAAAATATTTATTATAAAATTATATCAACTATTTTGGGATACTATAAATAAGCAATTAAAACTATTTAGAATTTTTTCAATTTTATCTTTTATAGTAACTTTTTTTTATTTAAATCATTTAACTCCTGACAATTCGGAAAAATACTTAATTTTATTATCGTATTTTTTTTTTATATCGTTTTACAATCCACAAACATCTGCAACTGAATTTTTTAGTACTTTGGTAATCTTGATAGTTTTAAATATTTTTAGCTATCAAGAGGATTTAATATTAATTGGTTTTTTTATAATTTTATTAAATTCAATATTTTTTAAAAATATAGAAATACTTTATGTATTACCTTACATATTTTTTATTTCTAATGGTAAATTAAACACAATTAGTAATGATAATTATTTTTACCTTCTAGTATTTATTTTTGTAATAATAGGCTTTCTTATTTTTTTAAAAAAAAATTATGTCAGTACATTATTTTATTACTTTTTAGGTCGAACGTTTTCAAAACAAATAAAGTTTATTATTAAAAATTTTTATTTAATAATTCCTATTTTTTATTGGATTTATGATGTTTATAACTTTGTAGATTTAAAATTTAAGATTTTTATATTTACTTACTTATTCATTTTTTTTATACAAAGAGGTTTAACATCTTATTTTTATTATCCAGTATTTATATTTACATTTTATATAAGCATAATTAATAATTATTTTCTTTATAATGAATTATTTTTTAAAATTTTAACCATAATAATTTTTTTTTCTTACCTTATAACTTCAATATTAAATGTTATTTTCAAAGACTATGATATCACCTATCGTATTTTAAATAATTGGTACCTCTTTATAGTAAAAGAAAAATTATTAGAAAGAAATCTGATTAATTTTATAAATAAAAAAGTAAATAAAGAATTTTATTTTTGGGGTTCTAAGATGCTAATACCTTTGCAGGCTAAAAATAATCAATTGATAGATAATTATTATTCACATAATCACTTATTATTGTGGAAAACAGGTGATATAAAAGAGAAATATAGTAAGATAAAAAAATTTTTTAACGAAAAAAATCCTAAATATATAGTTGAAAGTGGATCCATGAAAAACTTAAAAATAACAAAAGAAATATCTGTAAAATATAAAAAAATATTTTCAAATAAAGTGGGGAAAGTTTATGAAAAAATATAACGTTTTAATTACAGGTGGACTGGGTTTAATAGGTACTCATGTGGCAAAAAATTTTGCTAATGATAAAAATGTAAAAAAAATAATTTGCCTTGATCATTTTGGCAAATATATCAATCCAATTAAGAAAGATATTAAAGATTTTAGGTCAATGCGATCAGAATATATAGGAAAAAAACTTATTATAGAAAGAGGAGAGTCAAAATTTACATCAGTAATAAATAATATTTTATTAAAATATAAGCCAAAAATAGTAATACATCTTGCTGCTTTACCTCTAGCTAAATTGGACAATCTTAATGTTGAGGAAGCTCTGGAAGGTAGCGTTCAATCAACCTCAAATATTATTGAAAGTATTGCTAACCTGAAAAAAAATTTAAATTATAACTTTAGTAGATTTGTTTATGCTTCATCTAGTATGGTTTATGGTGATTTTAAGACAAATATAATTGATGAAAATCATCCTACTAATCCAAAAGAAATATACGGAAGTGCTAAATTAGCAGGGGAAATTCTGACAAAAGGATTATGTAAATTTTATAATATAGATTTTTCTATCGTAAGACCTTCAGCTGTTTATGGTCCAACCGATATGAATAACCGTGTTACTCAAATTTTTTTAGATAAAGCATTAAAAAATGAAATAATTAACATTCAAGGTAAAGATGAAAAATTAGATTTTACTTATGTCAAAGATATTGCCAATGGCTTTTATCTTGCAGCTATTAAAACAGGAGGTAAAAATAAAACTTTCAATATTACATATGGTAAAGCTCAAAAATTAATTCATTATGTTAAAATTTTAAAAAAATATTTTCCTAATTTAAAATATAAAATAACAGCACGTGATAAATTTAGACCAAGAAGAGGTACGTTAAGTATTAAAAGAGCTAAAAAATATATTAGATATAGTCCAAAGTTTTCATTAAATAAAGGGTTATCAGAATATATTAAATTCAAAAAAAAATATGAAAGTTGACTTGATTATTCCATTTTACAATGAAAATCAAAATCTTGAAATATTATGTAAAGAATTATCTCACACAATTCCAAAATTAAAACATGATTACAAGGTGTTATTTGTGGATGATGGTTCAACTGATAATTCTTTTGATACTGTAAAAAAAAACATAAAAAATTTAAATTATCAAATTCTTAAAAGAGAAATTAATGGAGGGCAAACACCATCGTTCGAAAATGCATTCCAAATTATAAATTCAGATTATTTAATACGGATGGATTCTGACTTGCAAGATGATCCAAAAGATTTACAAAAATTTGATGAAATTATAGATAAAAATTTTGATATTATTTTAGGATTTAGAGGTAAAAGAAAGCATAATATTTTTCTAAAAATATTGACTTATTTTTTTGACCGAATTGTAAAATTTCTTAATTTTTCAAATCTTGAGTCTAGCAGTGGGTCATTTATATGTTTTAAATCAAAATTTTTTAAGAAAATGAGATTAAAAAATAATGATCACAGGTATCTAACTATAATAGCACAAGCCAAAGGGGCAAAAAACAATAAATGTATAGATATTAATCATCGACATAGAAAATTTGGTAAATCAAATTACAATTCATTGACAAAAATTTTTTTTGGTGTGTTTGAAATTATAGGTGTTTACATCCGAATTAGAAAAAAATTTTATGAAAAATAAAATTCCTTATATAAATTTATTTACTAATAATTTTAGATCTATCAATGTAATTAAACTTTTAACAAAAAAATATGAAATTAAGAATATTTTTCTAGCCAGAAAAAATTTAAACTTAAAACTTTTTGATTTTATAAAGAAGAAAAAAATTAAATTTAAAATAATCGATAAAATTAATAATAATCAAATATTGAAAGCTGTTAAAGATGAAGAAACTATAAATATTGTTTGTGGTTTCCCATACTTTTTTTCCTCAAATATTATTAAAAATTCTAAATATCCTATTATAAATTGTCATGGTGGTGATTTACCAAATTATAGAGGTGGATCACCTTTAAGTTGGCAAATAATTAATAATGAAAAAAATATTTTTATATCAACTTTATTAATTTCAAAGGGTATTGATGATGGAAAGATGTTGCTAAAAAAAAAATTCAAATTAAAAAAAAATATGAATATTTTGGATGTTCAAAACAAAGCTAATTCAATATTTCCAAAACTTATTATTCAATCAATAGAATTACTGATAAATAAAAAAAAATTGAAACGCCAAATTGGTAGAATAAAAGTTTATAGACAAAGAACTCCAGCAGACTCCTTTTTTGTACCAAAAAAAACTAAATATTTAGAACTAAGAAATCTTCACAGAGCAACATTTCCAGTATACTGTCCTCCATTTTTCTTGGAAAAGAATAACATTATTTTTATAGAAAAATTTAAATTAATAAATGAAAATAAAAAAAATATAAATTTTAGAAATAAATTTTATTTAAAACTAAATGATTTTAATATTGTTATAAACAAATATAAAAAAATTAAATTTATATAAATCAAAATAAAAAAATGAAGATAATTTCTAAATTTTTATCATATATATTTGCAAAGTTACTGCCTTTTTTTGACCGAATAACTTATTTAAGATACTTCAATCAACCATTTTCTAACTCCCCTAAGTCAAATAAAGAAAATTATTACAAATTGTTTAAAAAAGCTGAAGTAAACACATATTCTTTAAAAGATGTTGATTTACTTGAAAAAGAATGTGGCCACTCAATAAATAGGAATTGGTTAAATTCTCTTGCCTTAGAAACACAGATAGTTATTAAAAAATCAGAGCTTAACTATGCACACGGTAGAGTATTATATACAATTTTAAGAAACTATCTTTCAACGCTAAAACAAGATATCAAAAAAATTAATATTATTGAAACTGGCACTGCTAGAGGATTTTCTGCAATGTGCATGGCAAAAGCACTATCAGACTCTAAATTTGAAGGGACAATATGTACCTTGGATGTTTTGCCTCATTATAAAAGAATGTTTTGGAATTGTATCTCAGATCATACTAAGGGAAGTCAAACTAGACATGATTTGTTAAGTGATTGGAGTGATCTTTCAGAACGCTATATAATTTTTTTTCAGGGATTTACCAGACACATACTAAATAAAATTGCTATACCAAGGATTAATTTTGCATTTTTAGACGGTGCTCACACATACGAAGATGTTATATTTGAATTTAATATTATATCTAAGCGACAAAAAGAGGGAGATATTATTATATTTGATGATTATAATGAAAAAGATTTCCCTGGTATTGTAAAAGCTGTCAACTACATTGCTGATAAAAAGAGTTATGAGATTAAATTAGTCCACAATAAAAACACTTATAGAGATTATGCAATTGCAAAAAAAATAATCAACTAGCATTAGTTACTTTATTTTTTTTAAAATTAAATTATTAACATCATTATATAGTTTATCTTTATGAATTAATTTATCTAATAATACTTTTTGGCTTTTAATAACATTATTTCTAAATTTATTATTATCAATAACTTTTTTAAGAAGTTTTTCATAATCATGGTAACTGGAAGCAGTAGTTTTTTTTAAAAAAATACTTTCATTCTTATAAAACATTTTGCTTTGGTTTTTGAGCCATTTTTTATCACTTAGTTGAAAATTAATTATTGGTATATTAAACTCATATGCCTCTAAAGCATATCTACCACCGTGCATAGCAAAAGTATTGGACATTAATAAAGTTTTTGAAATAATTTTTTTAAATTTTTCTAAGTTACCATATACAATATTGCTTTTATCATTATAAATAAAACTAAAAACTCCTAAATATTTATAATTTTTTACGTTATTTAATTTAAAATATTTATAAATCTTATTTAAAAAAAAAGTATTAGTTCCAAAAAAGTAAAACTTTAAATGTTTATATTTCAATAAAATTTTAGAAATTGAATTTATATAATTTTTATCGGCTAATTTTTTCAAATTTCCATACCAAAGAATTATATTTTTGTTTGAATATTTTAATTTCTTTATTTTGATATTCTTTTTACTATATGTAAATATTTTGTTAGTAACATTTACATCAATTGTTTTTTTAGTTTTAAAATTATAAATTTTATTTTCTTTAATTTTATATGGCCAAGGTGGTTGTTGAAAAGTTTGAAGATCAATTTTTGAATGTGGAACGAATAAAGAAGTTTTATTAATTGAAATTATTTTTTTAGTATTAATTCGATCAATAATATCAATAAAATCAGATCCAATGTTGAAAATTAAAAGATCTGCATTAATTCTATTAATTTTAGAGGATAAATTTTCAATATCAAATTTTATTTGAACACTTTCAAACTTAACTTTATTTTTTTTTAAATAATTAATATTTTTTTTTAAAAAATTCCGATGAAGTTTAATATGCTCTTTATGCTTTGCTATTTCAAAAATATATACATCAAAAAATTTTATAAATTTTTTTAAATGAATAAGATTGGTTAAATCAGGGGATGTGCTAATACCTAAAATAAAAATAATTTTTTTTCTTTTATTTAAATATTCATTTTTCTTGGTATAAAATGAAACTTTATCTCTTAAATTACTTAACATCTGAGTAGCTTCTAGGTCAGATCTTAAATTAGAGTAATAAGATACACTTTTAAAGATTTTGTCGTAAAAAATATTAAATATAAATAAGCTTATTTTGTTTTTATTTAGAAGTTTTGAAAAAAAAAAAATTAATATCTTTGATAAAATATAAAATATGTATTTTATTATATATTTTTGTATGAAATTTTTAATATCATTTATCATCGTGTTACCAAACTGTTAAGTTTTTTACCACGAGGGCATTAAATAGCTTCATAAATGTTTAAGTAAATATTTATAAATGAACATGTCTAATAAGTAAAATTTTTTTAAT
>MDSV01150837.1_pt1 | contig 16971 bp, 20 predicted proteins | sample 810851 | NCBI WGS metagenome assembly MDSV01 (sample SAMN05326640, study PRJNA326480) | marine metagenome | isolation source: seawater | place: Atlantic Ocean: North East | collected 2012 | reverse complement strand
GGGGTTGCCAAGCTTGGTCAACGGCGCTGGGATGAGGTCCCAGTCTCTATGAGTTCGCAGGTTCGAATCCTGCCCTCTGCACTCCTAAGACCAATAAATGGCGCGGTTGATTGAATGAAAAGCATCGAAAAGCGCTGGCCGAACACCAACAAGCCGGCTAAACGCTTATCCACCGGTCCCGCCCCTTTCGCATCAAATGGATGAACATTGGAAGGGCGCACCTGACCTTTTGGGGTCCACCTGTTCAGAAGAATGGGTCAAGGTCTCGAACGAGGTTTCACTCCGGGTTCTCTGCTGGACTCCGGAAAACGAAACCATGCAAAAGGCGCGGCCTTTGATGATGGTTCCAGGCTGGGGGTCTGTCTTTGAAGGGTGGCGCCCTTTGGTCACTGAGTGGGCGACACGCCGGCCCATCATCTATGTTGAAACGAGGGAAAAGGCGAGTGCGAGGTTCACAAAAAAAGAGCGTGTCACGGATTTTAGAATGGAGGATTTTATCCAAGACATGGTCAATGTCATGAAGCATTTCAAATTGGATGATTCGTGTGATTTGTTCTCGTCATCTCTAGGCTCCACTATTCTGATTGAAGCGTTACAGCGGGATTTGGTGGATGCGCGAAGTTCCCTCTTCGTCGCACCAAACCTTGATCTTAAGATGCCGTTCTGGCCTCGCTTTTTCATCAAGACGCCGATGCCGAAATTCTTCTTGAGATTCACCATCAAGATGGCGGTCTGGGCGGTGCAAAAAAAGGTCAAGGAAGAGGGGCAAAGAATTCGATACAAGCGGACATTATTGTCTCAAAATGCTGCACGAATTAGATTATCAGCAAGGAGTTTAATCGGCTATGAACTCCCTCATGATCTCTCCGCAATCTCCGTGCCTTGCGGAATCATTGCTGCTGAATCCGATAAGTTACACGGACTTGAAAACATAGAGAAACTGACCAAAAAAATCCCGGGGGCCGTGATGATTGCGGTCCCATCAAACCAATACGCCCATGAACCTGATGTATTGGTCGATATTGAAGGGTATCTCGCATCACTTTGAGGGGTCCTTGCGACTTTCTATGAACGTTCATAGAAAATTGGCCCGAGGGGGTTTTGGCTCGGTGTGGGCTTTAAATTCCAATAGCCCTACCAAGAATCATGGGTTCTTCACGGGGCAGGCGAACATACAAACCTCGCGGGGCCAGAGGTTCAGGGCGGTCTTCTAACCGTCGTCGAGCCGGTGGAACTTCGACATTCAATCGCGCCTACAAACCAAGAAGGGGGTTTTCCGGGTTCAATCGCTTCCGCCAACCACGGCACATGAGGCATCACCAGAATCATGGAGGTTACTACAACGACAGCAGACCAATTCGGCAAGGCGATGGTACGTGGTACGATCCCGTGACAGGGGAATACTTCCGCAAGGAAGGGTTGGTCGAAATGTTGCGCCGGTGGCTTAAGGCCATCACTGGCTAATGGCCTTCAGGCTTCATCATCAAAAATTGATTCACGTGCCCGCTGCATGGCCTCATCGCTGGTGAACCAAAACGTCGGGGTTTCTCCCATATCTTCGTCCCAGCGTTGCACTGAACGGGCAAACATTTCACCCTCTGTGTAAGTTTCACACCATTTGAGGTACCAATCTGCTTGGGCGACCATCTCCGCGTCATCAGGAGAGGTTCGCTTCAGCGTTTCAGCTTGCAAAGCGATCATCATGGCCCAGTTTGGAGATAAGGCGTAGGTGACGTATGGGTTTCGCTCCATGGCAACGGCTGCCCATTCTGTCCACAGTGAAAACACTCGGTCGTACAGGAACCCAATCAAAAGAACGGCAAACATGACGGAGAAGAAAATCACCGCTAGGCCGATGTAGGTGGAAGGAATGCCGAGAAAAGAATCGGAAAAGCAAACTCCGCCCGAACATTGTTCAGAAAAGCGCCAGGACAAGTAAGGCCAAACGAGGAGGGTGATGGTCGTGCCCCAAAGCAACAAACCGACAACGGCCTGGCTTTGTTGCATTCTCCAATATTGACGCATGGTCCATTTTCTAAAAAACGAGCCTCCTTCAGAAGATTTAGCCATAGTATCACTCTAACCCAAGTGCCAGCCCCTCAAGAACACCACCCCTAAATTGGGTCGATTGGAGGTCAATTCCCTTCAGTATTTGATAGCGGTACCGTAGACCAGGATTTCGACACCGGTGGTCTTGTCCTTACCACCTCTGATTTTACTCATGACCGTTGTTTCGATGCGCATGTTAATCACGTCGTCGAATCCCTTGTTCGCAACCTGTTCACGTAGCCTTTGCTTTGCTTCACGACGAGCCCAATCAACGATCTTGGTGAATGTGTTAATCTCCCCCCCAAACAGACTGAGTATGCCGCCAATAACGATTTGAATCCAACTCGGACCCATAACGACGCTGGCCATGACCAGTTCGAACTCCTGAACTTCTTTACCCGCAAATGGTTTGCTAAGGGTGCTCAATGAATCGCCAGACTTGGCGGAAGTTGCCTCTCGTTCTAACAAGGCTTTCTTTTGCGCCGGCTGATAGATCAGTGTCCCTCCTAAACTGAGGGTCCAAAGCGCAAACGGCGCAAGGGCTGCAAAAAGCGCGATCAGAAGTCCAAGTTCCATATTGATGCCTCATTGAACGGTGACTGCTGTGCCGTACGCTAACAATTCAGCAGCGCCACCTGAAACCGATGATGTAGCAAATCGAACGTTCACAACGGCATTGGCTCCACGCGCCTGAGCATCGACAAGCATCCGATAGAGTGCCTCGTTACGAGATTCTTGAAGGAGTTGTGTGTACGCTTTCAATTCCCCACCGACCATGTTTTTCAAACCAGCGCCAATGTCCTTGAAGACATTCTTGGCACGGACTGTGGAACCAGAAACCACACCCATGGATTGGGTGATGGTCATTCCGGGGATGGTTTCAGTGTTGGAAAAGAGAAGGTTCACTTGGGGCTGCATGTCTGTGGTGTTAGGAGGGAGGGGTATCAATTTTTGGCCGGATGACTCGTCTTATAGCCAACTTTCATGAAAACCACTCTCTTCGAACGGTATTCCTTTGCTGTTGATTGCGCACACCACAAGCACAGAGAGGTAAATGAGGTTGCACACGAGGACGCCACCGATTTGAGAGCCGATCTGAAGAGGGACGGAGATGGATTCTTCTGCAGGAATGAGTTGGTAAAATTCAATCATCCTGATCGATTGAACAATCTGGCCAATGGCTGAAACAATGACCCACGCATACGCAATGTTGAATCCCATTCGGTGTTGTTGGGAAAGAAGGTAAATGGCGACAATGCCAAGTGTGGAAGTGAGTGCTGCGATGGTTAAATGAAGTGGTTTTTCCTGTTCAAGCCCGGTCATCATTTCTTGAAGAGCTTGGGAAAAGTCGTATTCCTCTTTGCTCTGGTTCCAACGCTCTTGCTCATCTGAGTTCCCGTCTTCTGGGTATGGCCCGGGATCTTCAACAGAATCGATTTGGTTGGCGATGTAATCGTAAGGGACGAGGGCTGAAATAGCCGCACCAATGGCTGTAAATCCGACCATTACTCCAAGAAAGATCGCTGTGCCCCAGAACCACCAGGGAGACGGGGTTTGTGTCAATGGAATGTTTGGCTTCCATTCCGGTGGTTGCATAGGACTTCAGGTTCCGCTGTTGGTTGGCGTCAATGAGCGTTGTGCCTTCTTGAAAGGTTATTGGGGCAGTGGAGATTCGAAGGGTTATGGGCGTCGCAGTAGTCACTGGAGCAAATAGAGGTTTAGGGGCAGAATGGGTGGCACAGCTGCTCGAAGATGGTTTTGAAGTCTATGCGGGGTACAGAAGTGACCCTGGGCGTCTTGAAATGTTAGCATGCCCCACTTTAACCATTCATCAAATCGATGTTCAGGATGTCGAATCCATCGAATCTTTTGCCAAATCAGCACCTTCTAAGATCGACGTGCTCGTCAACAATGCGGGTGTCGCCGATGGGCGGTGGAGAAACTTAACCGAAATCGATGACAAATGGGCGCTTGAAGTCATGGACATCAACGCCCTCGGCCCTGTCCGCGTCGTTCAGGCGCTTTACGAAAAATTGAATCATCAAGGGCTTGCAAAAGTTGCTATGATCAGCAGCCTCATGGCGTCGATTGAAGATTGTCACATGGGTCGCTCTTACGCATATAGGGCCAGTAAGACCGCACTCAACATGTTCACCGTGGCTATGAAAAAAGAAGCATTGGAAGACAATATTAGTTTCGTGATCCTTCACCCAGGGTGGGTCAAAACGAGTATGGGGGGAGATCGAGCACCACTTGAAGTCATAGAAAGTGTGCGAGGGATGCGCGGCGTGGTGCAAGATTTGCGGTTAGAAGACAGTGGTTCGTTCATACAATATGATGGTGAGCGCCTTCCCTGGTAGGTCGTTACAAGAGTCGAATAGCATTATTCATGCGCCTTCCTTGGGAGGGGTATGGACGAAGAAAAGCCAATGTTGACTTTGGTGAAATCGCGTTTCGTCGGCGATGTTGAACCGCCATTGGACCCTGCCGAAGATGGTTTGATGCAGACGTTGTCGATGTTGTGCTCGTTTCATACAGCAGAAGATTTAGCGAGTTTTCTTTTTTCTGAAATGTTTCAAGGGCTGACTGGCACAAGGGCGCCTTTTGTCATGTTCGAAATAGGCGTGTACCTCGATCACACCAAAATATTGGATCTGGTGTCTTCCGAACAGGGCATTATTTTTGCTGACAGCCTTGGCTCGGGGGTGTTTGAAAACAACCTACATCAAGTCGTAAACGAGCGAGATGCTGCAGTTCAATTGACCGCGTGGTACGGCGCGGTATGGCATGAACGAAACCGGTTCGAATGAATGGTTCAGTAAAACAGCGAACAACAGGTCAGGGAACCGTCTGCTGCTCGAATTTGACTCATGTCCAAAACGACGGGTTCGAGCCCCATCGCTTCAACCGCCGCCAAAACGGTTGGATACCCATCAGCCACGAGAACTTGGCCGTTTGGAAGGCCGATGGTGTTGCATCCGTAAGCCTCTTCGTTTGGCATCCATTTCACTTCGCAGCCTTCTGGAAGATCCCCAAATGCATCGAGAGGAAGGTAGCCCTCAGGTGCAAAAATAACTGAATCTGTGGGCGTTGAAGAAACACTGGTGAGGTGGAGGGCGTGGCCGGGAATATCGACCACCCGCAACTCATGGCCCAAGTGGGTAAGGAGATCTCGTAATTCCTCAATTCCTGCGTCGTTGGTCCTTGAGGAACGCCCGACAAAGAAGAGGTCCCCAAGCCGGATAATGTCGCCTCCATCCATACGAGCCTCGCCGTGCATTCGACAGACTTGAGTGCCTGAAAGTTGACGGGTGACGAAGTCTGCAATAGGTGGTTGTTCTGGCACCCTAGAGGGGTGTCCTGGAACTGGTAAAAGCACGTGGCTGTCGATTACAACGGCTTGGTCCTCAACAAAAATTGAATCGGGAAGATCGTTGTCTGCTGGCAACACCGTCACCTCGACGCCTGCGGAGAGCAAGGCCTCTCGGTACGCCTGATGTTGGACTTTAGCGAGGTTGAGGTCGGTAGGGCCTGAGCCGAAAAATTTGGCCAACGCTTGGTCAAATGAGGCGGGGATTGCCCGGGTGAGCGCCCGGCTCTTTTGGTCCAAACGAACCGTTGCCATGGTCAAACCGGACGACTGTCCCCCCTTAACCGTTCGCCCTTTCTAGGAATTCGTTTTCCGGGGAACGGAATTGTTGTTTTTTATTTTCTAGGCACGATATATGCATATTTTCGCGTTGGTTTCAGCAACGAAAGGGAATACCGCGCATCATGCGAACTCAATACGCTCGTGCTGGATTGCTCGTTTTGTTGATGGCTATCCTTGTTATCACCGTGAATGCGATACAATGGAGACGATGATTGAATACATAGAAACCGATGATTCAACTGGAATTAACAATTTAGCCCATTCATGGGACATTGTCACGTGGTGGGCAGTCTATGCATTCCTGCATATGGATCAAACTCCTGTTCCGAATGAACTGTGAGTTTTATTCAGCGTTCCGGGCTTCGATGAGCGCTTGAACGTCCTCAAGGACGAGTTCGGGGAACCAGTCATTATCGCCCCACCAAACTTGTTGAAGCCCAGTGTGGTCTACAAGCACTGTTCCCGTGCTGTGGTTGACACTGTAGGCATCGGGGTGGTGTCGCCCGCTCGTTGTTGTGTTGGTGTCACTCGATTCTTCAGTGCTGTTCCCGCTGTCGCTTTCGCCACTTTCATTGGTATTGTTGCTGTTGTTCTCACCAACATCCGAAGGAGCTTCTTCGATCCATAGGCCAACGCCGAAGTTAACCCATACGTCTGTAATTGCCGCAAGTTGAGTTTCATTGTTGACGTCGTTAATTGACAGATGGGTCCAATCTGTTCCACGTCCTTCTTTCCATGCGAGCATCGTGTCGGGATCGTCTCGCCACGGATCAACTGTGACGGTGATAAATTCCGTTGCATTGTGTTCTTCTTCGGTTAATTGACTGGACATCCACCGAAGGTTTTCAGTAACAATTGGGCAAATATCGATGCAGTTGGTGAAAAGGAAGGCGATGACGACGACTTTGTTATCGGTTTCTTGTCCAAAATTCCATGCATCTCCGGTGGCATTGTTGAGGGTGAAATTATCAACTGCAACAACTGGAGAAATATCTTCTCCATGGAATTGAGATTCTGTTTTGAATGATTCTGGTGCAAAACAGCCGGACAAAAGCAAAGATAGGGTGAGAAAAAGTGCTGTAACAATTCTTTGCATGGCTTCACCTCAAATTGGAGTGCCGAGGTATGGTAAATCTGCCTCGAGTTGTACGATATACAGGCCTGTGGAAATACAAGAGGCGTAGGTGAGCCCGTCGTGATGTTCAACCGCCCACAAGAATGGAGCCCAACTAAAGTCATAGAAACTCGATTGGATTTCTGTCCCATCTTCGCCGTGAGGGAGGTACCATCCAACAGTGGCTTCGAAGTTCGTTGCTGTACGATCATCTGGATAGGTTGGGTCGACGAGCGTTTCGACATCGATGATCCACAGACCGGCGTGGTAGTGGGAGATGTAGAGGCGCCCGTCCCATCCGCCGCCGTGGCTTTGATCGGTTGTTTCATCGGTCTCAAAGTACGCACTGTCGAGGTTGTGGGGTGAGAAAAGCAACCACTCATTAGCCACGGGGAATGCTTCGCAATCCTCGCCATAGCAGTGATCTTCAGCATAGGGGATTTCCCAATCCCGTATCAATTTGGGCTTGAATTTGAATTGCCCGTCCTCCATGGTGTAGTCTGTGGTGTCGAGGAGGTAAATGATGCCCGTACCAACGTTGGTTGAAAGAACCTCAACCGCAGCAGTCACAAGGTGGACTGGTTCGTCAGAATATCCAACGTGTGAAAGATCGACCATAGTTGGGAAAGGTTCAGCGTAATGGATGTAGGAAACCCTTCCGCCGTTTTCATTGCCTGTTGTACCACTGTCTGGCTGGCCGTCTCCATCCATATCGAGGAAATCCATCCACAGGCCAACTTCTTCAGCTCGCCAGCGGCATTGCACAGGATTACCTTGACCGGTTTGACAAAGGGTTGCGTGTACGAGGTACTCTTCTGGAGAATTGACCGGATGGGGGACATCGGTTACATCACCAATTCTCAATCCTGCTTCCCAGTAACTGCCATAGATGAACGTGTGGCCATACCTTGGGTCGTTTGGATCTTCACCTGGCCAGAGTTGGACGGTCATGTCGTGAATGTAAATCCAGCCGCCCCGAGTCGTTTCCCAAGCCACTTCATATTCGCCGACTTTGACAATTGTGTGCCCGAAACCGGCTGCTGGAACACCGGGAAGGTTTCTTGCAGCAGAACCATCGAGGTTCATATGGGCAATGGTGACGCCTCCACAGGCTTCCCCAATAGCATCTTCACACTGTTCGTAATCTGGATTTGCGATGAACAAATACCATTCTCCGTCAATCATGTGTGTGTACAAGTTGTGAGGCCCCGTTGGGTGATCTGCATCGTACCAATTATCAACAAAAATAGGATTTGTTTTGTCGGTGACGTCGATGAGTGTGGCACTCACTTGAATTGGGTCGCTCCACTCTCCAATGTTCGGATCCGCATTCCCCGGGTCAACAAGTTGGTTTTGTTGGATGATGTATTCACGACCGTTGTACTCGAGGTACTTCACATCCAATACCTGGGTGTTAGGGTCGTTATAGACGCCGACGACTGAGGTGTTGTTTGGATCGGTCACATCAACAATGTGCATGTCGTTCCATCCTGCTAAGTATGCATAGGTACTTTCACCATCAGGTGTAGTAGCAACTTGAATCTCTGCATTTCCAGGTGTTGTGAGAGGGTTGAAATCCAGAAGTTCTATGTTGTCTGTACCCGCAACGTGTTGTGATGCATTCGAGTGGTCGTGGCCTTCGAATTGGTAGAGCGGGTCTTCCTGATCGAAGGTGATGACGTTCTTGCTGCCCTCTTCCTCTGCAGGGCTGAAAACAAGCAATGTGGCTGAACAAAGGAGGATGACGATGAAGATGCCGAGGCCTGTCTGCTTCGCGCCCATGTCAACGGCGTGCAAACTCTTCCGTTTTGTCTTTATGTCGCGTACCTGTGGCGAAATCATGTCCGGCGGCCATCGTCAATTCAGCGCATTCTTGATGGTGGCGCTCATCGGGCTCTTGGTTGCGTCTACCGCATCGGCGCATGAACAGGAAACGTACAATGTCATCGTAATTGCTGACGGCCCCATGCCAGCCAACATCACCGACAGTGGATTCGTTCAAGGGAACGCCGTTGTGTTTCGAATGAAAGACACGACGGAGAATGCGAGCATCCGGATCACCATCGACACCAACCAAGATGGGGTGTACAACAGTTCGACTGACGATACCTCGGTATGGCTCGTTGAATCGTGTGAACTCGATGAAAACGGCAGCCTCGTAGATCAAGCATGCGCAGTCTCCCACACCTATGAATTCAACCTTAACGCTACAGTGGGCGACTACGGATACCTCTTTGAACGGTCGATTAACGAATCAATTGTTTCAAACCAGACCTATACAATTTCCTTGCAAAAAGACGTTCACGAAGAACCTGGTGTGCCTACTTTTGGTGAGTGCTTTGGCATTGGGTGTGAGGATGAGCAAACATCCCAGAGCGATGAAGAGCGACAATTAGACCCAATAGTTCTCGTTATGGTGGTTGCCATTGTGGGTATTATTGGCCTTTCAATCAGTATCATGAATGAATCAAAAGAGCTTGTTGTGGACGATTCCGAGGAATGATCATCCTTCGATTAGGGGGCACCTTGGATCAAGGTCGTCAACGATGACGGCGTTTGCCCACAGGTATTGTGTCCGGATTGGTTTTGATCTTAGGGTGATAAGCACCTCGTAGGTGTTTGGTTTCTCTTCCATGGTATCAGTATTATCTTAGCCATGGACCTATATCAAACTGTAGTCTATTTTTTATGGATTTTCGGTGTTTTCTTCCGCTTTATGATAAATAAATTCCGTTATAGGGGATTTTATACCAATAAACATAGTTTTTGTTTTCAGAATATGTTATTTTTGAAATTCCTGTTTCGAACCCATTTCATCGTAGGATTGAGAAAGTCTCGGCGTGAGGGCGTGGCATGGCCGGCGGACGCGGACTGCAAGCACTCACTTTGGTGCTCATCATGGTGATGGCTCCGCTTGCAGGTTGTTTTGGTGAAAATGATAACGATGGTATTGTGAGATCTGGGGATGTGACAATCACCCCAGTCACAATGATTGGAGGGGTGTTCCAAGGCCTCACGATTTCGGCGGATGAAGATTTTTCAGCCTTCGTACCTTACTTAATCAAGAACCAAGAGAGTGGTTTCATTCAGAATTCAACCGTGCTCGATTTACGCGCCGGTGATTCTGTCTTGCTCAACGTACTCGCTCCTCCGCGAACTGATACTGCCGTTGTCCTGCTTGGCGAGTATGGTCGAGAAGAATGGCCAATTCGTTCAATTGATGAATCATGGAAAACTTGGTATGACCGCTCTGGGTTTGAAGCAGGGGATGCCCCCGGAATCATGAGGGTGGATGGAGTCAATGGAACACTTGACACCGTGACACCATCGAACAACAGCGGGGGCGGAGTTTTAGCCATCCGTATTGCTGTGGAACGTCCAATGGCAGCCGCATATTCTGAAGCTGATGGTGGTCGACATTCCACTGGTTTAGTCGACGGTTTGAATGTGTTCAATTACATCAGCCACATGTCTGACGAAACGGCCGATCCTACAGATGCTGCTGACGGTGCTGTTGGATACCTCGATCGGTGGGCCGGGCAAGGGAATGCGGCTTACGAAGATGCTGCACAATACCTGATTGGCAACCTTGAGAGTTTCGGATTGGAAGTCATTGTGCAACGTTTCACTTATGATTCACTCATGACCGGAGCACAAAATCCAGAGGCATACAACATCTGTGGCTACCGATTTGGTGAAGTGAATCCTGATGAATGGATGGTGTTTGGTGCTCACTTCGACATTGCGCCGCCGGTGAACGGTGGAATGCTTGACCCTCACATCTTTGGACGAACATATGGAACTCGTGTGGGCGCTTATGATAACACCGCAGGCACCGCTATGGTGCTGACTGTCGCTGAAGCAATGGCGAATTTCAACACCCGCAACACGATGGTGTTCTGCTTATGGTCTGGTGAAGAAGGTGGTAAGCGGGGCAGTGACTTCTGGACCGATTATTGGGTGAAAGAAGACAACCCTAATGTTGTCGTCACGAATTATGTCAACCTCGACATGGCTGGCGTTAATTGGCCGGGTGGTGGTGGAGCACCATGTGGCAATGGACACGGTGGTGGGGATGCTGGGTGTGACCCTCAGCCAGAAATCGATCCTGATGGATACCCAAAGGACGAGGAAGTCTGGCCGATGAGGGTCTACATTGGACCGAGTCTTGACCACGATGTCATGAACCAGCCTGGTATGGTTGGTCTTGCTATGTGGATTGGTTCTGACGCCATTGGTGTGGAAGAGCAAATGGCACCGTTGCTTGGAGCTGGTCATTCGGCTGAAACATGGAAAGTCGACGATTGGATGGCAAAGGACCGCCCTGAAATCATCGTTTACGAGGACACCACCGCTCGTTCAGATCACGCTACCTTCCAAGATAATCTGGGAACTGTGACCATGGGCTTTGGTGGCCTTGTCGATGGATATTGGTGCTATCACCAAACTTGTGATACGGTCGATGAAATGGTCGACTGGATGGACACAACCGGCAAGGATTACGGTGAAGAGCAATCGGGTACAAGCAACTTGGTTGACGCTCTTGACACCATCACATGGTGGGCGACGTACTCCTTCTTCCACCTTGATGAAGAGCCTGTGTTGAACGCTTACCTTTGAGGGGCTCAACGCCCGCCAAAGAGTCGGTTCTCAAACTTTGAGTTACACCAAATTTGCAATGGTGGAAAGCAGGACTGATGGGCTCCAAACTTGCGTGTACCAAGTGACAACAAGGAGAATAAAAATCGAGATTACGCCGTAAAATACATTCTCATTCCAATCTTTGACTTTCGCACCATCCAGGGGCCCCCATGGAATCATGTTGAACAGTCCAAGAACTAAATTTGCCATGATCCAAAATTCAGCGGCATCGATTAACATTTGTTGCCAAATAAGTGCTCCATCAACCAGGTATTCCCCGCGTTCGATGAGAAGGGTAGCATCAAAGGCCCCGGTGAGGCCAAGAAGAAGGCCCCACACTGGAATTCCGATCAAGAACAGTCCAAAATTAACCAGTGGGCCCGCCACAGCAATGTGTCCGTTTTGACGGCGCGTTACAACTCCTGCAACCATGACCGCTCCCGGAGCCATAAACAAAAAACCGAGGAAGAAGGCAAGAAAAACGCCGAAGCGTAACCCACTTGGATCCGCTCGAAACTCAGCCCAACATCCATTCTTTTTCGCAATGATCTTATGGCCAATTTCATGGAGAAGAAAGGCTGGGCCTACCGCCAACAGCATGACTGGCATAGCAAGCAACAATCGAATCAACCAAGAGGTGGGGTCGGAACTGAGAAGCGTACCTAGCCCACCAATCCACATGAAGCCAAGTGCGAGGGTGAAGGCTCCAGTTGCGAGGCGTAAGTGCTTTTTTTCTTCATCACTAAAATGCCAAATTCCACCCGTGTGCATCGCTGCTGGTTTATTTGGTTGCAGTCCCATGAATTGAGCAAGGAGGGGGTTGATTTCCCGTGGGTTTTTTCCATTCATTTCAATGTGGATTGTCCCATCGTTTCCCGTACGGGCATGAACTCTGTGCACTCTTGGGCGTTGAGTAAAGGGGTCGTCTTCGAGAATGTCTGCCCTCGGGTCTCGACCTGCCATAGTGTCTGTTCAGCCCGATACAATTTGAAGCCTCGCTCCCCAAGGTTGATGCGGTTTAGCCTCAACCTCTACATGAACGCCCATGTCGATGCCGCGTCGAGCTATGAAGGAAATGGGGTTCCAAGCCTGTTGCCTGTTGTGCGATGCTCCTGATGAAAAGGGTGTCAAGCGGTGCGGTTCATGCATCGATCACCACCGGAGGGTCCGGGATGAAATCGCTAAGGCGCCGGCAGAGGATTCACTCTATCAGTTTGCCAAAGAAATTCTGATGATGGCGGCAGCACCCCACCGCTACGATCACGATGAAACTCACGGACCTGCCTTACTCCACCAACAGCACCTTGCTGCAGCACTTACTGAAAGAACGCCGCTGCCCAGTGGTGAAGATGTCGCAGACGTGTTCGATAAATTGCGAGCAAAAAAAAGCTTCCAGCCTGAAGGGAGTGGTAATGACTTGGTGCGAGATCAGGTGAATGAAGTGATGTTCATCGATGAAGTGCAACTGGAGCAATATGGTGCGAGGACAGTCCCCAGCCAGGCCATAGAAGAAGTTGATCGACGGGACCGTCTAGGGGAAGATACGGAATTGACCGACCGGCTTGAAGCCGCCAAACAGGCCCAGTCTGCGCCAAAGAACTTAGTTGAAGAAACCGAAGAACTGGTGTTTGAACAACGACAAAAAGAACGAGAAATGTGGAAAAGCACACTCTCGGATGTTAAAGAACTCTTAGAAGAAAAAGAAGATGTTTGATGTTAGGTTATTTGTTTTCTGAACAGTTTGAAAAATATTTCTTATTCAAAATGGAAAAGGGTGGAAAGGGTATGATTGAAACCTCATTACAATGTGGTTTGTTTTGGTGAAATTTTTATCTTAGGAGACTTAAGATCATAAGAAATTCTCTGGGTTCCTTTCCCCTTCGATTTCTTACCAAGCAATTGAACGTCGCCGATTTCACCAAGTTGTTGCACATGAGTCCCTGCGCACGGGCAGAGGTCAAATCCATCATCGATTTTCACCACTCGAAGTTCCCGAATATGCGTTGGGAGAAGGTCCATGTTTGTTCGTTCTGGTGGCATGATTGTATTGACCTCTTCACGTGTCATCACCGTATCGGTGACGATGAGGTTTTGATCGATGATTTGGTTGGCTTGTTCAATCAGTGATGCTAACATGGCATCGTCAAATGAAATTGGATTGAAATCAATGCGAGAGCGGTCGCTATGAATTTGGTTCCCCACCGTTCGAGCTCCGTTGAACATCTCATACACAATTCCAGACATGAGGTGTTGTGCTGTATGCATCCGCATGTGTGCGTGGCGTCGTTCCCAATCGATGCTTCCTTTAATTTCGTCACCGACTGAGAGTTGGTGATCTTCACCAACCTTGTGGCTGACCGCTTCACGTCCTCTGACCTCGGTTACTGAGAGGGGGCCATTCGGGCCAAATATGGTACCTGTGTCCCAATTTTGACCTCCTCCGAGGGGATAAAACAGCGTTCGGTCAAGAGTGATGTGTTCGTTATCTACCTCGGTCACGGTAGCATTGAAGGATTGATAATAACCAGATTCAATGGAGGTAAGATAGAGTTTTTCTGTCATAGAATCGCTCCTGAAAGACGTTTGCCCTCTGTGATCTGAGCATCTATTGTACGTTGAGATGCCGTAAAGGGGAGGAGGGATTCGATGTATTCGATCCATCCATGTTTCGGGGTCCAGTTTGATTTGCCCTCAAACCATACCTCGCTCAACCCTTCAGCTCGATCGAAGGTCCAAGCTTGTTCGGGTACTTCTTGACAGTCTGTTGTCAGAGCTGTTCCGCCGAACCAGTTGGTCGTAACACCAAGTTCCGGGTATTGGAAATTCAAATGTTCTGGAAGGGTGTGTTGGAGGCCCCCTGGAGCAGATGGAACATAGGGCGACCCATCGACAATGATGTCGACAAGAAGGTGATTGTTTGCTTGTGGGCCGGCGCCAAGATAGTTAACCAGATACTGGTCATTTTGATTTTCGATGCTGGTAATTCGTGTACGTGTGTGAATGTGAACACCTTTGTTTGCTGCATTCATGGCGAGGTGTTTGGTCACCCATTCACTTCGAAGGCCCCACCCTGGTTGGTTGTCATAGGGTTTGAGAAAAAGCAGTTGCTCTTTTGTGAGGTAGTCTGCTAAAAGATCGAAATCGTGAATAAATCCTGGTTGTGATGTAGGCATTCCAATTTCTGCATGCAGTTCTATGAGGTGAATTTCATTTTTTGGCGACAAATGTTGGGCTGCTACCAAACAAAACATAGGACTCCCAATAAAGAGGATTTTCTTCATACGGAAGCCCCCTTGATCGGTTTGATTTCAAGGGCGAACACTGGGCACGATGGGATGCATAGTTCACAATGAGTACAGCCTTCCTCATCGACAACTGCAAGACGATCAATCAAGGTGAGTACGTTTACAGGACAGAGGGCAATGCAAGCTGCACAACCAAAACATCGGTCGTCATCAACAACGAACGTGTGGTTCGGTTGTCGGCCCATGGTCTCACCAGGGAGTGATGGTTCATCTCTCCTTCGTTGACTGGAAATTTCTACGATGTATGTTTTGTGGTTTGGATAAAAATAGTTCCGATGAACTTCTCTCGTCGATGGAAATCAGAAAGGAAGGTTATGAGAACAAGAAAAATATTGTTGCATAGGAAACGATTTCGAGGAAAGAGCGAAGTGAAAAGAGATACCATACGAACACCCCTTCATTTCCGTTGGAGAGATATTCATAGATCTCTGGGAAGATGTTGTAGAATGGGATTGTAAGAAACGGAAGTATGCCCCGTAGAATATGGTCGCGACAAGCACATAATACTACCACATAAAAATCAAAGAAAAAACCAACGATCACACCGTCTAATTCCTCCAAAGGAAATAGGGGGGTGTGGGTATCAACTTAGGCACATCTTCATGATGTGTGGAGGTGACCATCAACCGAGCAGCATGGTATTGTATTCAGCAGGGAGAACATCCTCATACCCAGAAGAAGCACCAAAGAAAGGGCTACGCTATCATTGTCTTGGTGGCGGCGATGAGGTAGGAAATGTTGGAATCATGTTTGAAAATGAACTTCAAACCCGACTTCTCCTTGACTATGGCCTCGCCCCAACAAACCCACCCCGGTATCCTTCAGAAGCGCCGAAGGTGAAGGATGCAGTGATTACACATTCCCATATCGATCACTTAGGTATGGCTCCGTGGTTGAGTTCGAATCATCGAACACTATTGCACGGCACAGCACTCACAGCCGAAATTTCAGAAATGATGTGGTATGATTGCCATAAAGTAAGTTCAATCGAAGGCTACCCTCTTGCTTGGGATAAACGCGACATCGACTCGGCTATTGACGCATGGAGGGTTCATGATTTTGATGTACCATGGGATCATGATGATTGGAAACTAACCTTACGAAAGGCCGGACATATTCCAGGTGCGGCAATGCTCGATCTTGAAACGCCTCAGCGAAAAGTTTTGATTTCTGGCGATTTTGACACACGGGACTCCCCTCTCACTAAGGGGGCAAAACCACAGAAGACAGACACGTTGTTTGTTGAAGGTACGTACGGTGGCCGTGAACACCCAAATCTCGATGAGGAAATTCCACGGTTTGTCGAACACGTTCAACGCATCGTCGATCGAGGAGGAACAGTTCTCATCCCTGCTTTTGCGAATGGAAGAACACAAGATGTAGTGATGCGTTTACACAAATACCTTCCACACCTCAACGTCCATGTCGATGGGATGGGGAAGCGCGTTGCTAAAATGCAAATGAATCATCCAGAAACGCTCCGTGATCCTGCAGCCCTCAGAGCAGCATGGTCCTGGTGTAAGCGAGTATCGAGCAAGTCGGATCGTAAGAGAGCTCTCGAAGCAGACGTCATCGTATCAACATCTGGTATGCTGCAAGGTGGCCCCTCGATATGGTACCTCAACAGGTTGCGACACGACACTAAGAACGCAATATTATTCACAGGCTATCAAGCGAGCGAAACAGGTGGACGGCAACTCCAGAATGAAGGAAAATTGAAGATTTTTGGGAAGGATGTTGAAATTCCACTTGAATGGGACACATACTCGTTTTCCACTCATGCAGGCCACAAAGAAATCGTTGATTTCGCAGCGGCTTGCGAGGCTGAAGAAGTCATCATTTACCACACCGATCCAGTTCATGCCCGCCCACCGCTTGCAGCGGCTTTGGAAAAGAACGGCCACATCGTTCATAATCCAGTCAACGGCATTTCAGAATACCTCGGTGAAGAATTTAGCCGAAGTCATTGAATACAACGACGGCAAGCGATGAACGATTCACATGGCGGCAAAGGCACCGGCTGGCGGAAAGAAGCCAAAGAAGCGCAAGCGCAAGATGCGTCTTTCTCTCAAGCAAAAGAAGATGAACACCACGGGTGATTCTTACAAGGATAACCTTGGTTGGTCAACCGACGTTGGGCGAACCCTTGGCGATGCCCCAGCACCAAAAGGACCTGAAACACTTCGCATTCAATGCGATCAATGTGGCTC
>MDSV01001184.1_pt1 | contig 16973 bp, 9 predicted proteins | sample 810851 | NCBI WGS metagenome assembly MDSV01 (sample SAMN05326640, study PRJNA326480) | marine metagenome | isolation source: seawater | place: Atlantic Ocean: North East | collected 2012 | reverse complement strand
GCATTTGCTATGGTTGGAAAAATGAGAGGTGGACCTGCAAAAGCAGCTATTCTAGGATCAGGTATGACAGGTTTGATTTCAGGATCTTCAATTGCAAATACAGTAACCACAGGTACTTTTACAATTCCAATTATGAAAAAAACTGGCTTTTCAAAAGAAAAAGCTGGAGCCATAGAAGTTTCTTCATCTGTAAATGGTCAAATTATGCCACCAGTGATGGGAGCTGCTGCATTTGTAATGGCAAGTTTTATTGGAGTCACTTACTTTGAAGTAGTTAAACATGCTTTTTTACCAGCAATTATTTCTTATGTAGCATTATTTTATATTTCCCATTTAGAGGCTTTAAAATTAAACTTAAAAGGAATGGACGATGAAGATGTTCCAATTTTAAAAAAGACATTTTTATCAGGTATTCATTTTTTAATACCTATTTTTGTTCTAATTTATATGCTTGTTTACTTACGTTTTACTGCCTCTTACTCAATTTTTTATGCAACTATTTCATTAATTTTTGTGAATTTAGCCAATAAATTAGTAAAGGATTCTAGTTATCGACATGCATTAAAATCTTGGTTTAATCAAACTATTATAGGTTTTCAAAAGGGAGCATTAAACATGGTTGGTGTTGGTATTGCTATTGCCACGGCAGGAATTATTGTAGGTGCAGTTGGATCAACAGGATTAAGCACTAATTTAATTATAGTAATTGAATCTATTGCTAAAGATAACGTAACTATATTATTATTTTTAACAATAATTTTATGCCTATTGCTTGGAATGGGATTGCCAACAACAGCAAATTATGTAGTTGTAGCGTCTTTAATGGCAACAGTTTTAGTGGACGTAGGAAATGCATCAGGTTTTATTTTTCCACTAATAGCAGTTCATTTGTTTGTTTTTTATTTTGGATTAATGGCTGATGTAACTCCACCAGTGGGGCTTGCATCATATGCGGCTGCAGCTATTTCAGGTGGAGACCCTTTAAGAACTGGTTTACAAGCTTTCTGGTACAGTTTAAGGACAGGAATACTTCCAATTGTATTTTTATTTAATCATGAATTACTACTAATAGGTGTTGAAAATATTTGGCATGGAATACTTGTGATATTTACTTCTTTAATAGGAATTTTAGTTTTTACCTCTGCAACTCAAGGCTGGTTTATAAATAAATTGAGATGGTATGAAATTATAATTTTTTTAATTATCTCCATTTCTTTATTATCTCCTGAATTTGTTTTAAATAAATTTTATCCTAAATATAATAATCAAGATATTACCCAAATAAACTTGATTAAATTAGAACCAAATAAAGAGGTGAGATTTAAAATTACACGACCTAGTGAGTATGGCGAAAGATATAAACTAATTGTGATTCCTAAAGATACGTTCAAAGAAAAATATAATTTAAAAGATTATGGAGTTAATCTAATAAAAGATAAAAAAAAATTAGTTGTTGATACTTTAAAATGGAATGGTTTAGCAAAAAAAAATGGATTTGAAACTGGAGACTTTATAAGTGAGTTTAAGGTAGAAAATTTAGACAGACCAGATAAAAGAACTATATATCCTTTGGCAATTTTGTTGCTAATTATTTTTGGATACTTAAACTCTATAAGAAAACAAAATTATGAAAATTAATAAAAAAATAATTTTTTTGGCTATAATAGTTTTAGCTATTGAAATCTCAGGTCATGGAATTTTAGCTTCTTTATTTAGGTTATTAAACTAAAAGAGATATTATATTTCTATCCACCAGGTCCTAAGTTTGATGGTTTAATTTTAAGAATTTTCCACACGCCTGTAGCTGATGTAATAATTTTGTCTTTACATTTTAACTCACAAAATAAAAATACTAAAGTTTTTGTTTTTTTTAGAATTTTAGTATAACCAATTATTTCATCACCCTCTTTAGATGCTCCAATAAATTTTAAGTCTAAAGAAATTGTTACGCAAGGATTATTTTCAGCTGCTCTATGAGCTGCAGTACCTGCTCCTGCATCAATTAAAGCTGATAAATATCCTCCATGAGTAATTCTTGCAGCATTTAAATGATTTTTATTAATTGTTGATTTAAACTCATATTCAGTATCAGATATGTTTCTAAATAAAACACCACCATTATGTTTCATAAAACCTGCATTGATACTTATTTGTTCAAATTCATTAGACATAGTTTTTTATAATATAAAAGTTAGAATTAACAAAATTATTAAAATTATTGTAAAAAAATAGAACACTGATTTTAGTAGTGATATTTTTGTAATCCAATCAAACATGTATAGCATCCTTTATTTTTGGTGCGCCTGCTAGGATTTGAACCCAGAACCTCCTGGTCCGTAGCCAAGCGCTCTATCCAATTGAGCTACAGGCGCAAAATTTTGTTAATAAAATTTCACTTTTTATTATATAGCAAAAATTTTAATGTAATTTAACTTATAAAATATTATGTTCTATTCAAAATGAGCAATAAATCAAATGATATAGTTATAGGGTGCGCTTTGAGAACCCCTATAGGATCTTTTAAAGGATCATTAAAAGGCCTCAGCGCAGATAAATTAGGATCATTAATTATAAAAGCAACATTAAATAAAACTAAATTAAAACCTGTAGATATTGATGAGGTCATTATGGGACAAGTGCTTACCGCAGCAGCTGGACAAAATCCAGCAAGACAAGCATCAGTTAATGCGGGAATTCCTGTTACAAAGCCAGCACACATTATCAACCAAGTATGTGGATCTGGTTTAAGGTCTATAGTTTCTGCTTATCAGTCAATTAAGTTAGAAGATAATAAAATTGTAATTGCAGGTGGACAGGAGAGTATGTCTCAGGCACCTCATGCAATATTTTATAGAGAGGATAAAAAATTAAATAAAGAAAAGTTATTAGATACAATGCTTCACGATGGATTAATTGACTCATTTAATAACTATCATATGGGAATAACAGCAGAAAATATTGCAGCGAAATATAAAATTTCTAGAGACCAGCAAGATACTTTTGCTTTAAATTCTCAATTAAAGACGCAAAGAGCTATTAATGAAAATCGATTTGACAATGAGATGGTTAAGTTAAAAATTATAAAAGATAAAAAAAAATATTCTTTTTATAAAGATGAATATCCTAGAAAAAATTTAAGTTTAAAAATCTTGAAAGAGTTAAAAACAGTATTTAAAAAAAATGGCAGTGTAACTGCAGGGAATTCATCTGGATTAAATGACGGAGCTGCAGCAGTAGTTTTGATGAAAAGACATGAAGCATATAAAAGATCTATTAAACCACTCGCTAAGATAGTTTCATGGGCAACTTGTGGAGTAGATCCAGCTTTTATGGGATTAGGTCCGGTACCAGCTGTAAAAAATGCAATTAAAAAAGCAGGATGGAAAATTAATGATATTGATTTATTTGAAATCAATGAAGCTTTTGCTGCACAAAGTCTAGCTGTTATAAAAGATTTAAAAATTGCAGAAAAAAAAGTAAATGTAAATGGAGGTGCAATTTCATTAGGGCATCCAATTGGTGCATCCGGCGCTAGAATATTAGTGACTCTTGTACATGAATTAATTAGGCGGAATAAAAGTAAGGGTTGTGCTACTTTATGTATTGGAGGCGGAATGGGTATAGCTATGTGTATTGAAAAAATTTAAAATGACGTATTTTTAAAATTTTTACTTATCAAAGCTTTTTGTATCCAAAGTTTAGCGTCTAAATTATGCTTATTTTTTAAATTAATTATTTTTTTTAATATTATTGTAAACATTATGCAGAAGTGTCACATAACCTTGTCCAAAAATAGCTTTAAATGTGTTATTATTATATCGATAATGTTTATTTTAAGTATATAAAACTGTTTTAAAATAATGAGTCAAAAATTACTTGTTCCAGATATTGGAGATTTCGAAAATGTTGAAGTAATTGAGTTACTTGTTAAAGAAGGTGATATTATTCAAATTAATGACCCGGTTATTACTATCGAAAGTGATAAATCAAGTATTGAGATACCATCCACTTTTAATGGAAAAGTTAAATCAGTTAATGTTAAAGTAGGAGATAAGGTATCAAAAGGAGATTTAATTTTAAATTTTAATTCTTCAAATGAGAATTTACCAAATGAAATTATTCCAAAAGATACAGAAGCAATTATAAAAGAAGCTGAAAATATTTTAAAAACTGAAAAAGAAAATATTTATAAGACAAATATTCAGGAAGAAAAAAATATAAAAAAACAAAAAATAACTCAAGTAAGTAATGAAAATGATATTGATCCATTAGAGACACAGGATTGGCTGGAATCACTATCAGCTGTTATCGATAGAGATGGTAATAGAAGAGCTCATTTTTTAATCAAGGAATTAATTAATAAAGCTTATAAAGAAGGTGCAAATATACCTTATACTCAAAATACTCCATATATTAATACTATTCCTCCTGAAGCAGAGACAAAATCACCTGGTGATCAAAATATTGAGAGGAGACTAAGATCATTAATCAGGTGGAATGCAGCAGCGATGGTAGTAAGAGCTAATAAAAAATTTCCGGAGCTTGGTGGACACATAGGAACATTTGCATCTGCAGCAACTCTTTATGATGTTGGAATGAATCATTTTTGGAGAGCCAAAAATAATAAATTTGGTGGTGATTTAGTTTATTTCCAAGGTCATAGTGCACCAGGCATGTATGCAAGAGCATTTTTAGAAGGAAGACTTAATGAAAACCAACTTGATAGTTTTAGGCAAGAAGTAAAATCTGGTGGATTATCTTCTTACCCTCATCCTTGGTTAATGCCAAAATTTTGGCAATTTCCAACAGTATCTATGGGCTTAGGGCCAATGCTTGCAATATACCAAGCTAGATATATGAAATATTTAATTAATCGTGGTCTTATTAAAGACGAAGGTAGAAAAGTTTGGGCATTTCTTGGAGATGGAGAAATGGATGAGCCAGAGTCCTTAGGGGCAATTGGACTTGCTGCAAGAGAAAAATTAGATAATTTAATTTTTGTAGTTAATTGTAATCTACAACGTCTGGATGGACCTGTCAGAGGAAACGGAAAAATAATTCAAGAATTAGAAGGAATATTTAGAGGAGCTGGTTGGAATGTTATTAAAGTTATTTGGGGTTCTTATTGGGACTCTTTACTTGCAAACGATAAAACTGGTCATCTAGTTAAAGCAATGGATGAAACACTTGATGGTGAATATCAAGCTATGAAAGCTAGAGATGGTTTATACGTTAGAGAAAAATTTTTTGGTAAATTTCCTGAAACAAAAGAATTAGTATCAAGCTTATCAGACAAGGATATATGGAGATTAAATAGGGGTGGTCATGATCCTCATAAAGTTTATGCAGCTTACGATAAAGCAATTAAAAATGAAGGTAGCCCAACTGTAATAATTGCAAAAACTATTAAGGGTTATGGAATGGGAAAATCTGGCGAAAGTGTTAATACCTCTCATCAGCAAAAAAAATTAGATGTAGATGATCTTTTATATTATAGAGATAGATTTGATGTACCACTTACTGACGAGCAAGTAAAAAAAATTCAATACTTTAAACCTGACAATAATTCACCGGAGATAAAATATTTAAAAGAAAAAAGGTTAAATTTAGGTGGGTTTATTCCTGAAAGAACAACATATTCAAAACCTATAAAAACTCCATCAAAAGATATTTTTGAATTTATGAAAATATCTACTGGTGAAAAAGAAATGTCAACAACGATGGCCCTTGTTAGATTGCTCACAAATTTACTTAGAGATAAAAATGTAGCCCCAAGATTAATTCCAATTATTCCTGATGAAGCAAGAACTTTTGGAATGGAAGGTTTTTTTAAAAAAATAGGTATATATGCGCATGAAGGGCAAAAATATGAACCAGAAGATGCTGCTCAACTAACTTCTTATAGAGAAGAAAAAAGTGGGCAAGTTTTAGAAGAAGGGATTAATGAGGCAGGGGCAATGTCATCATGGATAGCTGCAGGAACATCTTATACGAATCATGATATTGAAATGATACCAATTTATCTTTTTTATTCGATGTTTGGTTTTCAAAGAATAGGAGATTTAGCTTGGGCAGCAGGTGATAGTCAAGCAAGAGGTTTTTTAATAGGAGCAACTGCAGGTAGGACAACTTTAGCAGGAGAGGGTTTACAACATCAAGATGGGCATAGTCATTTAATTGCATCCACCATTCCAAATTGTGTTTCTTATGATCCAACTTTTCATTATGAACTTGCAGTAATTTTTAGAGAGGGCTTAAGAAGAATGCATGAGAAAAATGAAAATATTTTTTATTATATAACTACAATGAATGAAAATTATCCACATCCAGGAATGCCATCAGATAAAAAATGTGAAGAAGGTATTCTTAAAGGTATGTATAAAATTAAAGAGTTTAATAAATTTAAAAAAACTAAAATTCAGCTTTTAGGTTCAGGAACTATTTTAAGAGAAATGATTGCTGGAGCTGAAATTCTTCAAAATGAATATAATATTGATAGTGAGATATGGAGTGTTACAAGCTTTAATGAGTTAAGAAGAGATGGGATGGATACTGAAAGATATAACTTGTTAAATCCAGGTAAAGAACCAAAAATTTCATATGTTGAAGAATGTTTAGGAAAGACAGAAGGACCAATTATGGCTGCCTCAGATTATATGAGAATGAATTCAGATCAGATAAGACCATATACTAAAAAAAGCTTTTATTCACTAGGAACTGATGGTTTTGGAAGAAGTGATACAAGAAAAAAACTCAGAAAGTTTTTTGAAGTTGATAAGGAGCATATTGTTGCTTACGGATTGAGTGTACTTGCAAAGGAACAATTAATAGCATCAAAATATGCACAAGACGCAATCAACAGATATAATATAGATAGTAACAGACCAATGCCTACTAAATTATAAAATGCAGGAAAAAGAAATTAAAGTACCAAATATAGGAGAATTTACTGATGTTGAGGTAATAGAAGTATTAGTTTCAGAGGAAGATGTAGTATCAATTAATGATCCTTTAATTACAATAGAAAGTGATAAGTCCAGTGTTGAGGTTCCATCTACTCATTATGGCAAAGTTAAAAAAATTGATTTAAAAGTTGGTGACAAGGTTTCAGAGGGTAGTATTATTTTGATTCTTGAAGTGTATGAAAAAAATAAAAAAACTTTAGAAAAACCAATAAAAGAAAAAAATATAGAAAAATCTATAGAAGAAAATTTTTTTGAAACAAAAAAAATTGAAAAAAAATTTTTAACCAAAGTATCTGCAGCACCTAAAACTCGTAAATTTGCTAGAGAACTTGGCGTAAATATAAATCAAGTTATTGGCACAGAAAGACCAGGTAGAGTTTTAGAAAATGATATAAAGAAATATATCTCTTCAAAAATAAATAATACGCAAAATTTTAATGAAATTGATAATAAAGAAGAATTCAAACATTCTGATTTTGGTGATGTAGAAATAAAAGAAATACCAAGAGTAAAAAAACTTGCAAAAAATTATTTGCTTAAGTCTTGGACTACTATTCCTCATGTAACAAATCATGATGAGGCTGATATTACTGAAATGGAAATATTTAGAACTACGCTTAAAGATATGTATTCTGGAGAAATAAAAAAAATTACACCATTGGCATTTATAGTTAGGGCACTAGTAGCGTCATTAAAAAAATTTCCAAATTTTAATTGTTCAATAGATAATTCAGAGACTGGAAAAATGACTGTTAAGAAATATTTTCACATAGGTATTGCTGTGGATACTCCTCATGGCTTAATGGTTCCTAAAATTAGGAATGCTAATAATAAAAATATTAGTTTTATAGCTGATGAATTAAAAACTATTAGTGAAAAATGTAGAAATTTAAAAATAGACAAAAAGGAATTTTTTGGAGGATCGATGACAATTACAAGTTTAGGGGGTATAGGAGGATCTTTTTTTACACCAATAATTAACTATCCTGAGGTAGCAATTTTAGGAATTGGAAAATCAAAAAAAAAACAAGTTTTTTTTAATGGAAAATTTGAAACAAGAATCTTGCTTCCACTTTCTTTATCTTACGATCATAGAATAATAGATGGTGCTGAAGCCTCCAAATTTAATAATGATCTTAAAGAAAATCTTGGTAAAAATTTTGCATACAAATTAGCTATATAATTTTAACTATGTCTAAATCAATTTCATTATTAAGTGCATTACTTTGTACCTTTATTTGGGGAACAACATTCATAGCTCAAGATTCAGGAATGGATGAAATTGGCCCATTTACTTTCAATGCTGTTAGATTCTTAGTTGGGTTTTGCGTAGTTTTTCCTTTAGCTTTTATGCTTGAAAGAAAAAAATTAAAAGTCTCATTAAATAAGAATAAAAAAACATTTATTAATTTAGTTTTATTAATTGGTTTATCTTTATTTTTTGGTACGGCACTCCAGCAAGTTTCCTTACTTTACACGGATGTAGCTAATGCAGCTTTTTTTACTATTTTTTATGTACCGATGGTTCCTTTTATTATTTATTTCATATACAAAAAGCCAATTCATTGGAGTATATGGCCCTCAGTTATTTTTTGTGTAATTGGTGGATATTTATTGACTAATTTTTATAGCGCAACTGTAAGGCTTGGCGATACACTTGTGATAATAGGTGCTTTTTTTTGGAGTACTCATATTATTTTTACAGGAGAAATTATAAAAAATTATAACTTACCATTAACCATTGGTGCCATTCAAACATTTATCGTTTCTTTATTATCTTTATTGGTAGGATTAATTTATGAAGATTTTGTTTTAATAAATATTTTAAAAGAAAAATTTGAAATTCTTTATGCGGGTATTTTATCAGGTGGTCTGGCATTTGTTTTACAAATTTATGCACAAAAAAATATTTTACCTGCACCGTCTGCAATTATATTTTCACTAGAAGGTGTTTTTGCAACTATAGCTGCCTGGATTTTATTAAATCAAATTTTAGATATTAACAATATATTTGGCTGTTTATTCATTTTAGCAGGCGTTTTATTTTCTCAATTGATACCTTTGAAACATAGTGTTAATAGTACAAAATTATAAATAATATTAATGAAATAATAACTCTATAAATTACAAAAATATTTAAAGAAAATTTATTAATATAATTTAAAAAAAATTTAATTGTAAAATAAGAAAATAAAAAAGATAAAAATATTGATACAAATACAAGATAATTAATTTCAAAACTTTGATGAATAATTTCTTTTAAACTTAAGGTGCTTGCACCTGCTAGTGCAGGTATTGCTAATAAAAAAGAAATTTTACCAGAGTCCACTCTATTAAATTTTAAAATTCTTGCTGCGGTAATGGCAATGCCTGCTCTACTTACACCAGGTACTAATGCTAAAATTTGAAGTATACCAATAAATAAAATCGATTTCAAATTAAGATTTGAAGATATTTTTTTATCAAATCTACTTCTATCTGCTATAAATAACAAAATACCAAAAATTAATGTTGTCCAAGCAATTACTTCGATATTTCTAAATAAAAAAATTAATTCAGTTGTATAAATAATATAACCAACTAATATGATTGGTATTGATCCTATTATCATTAAAGATAATAATTTTTGATTATTTCTTATATTAATTAAATCTTTTCTAAAATAAAAAATTATAGCGAACAAAGATCCTAAGTGTAGACTTACATCTATTAATAATGAGCTAGATTTAAATTCATAAAGAGATGATATAATAATTAAATGTGCCGAAGAACTTATAGGTAAAAATTCCGACACTCCCTGGACTAATGATAAAATTATAATTTCAAAAATATTAGCTAGCATATTTCTTGGTAACTTAATAAGTACTTAAATAAAACAATTCCATAAAAACATAGTAGATATGCAAAAATAAGAAAATTGTTGAATTTATTGAGTTTTAATAAAAAGTAGGTCATAATAACTGTCCTTATTATCCTTTAATTCAATAAAATCTTTATATATGCTAGTAAATTAAAGGGTAAAAAATGTCAGATAAAATGCTTAAATTTGTTAAAATAGGTCAACAAACTCCACCTAAAAGACAAGTTTTAAATAGAAAAAAAGATTTTAACGAAATTTACAATGATTATATAAAAGATAAAGCTAGCGAGCAGGCAAGCAGATGTTCGCAGTGTGGCGTACCTTTTTGCCAAGTTCATTGTCCATTAAGTAATAATATTCCGGACTGGCTTAAATTAACAGCTGAGGGAAGATTAGAAGAAGCATATGAGCTTTCACAAAGCACAAATAATATGCCAGAAGTATGTGGAAGAATTTGTCCCCAAGATAGATTGTGTGAAGGAAATTGTGTTATTGAACAGTCAGGTCATGGGACAGTAACTATTGGATCGGTAGAGAAATATATAACTGATACAGCATGGACAGAAGGATGGGTAAAGCCTATAAAAATTCCAAATGAAAAAAATCAAAGTGTGGGTATTATTGGGGCAGGACCTGCCGGACTAGCAGCAGCAGAACAATTAAGAAAATTAGGTTATCAAATTACAGTTTATGATCGTTATGATAGAGCTGGAGGATTATTAATTTATGGAATACCAAATTTTAAATTAGAAAAATTTGTAGTTGAGAGAAGAACTGAGTTACTCAAAAAAGGTGGTATAAAGTTCATTCAAAATTTTGAAGTTGGCAAAGATGAATCATTAGATCAATTAAGAAAAAAGCATGATGCAATATTAATTGCAACTGGAGTATATAAAGCTCGAGAGATAAATTTAGAGGGAGATAATTTAAAAAATATTTTTCCTGCAATGGAATTTTTAACAGCTTCAAATAAAAAAGGTTTAGGTGATGAAGTAAAATTATTTGATGATGGAACATTAAATGCTCAAGATAAGAATGTAGTCGTAATTGGAGGAGGTGACACAGCAATGGATTGTGTAAGAACTTCAATTAGGCAAAAAGCAAAATCAGTCAAGTGTTTATATAGAAGAGATAAAATAAATATGCCTGGTTCAGCCAGAGAAGTAGCAAATGCAGAGGAAGAAGGAGTGGAGTTTGTTTGGCTATCTAGTCCTAAAAAATTTCAAGGAACAAATAAAGTTGAAAGTTTAATTGTTGACAAAATAAAATTAGGTGAAGCAGATGATACTGGAAGAAGAAAGCCAGAAGTTCAAAAAAATTCAGAATTTAAAATTGAAACAGATATTGTTATAAAAGCTTTAGGTTTTGATCCTGAAGATTTGCCAAATCTATTTGATAATAAAGATCTTAAAGTTACCAAATGGGGAACTTTAAATGTTGATTTTGATAGTATGGAAACTAATCTTAAAGGAGTATTTGCTGCAGGGGATATAGTTAGAGGAGCCTCCTTAGTTGTTTGGGCAATAAAAGATGGAAGAGACGTAGCTGAGGCTATAAGGGTTTTTTTAGAGAAAAAGGCTGTTAAAGAGGAAAAAGTTGCCTGATGAAAAATTATAAAAAAAATCTTAAAATTTTAAGTAAAAACCATGTTTATAGTAAAGAAATGGAACATGATGCGTGTGGAGTAGGATTGATTGCCTCAACGGAAGGAAAAAAATCAAGAAAAGTTGTTGAATACGGAATTGAAGCTTTAAAAGCAGTTTGGCATAGGGGTGCAGTCGATGCAGACGGAAAAACTGGCGATGGAGCAGGTATTCATTTAGAAATCCCATCTGATTTTTTTGCAGAAAAAATAGAATTAACTGGTCACACTCATGATAATTCAACAATTTGTGTAGGAATGATTTTTTTGCCTAGAGATAATTATTCTGCCCAAGAAAATTGTAGAACTTTAGTTGAAAGTGAACTGACCAAAAGTAATTTTAATATTTATGGTTGGAGACAAGTTCCAGTAAATCCAAAAGTTCTTGGTGAAAAAGCTAATAATACAAGACCAGAAATTACACAAGTATTATTTAAACATAATGACAAAAACTTAGTTGGAAAAAATTTAGAGAGAAAAATTTACGAGTCTAGAAGAAAAATTGAAAAAGAGGCAATTAAAAATCATTTAGATGGATTTTATATTTGTTCTCTCAGTTCTAAATCAATTATTTATAAAGGAATGTTTTTAGCTGAGTCGATTTCAGAGTTTTATTTAGACTTAAAAGATGAAAGGTTTATTTCAAGGTTTGTAATATTTCATCAGAGATTTTCTACAAATACTGCACCAAGTTGGGATCTTGCGCAACCATTCAGAGCAGTTGCACATAATGGTGAGATAAATACTTTTAAAGGAAATATTAATTGGATGAAAGTTCATGAACAAGAAATGAAAAGTGATTTATTTGAAAATATAGAAAATTTAAAACCAGTTATTCAACCAGGTGTCTCAGACTCAGCTGCTCTTGATAATGTTTTTGAATTATTAAATATTTCTGGCCAATCAGTGCCACTTGCTAAACTAATGTTAATTCCAGATGCTTGGTCTAAAAAAAGCAAAATATTATCAAAAGATCATCAACAACTATTTAATTTTTTAAATAGTACGATGGAACCATGGGATGGCCCAGCTGCCATTGCCGCTACTGATAATGAGTGGGCAATTGTTGCAAATGACAGAAATGGTTTACGTCCAATGAGATATACAATTACAAGAGATAAAATATTATGTGCTGGTTCAGAAACAGGAATGGTTAATCTTGACGAAAAAAAAATAGTAACAAAAGGAAGATTGGGACCAGGTGAAATTATTGGTGTTAGAATTGAAAAAGGAAAAGTATTTAGTAATAGTGAAATAAAAAATTATTTAGCAAAAGAATTTAAAAATTTTAATAATCAAATTGTTGATTTAGATAAAAAATTTCCAATAAAATATGAATATTCGTTATTTTCGGGAGAAGAGCTCAGAAAAAAGCAACATTCATTCGGCTATAGTATTGAAGATTTAGAACTTATTCTTCATCCAATGGCAGAGGATGCTAAAGAAGCAACTGGATCTATGGGAGACGATACACCTCTTGCAGTATTATCGGATCATTACAGGCCATTGTATCACTTTTTTAGGCAAAATTTTAGTCAAGTTACTAATCCTCCGATTGACTCACTTAGAGAAAATAAAGTTATGAGTTTAAAGACAAGATTTGGGAACTTGGGAAACATATTAGATTTCAGTAATTTAACAGAAGATAATATTTATGTTTTAAACAGTCCTGTATTATCAAATTCTCAATTTGAAAAATTTATTGATTTTTTTAAAAAAAATTTAATTATTATAGACTGCACATTTAATAAAAAAGAAAGTCTTGAAAGTGCCATAAAAAGAATTCAAAAAGAATCAGAAATTGCAGTTAGAGAAGGTGCGTCTCAATTAATTTTAACTGATAAAAATGTTTCTGAAAATAAGTTGGCAATACCAATGTTATTATGTGTTGGTGCAGTAAACACCTATCTTATTAAAAATAAATTAAGAGGTTATGTATCAATAAATGTACAGACTGGAGAAGCTTTAGACACACATTCATTTGCAACTCTTATAGGGGTTGGCTCAACAACTGTAAATCCGTATTTAGCTTTAGATAGTCTCCATCAGAGATATGAAAAAAAATTATTTGGCAATTTTAGTTATGATGATTGTATAGCAAGATATATTAAATCCGTGAATTTTGGACTTTTAAAAATTATGTCTAAAATGGGAATTTCAGTTATTAGCTCATACAGAGGAGGATGTAATTTTGAAACTGTTGGATTAAGTAGAACTATAGCATCTGAATATTTTCCTGGAGTTTTATCAAAAATATCAGGCATTGGATTAAATGGTATAGAAAAAAAACTAAGAATAATTCATAAACAGGCTTTTGAGAGTAACAATACAATTTTACCAATTGGTGGAATTTATAGATATAGAAAAAATGGCGAAACTCATCAGTATCAAGGAAAACTCATACACTTATTGCAAAGTGCCGTAGGTTCAAATTCATATGAAGTTTATAAAAAATATGCAGAAGGTATTTATAACCTTCAACCTATAAACTTAAGAGATTTAATTGGTTTTAGAAATAGAAATTTAAAACATCCTTTAAAAATTTCAGAAGTAGAACCTGTCGAAGAAATTTTAAAAAGATTTGGCAGTGGAAGCATGTCGCATGGAGCTTTATCAAAAGAAGCACATGAAACTTTAGCTATAGGAATGAATAGAATTAAAGGAGCGTCTTGCAGTGGAGAAGGTGGAGAAGATGAAAAAAGATATATTAAAATGACTAATGGCGATAGTGCAAGCTCTAGAGTAAAACAAATTGCTTCAGCAAGGTTTGGAGTTACGATTAATTATTTGAATAACTGTAATGAAATAGAAATTAAAATAGCTCAGGGTGCTAAACCTGGAGAAGGTGGTCAGTTACCAGGATTTAAGGTAACTAACGAAATTGCAAAATTAAGACATTCAACTCCTGGAGTAACTTTAATATCACCGCCACCTCATCATGATATTTATTCTATTGAGGATTTAGCTCAATTAATTTATGATTTAAAACAAGTAAACCCTAAAGCTAGAGTAGGAGTTAAATTAGTTGCATCATCAGGAATAGGGACAATTGCGGCAGGAGTTGCAAAAGCAAAAGCTGATATTATTCTTATCTCTGGACATAATGGAGGTACAGGGGCAACACCTCAAACTAGTGTAAAGTATGTAGGAATTCCTTGGGAGATGGGATTAACGGAAGCAAATCAAGTTTTAACTCTTAATAATTTAAGACATTTAGTTACTTTAAGAACTGATGGTGGCATTAAAACTGGAAGAGATATTATAATAGCAGCCATGATGGGTGCTGAAGAATATGGGGTAGCAACAACTGCTCTTGTTGCTATGGGATGTATTATGGTTAGACAATGCCACTCAAATACATGTCCCGTTGGGGTATGTACTCAAGATGAAAAATTAAGAGAAAAATTTACTGGTACCCCAGATAAAATTGTAAACTTATTTATGTTTATAGCACAAGAAGTAAGGGAAATTTTAGCAGGATTAGGTTTTAAATCATTAAATGAAATAATTGGAAGAACTGATTTATTAAGGCAAGTTAGTAAAGCCTCTCCAAATTTGGACGATTTAGATTTAAATCCACTGTTCGTTCAAGCTGACTCTGGTCAAAATAGTAGGTATTGTAAAACACAAGAGATAAATTATGTTCCAGACACTTTGGACCAGAAAATTTTACCTGAAATAAAAGATCAGATTGGTAAAATTAAAATTATTAAAAAAGAATTTGTGATTAAAAATACTAATAGAACAGTTGGCACAAGAATATCTCATTATTTATACGATCAATATGGAAATAATAAATTAGAAGATAATTTTTTAACTTTAAATTTTAAAGGATCAGCAGGACAATCATTTGGTGCATTTGCATCTAAAGGTTTAAAACTTGTTCTTAGTGGAGATGCTAATGATTATGTTGGAAAGGGACTATCTGGAGGCACATTAATTGTAAAACTTTGCGAGGAAAGTAATTTGATTTCAAATGAGAATACAATAATTGGTAATACTGTTTTATATGGAGCAACATCAGGTAAACTTTTTGCTGCAGGTCAAGCAGGAGAGAGATTTTCAGTAAGAAATTCAGGTGCAATATCCGTTATAGAAGGATGTGGCTCTAATGCATGTGAATACATGACTGGCGGAACAACAGTTATATTAGGAGAGATAGGAGATAATTTTGGTGCGGGTATGACTGGAGGTATGGCTTTTATATATGATGAGAAGCATAATTTTGAAAAAAAAGTAAATCCAGAGAGTGTTTTTTGGCAAATACCAGAAACTGAATATTGGATTAATTTTTTAAAATTATTGATAAAGGAACATTATGAGGAAACAAATTCTAATTTTTCAAAAAAAATATTCCAAAATTTTGATGAAGAAGTAAAAAATTTTATTCAGGTTTGTCCTAAGGAAATGTTAGACAAGTTAGAGAATCCAATTACTTTAAAGCCTTTAGTTAAAGAAGTAAGTTAAAATGAAAAATATAAGTATTTTTTGTTTTGGTTTTGGACAAGTTGCTAAAAATTTTATTAAAATACTTCAATTAGAAAATTTAAATATTAATTTAAATGTAACGACAACTAGTAAAACTGAACAAAAAAATATTTATGGAATTAGTTATAATAGTTATTTTTTTAATGGAGAAAAATATGATGAGCAAATTATAAGTAAACTAAAAGTATCTGACCATATATTGGTTTCTATCCCACCAATTAATGGAACTGACGTAGTAATAAAAAATTTTTCTGAAATAATCAAAGAAAGTAATTCAAAGTGGATAACATATTTATCTGCTACAAGTGTATATGGAAATCATAACGGCAATTGGGTAAATGAAGAAAGTCAAACAATACCAACATCATCAAATGGAATTGAAAGACTTATTGCTGAAAAATCATGGTTAAATTTAGCCAGTGAAGAAAATTTACCAATTCAGATTTTCAGGTTATCTGGAATTTATTCTGAAAAAAATAATTTGTTAGTTAGATTAAAACTAGGAAATGTAAATTTAATAAATAAAGAAAATCAATTTTTTTCAAGAATATATGTTGATGATATTGCTAACATATTGTTTAAGTCATTAACAAATTTTAAAACAAAAGAAATATTTAATATTTCTGATGACAAACCTGCATCTACAAGAGAAATTATTATTTATGGTGTTAAATTACTTAATATTCAACTACCAAAAACTATTGAATTAGATGATATAAAAAATTCAATGCTTAAAAATTTTTATAAAGACTCAAAAAAAGTTAGTAATAAAAAAATGAAAACTTTTTTTAATTATAAGCTGAAATATCCTACTTATGTTGAGGGACTATCTTATATTAGAAACAATTTTTCCTAGCTCTAATATAATTTTTTTTAGCCCTTTTTTATTTGATAAACTATGATCACCATTTTTTATAATTACTAATCTTTTTTGAGATTTAACAAAAATATTTAAAACTTTTTTTGAGTAGCTTTTGGGCACAACCTCATCATTGTGACCATGTATCATAGTAACAGG
>MDSV01112022.1_pt1 | contig 16974 bp, 19 predicted proteins | sample 810851 | NCBI WGS metagenome assembly MDSV01 (sample SAMN05326640, study PRJNA326480) | marine metagenome | isolation source: seawater | place: Atlantic Ocean: North East | collected 2012 | reverse complement strand
TGTGGTCGGGCTAATTAATTTACAATTTGCAGTAAAAGATAATGAAGTATATGTTCTTGAAGTAAATCCAAGATCTAGTAGAACCGTACCATTTGTAGCAAAAGCAACAGGCATACCATTAGCAAAAATTTCAGCCAAAGCAACATTAGGAGTAGAGTTATCTAAACAAATAATCCCTGAGCCAACTAAAGGTCATGTATGTGTTAAAGCACCAGTATTCCCCTTCATAAAATTAGTTGGATTAGACCCAGCACCAGGACCAGAAATGAAATCAACAGGAGAAGTAATGGGAAGTGACATTTCTGCTGAAACTGCATATCTAAAAGCTAGATTAGCAACAGAAATACCAGTTGCAACTTCTGGAGGAGTATATTTAACCGTAAGAGATGAAGACAAACAAGCACTAATTCCTTTAGCAAGGAAACTTGAAACTATTGGCTTTGAACTATATGCTACTCCTGGAACATCAGACACATTAAGAAAAAATTCAATCAATGTAAATACTGCATATCGTATTAATGAACCTGGGCATCCCGATGCATTAGACTTAATGCATCAAGGAAAAATACAATTCATTATCAATGTACCAACAATAAGTGGTGGTGCTGTAAGAGATGGAAACATAATGAGAAGGTTAGCAGTAGAAATGAATATCCCATTTGTTACAACAATTTCAGGTGCTAAAATGGAAGTTGCAGCAATAATAGAGGCTAAAAAAGGTAGTTTGACACCAATAAAATTGCAAGTAAACTACCAAACTTTAAAATCAACAAATAAAAACAATATTGCTATTGATTCATCAACACATTTAGGTCAAGCCTAACAAGAATCGTATGCTTCAACGATATATTTTGTTGTTGGAGATGTCCATGCCAACTCAGAAATTCCTTTCTCGCCTGATTTCGCATAATCGAAAACAACATCTTCCACTCTTACATTTCCTTTAGAAGAACGTGCAAGAATTGTTCTTCTCTTCAATTTTTTACCTGTTCCGTGAGGATCATAGACTGTATCAAGTGCTTCATTGAGGAACCACTCTGGTTTCTCAGATTTTTTACCATCAAATGATTTTGATTTTTTGCCAGATCCAAATAGTGATTTTGCCTTCTTCTTAGCAGGGGGTTTACTTGTTTCAACTTCCCCTGATTCATCCTCTAATTCTTCTTCCAACTCTGTCTTTTCTTCTATAGAATCTTTTCCTGCCTTTAATTCTTTTAAAAGTTCCTTTCTTATTTTTGTTGTTAAAGACTTTCTTAACTTGGCTTCAATAGATTTTTTATCTGTATTTTCAAGTTGTTCTTTCAAATCCTCAATCTCGGCTTTTAACTTTGAATTATCTATTTTTAGATCTTCCATTTCATTAATATGATATGCACTAATTTTAACAATGGAGGTTTCCATAGCTGCTTCTAGTTGAATCCCTACAACATCCGAGGATGCATCACGCCATTTCCTCCATTGCATCATTGTAAATGAATGGATATCAGTACCACATTTAGGACAAAATGATCTTTTTGGTGGTTTTAATACAGGAATCTCTTTGATTACTTCAGCATCTACTCCTTCGAATTCTCCTGTAGAAATATCATGAATATGTTTAGATGCATCTATCCCTAAAGTCATAGATTCTCGATATAATTTATCTGAAAAATCTATTTTTCCAGATTTTACTAAATCCCATGCTTCTGATGAACCTACCACGGTATTTACAGCATAATTTGAAGCGGCACTATCTCCAAATTTCATTAAATTTACAGAAAGTTCCTCTTCATCAGGTTTTTCTTGATCCTCAAGGTACGGTAGCCCCTGATAAGTACTGTCATCTTCAGCAGGGGCTGCTATACCTAACCTAATTGGGTTAGCCCCTTCTTCAATTTGAGCCATTAAATTGAATTTTTCAGCCATAGATATATCTTCTCTTATTTTTATTGCTTCTTTTAATTCATTCAAATCGTGACCTGTGGAAGTTATTGGACCTTCTCCATTCAAAAAACTATGACCACATGCCAAACAAAACTTTGCTACAGCGTCGACCTCGGCCTCGCACTTAGGACAATACACCCCGCTCATTGGCACGCAAGAATTGTTATTGTTCTTCAAGTATAATGCTCAATAATACTAATAATGCTGTTTTAGGAGGTTTTATGATTCGCCGCTTGTGTGATTAATTTACAGATTGATTCTTTATCTAACTCTTCTAATAACCTTGCTAATTTAGGGCCAGATTTTTCTCCTAAGATTATAAGATACAATAAGGAATATACCTCTCCCAAATTTAATCCCATTTTTTTGGCAGGAGAATTTATTGCCTGGCTAATTTCCAAACTTCTCCACTCATCTAAATCTTGAAATGAGATTAATAATTGACTTAAATAATCTTTAGAAAAAGAATAATTATTGATTAATTCAACATCTATTGAGGAATTAATATTAATTCTTAAATTATCTGGGAAATGCTCTGATTCTATCCAATTTCTAATCTTTGAAAGTTTTTCAGATAATTTTTTACTTGGTTTTTTTGCTGTGGTAATATATCCTCCTTTTTCAAGTGCTGAATATACATCTTCATCATTTGATCTAATCTGAACTAACATCGATAGATGTCTAAAAGGTACTTTAAAAGAATCATCTAGTTCGGAATTATCATCTATCTTTGAATACCGAATACTACCTTCTGCTTCTTCTTTTAAAACACGTTGTCTCTTAGATAATTCCTCTAAATTTTCATCTTTAGAGTCAACTATTGATAAACATGTCCTTTCATACTCATCTGCAAGATTTAACAATAAATCTCCTGTATTAAATTCCAAATGCTTACTTGGTTTAGAGCGTGCAATAAAATATCTTAATATTTCTGAAGGAACTAATTCTAAAACATCCATTGGCCCTATTGTAACTCCCGTAGAACTAGACATTGCTCCTTCTCCTTTCAAAGAAATCCATTCATAAGTAAGAGGGAATGGTGGTTCGTGACCAAACATTTCAGAAAACTTTCTTCCTGTTGAATATGAACCTCCGGATGTTCCATGATCTTTTCCAAATGGTTCGCAAGTTACTCCCAACCAACTCCATTTTGCAGGCCAATCAAGCCTCCATGGTAGTTTCCCCTCTCCGAACCTAAGGTCATTTTTACCAGTATTCCCATCAACATCACTCCAATAGATATAGGGCCATTCATAACCAGACACTTTTAATCCATCCATTGAACCTGAATCATTTATTGGGTTATAAGGGAACCAATCAGCAGATAGTTCTCTTCCAGAGATATTTTCAATAATTTCTCTTACTCTATCTACATTCTCACACGTAATCTTTGCGGCTTCAGCAAATTTACCATCTATATAACTTTGATAATTATCAATTATTTTTGGAGTTACTCCAATCTTGCTCAATGCATCTAAAAATGGATATAAGAAATAATCAGAATAAGTTTCACCATTTTTACTTGGTTTCCCGTCTTCGTCTGGAGCAGGAATACAAGCTAATTGGTGACCTACGAATTTCTCATATTCAGGATCTAAGAAAGAGTATACTTTTCTCAATGGATCGGCAGAATCTACTATGAAAACAAATTCCGATTCCAAACCTAATCTAAGACATGCCCTATGTATTATCTCTCCAGTTAATATCTCTCTAAGATGGCCAATATGAAATTCCCCACTAGGCGTAATTCCAGCTGCAATAATATGTTTTTTACCTCTATGAGACAATCTTTGCGCTACTGCATCTGCCCAATGGATTCAAATCACCTACACTGTTACAGTCCGAATTAATCCTCTAAGAGGCACTCCATATATTTCATTAAGTGGAGTTTTATTGACCAATACTAATGCCAACAATACTTCAGCACCCATTTTTTGTAAAACTGATATTGTATTTTTCAGGGTACTTCCCGTAGATAATACATCATCAACAATCACTACTCTTTTACCACCAACTTGGCCATATTTTGTTGATAAATGCCCTCCTTCGGCACCTTTACTATCTCTATGTATTGCAACATCAACATTTAATTGTGAGGCAATCTCATGTGCAAATAAAATACCATTGATACTTATCCCTACAATTGTATCTAATGATTCTACATCCCAATTCATTTCTTCTAATACTACATCTGCGAAAATATTTGATAAAGCAGCTACTCTAATTGGTCTCGCACCGATTGTCCTCCAACCTATCCTGATATCTACAGGTCTTTCTTCCAAATTGTTTTCATTCTTATTTGTAAGTAACCATAAGATTGTACTTTGAGAAAGTGATAATTCATCAGCAATTTGTTCGGTAGACAATCCTTGTTCTTTGTATTTGGCTACAGTTCTTCTTAATTCATCGATACTTAATGCCATGCTATCGTAAATAGGGTCTAATCCATGTGATATTAATACGTCGATTAGTAGTAGCCTTAATGTCACACATTCTTTCGGAAGTACAATGGGCGAGTTCAATTACGAGGATTTATTAGATCGTGCGCGGGAAAAAATACCTGATCAAATTTCTAACAGAGAACGATGGACTCTTCCGCAACCTGATATTATGATTGAAGGTTCAAACACATATATTAGAAATTTTTCAGAAGTAGTTTCTCACATGGATAGAGATTTAGTGCATGTTTTCCAATTTTTATTAAAAGAATTAGGAACAAGTGGGGCAATAGATGGCCCAAGAGTACACTTCAAGGGTAGAATTCCTCCAAAGAACATCAAGCAAAAGTTCGTAAATTATGTAAATACTTACATCAAATGTTCTCAATGCAATGCACCAGATACAAGTTTCATAAAAGAAGACCGTACTACTTTGCTAAAATGCCAGGCTTGTGGTGCTACAAGACCTGTGAAATTGTAAAAATTAAGAAAAGTCCAACAAAACCTTTCCTCTGTTTTTCCTATCATGAATATATTGATGTGCATTTGCTACATCTTCAAAATGAAATACCTTGTCGATTATCGGGATTATTTCTTTTTTATTCAACATTTCAACTAATATTTCTATCTCTCTACGCATCAAATCTAAATCTTTTATTGTACCCATATGTACTCCAAAAATTGCTTTGTTTTTCCCAATCATGCCTAATGGGGAAAACTTTGGCGTTCTTAGTAATCTCCAAAGTGTCGTTGGTTTGAATATCTTTGGCCCTCTTACAAATGAAGACCCTCCAAAAGCATATAATTTACCTCCAGATCTTAATGCTTTAAACGATTTTTTAAGATGTTGCCCCCCTACTGGATCCAAAGCATGATGAACACCAGCACCATTTGTTTCATCTTTTACTACTTTAACAAAATCTTCATGATCTCTATCTATGAACCTCATACCTAAACCTTCAACGAATTTCTTTTTCCCTGAAGATGCAACTCCAAAAATTCTACTCGCACCAAATGCATTCGCAATTTGAACCGCCGCAGTGCCAACCCCTCCTGCTGCATGATGAATCAATACAGTATCTCCATCTCTTATATTTCCTAATTCAACTAACATATGATACGCAGTGATGTAGGTTACGGGCATTGCTGCTGCTGTTTCGAAAGAAATATCATCTCCAATAGACACTACTTGATTTGCTGGAACTTTTACTTCTTCTGAATAACCCCCCACTCCTGTAAATGCAGCAACACGTTGACCAACATCAAACCCATTAACTGATTTGCCTACTTCACTGATAACTCCTGAAACCTCATAACCTGGTGTAAAGGGGATTTTTGGAGTCTTTCCATAAATTCCTAAACGCATCATTAAATCTGCGAAATTAATTCCTGCTTTATTTACTCTAATAATTACTTCATCATCTAAAGGCATTAATTTCTCTTGTTCTATAACCTTTAATACTTCAGGCGAGCCTAATTTACTAATCACTATACGACGCATATTCATCACTCCCTAAAACATCATCTATAAGAATCATATTAATTTGGCTCTAATATGGTAAATAAAATTTAATTGATTTCAAGGTTTTTTTTGACATATTACTAGTCAAAGTTATTAGCGAGTTTTTTTGGTGGTTAAAATCCAAGCAGTGCTTGTTCAGAGATGAGTGGTTCAAAATGGAAGAAGAATTCAACCTAAGTGGAGAATTTATCGAACCCATGTTGAGAGAAGATCCAAATAGGTTCGTATTATTTCCAATTGAGCATAAAGAGATTTGGAACTTCTACAAACAACACGAAGCAGCATTTTGGACTGCTGAAGAAATTGATCTTGGAGAAGACGCTAAAGACTGGAATAATTTGACAGAGGATGAAACTCATTTCATCAAACACATATTAGCCTTTTTTGCTGCAAGTGACGGAATTGTAAATGAAAATTTAATTTATAATTTTGCAGCAGAAGTTCAATATGCAGAAGCAAGATGTTTTTACGGATTCCAAATAATGATGGAAAATATTCATGCGGAAACATATTCATTACTAATTGACAGTTACATAAAAGACGAAAAAGAAAAAGATAAATTATTTAATGCAATAGATACAATTCCTGCCGTTAAAAAGAAGGCAGATTGGGCATTAAGATGGCTTGACAGGAAAAGAGCATCTTTCCCTGAAAGATTAATTGCTTTTGCAGCGGTTGAAGGTATATTTTTCTCTGGCGCGTTTTGTGCAATATTTTGGTTAAAGAAAAGAGGATTGATGCCAGGATTGACTTTTTCAAATGAATTAATTTCTCGTGATGAAGGATTACATTGTGATTTCGCTTGCCTGTTACATGGCATGTTAGAAAATCCTACTTCTGAAAGCAAAATCCACAGGATTGTGGCAGAAGCTGTAACTATCGAAAAAGAATTTATTCTAGAGGCATTACCAGTTTCATTAATTGGCATGAATGCTGAGTTAATGTCGCAATATCTTGAATTTGTAGCCGATAGGTTACTTGTAGCATTAAACTGTACAAGGCTGTATGGTACAACTAATCCATTCCCATGGATGGAAATGATAAGTATGCAAGGAAAAACGAACTTCTTTGAAAAACGTGTTGGTGAATATCAGAAAAGTGGTGTGCTTAATTCTGGCGAAGCTTCTACATCTCTCCAAACTAGGTTTTCTATGGAAGAAGACTTCTGATTAGGTAAGAATCTAACGTATAGTTCTAATACCGTCCGCGTCCCCAAAGAGACACTGCGCTATCAAGCATGTACAGAGGTTGTTAAAAATGGGGCTCCAAGTAATAAATAGATCAGGTGAAAGAGTAGACGTGAGATTCGATGCAATCTTAGAAAGATTAACTAAATTATCAGAGGGTTTAGATACAAATTGGGTTGATGTTGGGCAAGTTGCAAAAATGGTTATTGAAGGGTTATATGATGGTGTAACCACAAAAGAATTAGATCAACTTGCTGCAGAAACAAGTGCAAGTTTGGTTAGTAATCATCCAGACTATAGTAAATTAGCAGCAAGAATTGCTGTAGATGATTTACACAGAAGTACAAAAGATACGTTTAGTGAATTGATTGAAGATTTACACACCTACATAGATCCCGAAACAAACATGCATGCACCTCTAATTTCTAAAGAAGTTTTAGAAGTAGTAAAAGAAAACAAGGATCTATTAGACAACCATATTAATTACGAAAGAGATTTTAATTACGATTATTTTGGATTTAAAACATTAGCAAGATCATATCTTCTCAAAATGAATGGAAAGGTCGCAGAAAGGCCACAACATATGTTAATGCGAGTTGCTGTAGGAATTCACTCAAATGATATTGAAAGGGCTATCGAAACATACGATTTGATGAGTGAGGGATGGTTTACACATGCAACGCCTACACTTTTCAATGCTGGAACCACAAGACCACAATTATCAAGTTGTTTTTTGCTAACAATGCAAGATGATTCACTAGAAGGCATATACAATACATTACATCAATGTGCAAAGATTTCAAAATCAGCAGGAGGAATTGGACTATCTGTACATCCAATTAGATCTAAAGGAGCATACATCAAAGGCACAAATGGCACAAGTAATGGTATTGTCCCCATGCTACAAGTATTCAATGCAACCGCTAGATATGTTGATCAAGGTGGAGGAAAAAGAAAAGGTTCTTGTGCAATATATCTAGAACCATGGCATCCAGACATCTTTGACTGGTTAGACCTAAGAAAAAATCATGGGAAAGAAGAATTGCGTGCAAGAGATTTATTCTATGCACTATGGACTCCAGATTTATTTATGGAACGTGTAGAAAGTGATGAAGAATGGAGTTTATTTTGCCCTAATGAATGTTCAGGATTACATGATGTATATGGTGAAGAATTTAATGAACTATATCACAAATATGAATCAGAAGGATTGGCAAGAAGAACTGTCAAAGCAAGAGACTTATGGGAAGCTGTGGTTTCTACCCAAATAGAAACAGGAACACCATATATGCTTTACAAGGATGCTGCCAATCAAAAATCAAACCAGAAGAATCTAGGAACTATTAGATCCTCAAACCTCTGTACTGAAATTATGGAATATACATCTCCTGATGAAGTTGCGGTATGTAATTTAGCAAGCATAGCATTACCTAAATACGTAGATACTAAAAACATGAAATTCGATCACCAAAAGTTGTATGATGTCACATATAGAGCAGCATATAACCTTAATCGAGTCATAGATGTTAATTATTATCCAGTACCTGAAGCAAGGAACTCAAACATGAGGCATAGACCTATTGGACTTGGAGTACAAGGTCTTGCTGATACCTTTGCAATGTTAAAACTTAATTTTGACGGAGAGGATGCCAAGCAATTAAACAAAGATATTTTCGAAACTATTTATTTCGCAGCCCTTACTTGTTCAGCGGATTTATCTGTTAGAGATGGCCCTTACGAAACATTTGCGGGTTCTCCTGCAAGTAAAGGAATATTACAATTTGATATGTGGAATGTTAAACCAGACTCTGGAAATTGGGATTGGGATTCATTAAAAGAGAAGGTAGTAGATACAGGAATTAGGAATTCATTACTTTTAGCACCTATGCCGACCGCATCAACAAGCCAAATACTTGGCAATAACGAATGTTTTGAAGCATTTACATCTAATCTGTATACCAGAAGAACATTATCTGGAGAATTTATAATCTTAAACAAACACCTTGTTAATGATTTAATTGAGGCTAAGTTATGGTCACTTGAATTAAAAGATAAAATTCTTGAGGGCAAAGGATCAATACAAAATATCGACATAATTCCTGAAGATATACGCATGTTGTATAGAACCACCTGGGAAATAAAACAAAAGCACATAATAGATATGTCCGCAGACAGAGGAGCATTTATTGATCAAAGCCAAAGTTTAAACATACACATGACTGATGCAAATTCTGCAAAAGTATCCTCTATGCATTTCTATGGATGGAAGAAGGGTTTGAAAACTGGAATGTATTATCTAAGAACTAAAGCAGCTGTAGATGCAATTCAATTTACTTTGGAAAAGGACAAAATGTCAAACACTGTTGGCGGCCTTAAAGAAAGAGCAGAAGACATCAGCAGCATGGATCAAATTGCATGTAGCATTGACAGTCCTGATGATTGTTTATCTTGTGGATCATAATCTGATTATGAAACTTCCTCTCTCCGAAGAAAGATTCCAAAATAAAAACCGATACAATTGACCAATAAGTCAGAAATTTTGTTACTCAAAGACTCTGTAGTAAACTCATAAGGAAGTACTAATTCAAGTAATTCCCACCCAATAGAGAGCATGAAAAATACATACCAATTTTTAAGTAAAAAACGACCCACAAAGGTCCATTGTATTACATGACCTAAGGACCATAAATTCAAACTAATTAATGACATGAAAATACCTCATTTCATAACAACAAAGATACATTATCTCCTACTTCCATAAACCCTTCTTGAACTACAGAAGCATACCAACGAGACCATAAAGGATGTTTTTTTACTGAAATCCTAGAGAAATTTCCCAAATTGAATGATGAAGAAATTGTATTACAAGGAGTAGCAGGATTGGTAAGAATAATGACCACACCCCCAATCTTTAATTTCAATCCTGATTCTAATACATTCCAATCTAATCCTTTTATTGTAATGTTCTCTCCAGTGGAACCAGGATAAATATTATGACCTTCTAATTTTAAATCATCTATTAATTCTAACGAATACAAACAAACTGCACGACTTAATCCTCCATGATGTTTTAGATCATTATGACTATCTCCCTCTAATCCATTTAAACTAACCTTTACTTGGCTAACAGGCAACTTAGGAACACCTCCTAAAGAAACATTAAGTGAATGTACAGAAGGCATATGATTCGAATAAATCACTCTACATCTATGTTTTCTGAATCATCAGATACAGTTCCAAGATATTCAGGAAGTTCCACTCCTGCCATCTTAGCAACATCATGAATAGGAGGTAAACTTCTAACCAAGCTACTTACGAAATTAGATGTCGATGAAGAGCCGTCTCCTGCTCCTCCATTTCCACCATCCCAAACTGTAATCTTGTCAATCTTCAAGTTTTTAATTGCTTCAACTTGAGCACTTACCATACTTTCTATTTTCTCTACCATAAGTAATGTAGCAGCAGCACGTGCGTCTCCACCAGAACTTTGAATTAATCTTCCATAACCTTCAGCCTTAGCATCTAAAACTTGTTGAACACCCTTTGCTTCTGCTTCATATTTGTATAATATCGCATCTGCTTCACCCTTTGCAACTCTACGTGCTCTTTCAGCTTCTGCTTCTGCAGCAATCTCGATTTGTGTTTTAGCTATCTCTTCACGAACAATTTCCTCAGCCTTCAACCTTTCTTGCTCAAGAACATATTGTGCTTTCTGAACATCTGTTTCAGCAGTACGTTTAGCAACTTCTGCCCTTCTATCTGCCTCAGCTTCTTTTTCAGCTAATGTCGCATTATATTCAGCAATACTAGCAGCAGAAATATTTTCTCCTTCAACAGCCAGGGATTCTTGCTCTTTAACGAAAACACGCTGATCTCTTTCCGCACTCTTTCTTCCTTTTTGTGCTTCAGCTGCATTTATAGCAACTTCAATTTCTCTTTGTCTATTTGCTTGAGCTTCACCAATTGAACCATCTCTTTCTGCATTAGCCACATCTACCCTAGCTGATTGAACTGCTTCTGCAGCTGCTTTCTTACCTATTGATTCGATATATTCGGATTCATCAGTAATATCGGTAATATTAACATTGATTAGATATAATCCTACTTTGTTTAATTCCTTACCGACATTAGACATAATTAATTCCAAGAAATTATCTCTATCTTGATTAATCTCTTCAATCGTCAACATAGCAATTGTCAATCTAAGTTGTCCGAAGATAATTTCTTGTGCTAATTCTTCAATTTGTTGAGGCGCAAGTCCGAGTAATCTCTCCGCCGCTCTTTGCATTAAGTTTGGTTCTACACTAATACCTACTGTGAAAGTACTTGGAACATTTACCCTAATATTTTGATTAGATAATGCATTTGTAAGATTGATTTGAATAGACATTGGTTTCAAATCCAAATAAGCATAATCTTGGATTAATGGCCAAACGAGTATACCTCCTCCATGTACTGTTTTAGATGCTGATGCACCTCCACTTCTTCCGTAGATTACTATTACCTTATCAGGAGGACATCTACGATAACGTTGTGCCAAAAATATTACCATGGCAACGATAATCAGTATGAATGCGAAAATTGCTATAACTGCTATATCTCCAGCTCCAGTATCTGAACCATCTTCAGCAGAAACATTAACTGCACTAATCGTAAAAGCAAACAATGTTGCAGTAATAGTTCCTAATAATCTTCTTCTTGTATTTATTTTTTCCATTTTCTTCACCTATTCTTTTTTATCTGTACCTTTAAATTCCCTAACTCTTAATGTATCTGCAACATTATCTACAACTTGTATGAGAGTACCTGTAGGTATCTCAACTCCATCTGCTGAAATTGCATCCATTGTCCTCATTGCCCCTTGAAACGTAATCTGAATTTGTCCTTCTCCCGAAGAAGGGATTCTCAAATAAACAGTACCCGTAGAACCAGTTGCATTTTCTAAATCCATAGTTCCTGACTGCTCTAATTCTTTAAAAGTATCAAACAGTTTTGAAACTATCCACATAGAAAATCCTCCTGCCCCTAATCCTCCTATAATTGATAATGCTTGAGGAGCCTCCATCTCTGAAATCATCAAACCAATTAATCCAAACATCATTAAAAATGCGGATAATCCTTGAAATGTTAATGCCTTAAACGAAAGATCTGTATCTCCTATTTGTATATCAAATAATCCATCAAATAAATCACTTGCTGCACCACCCACCATCATCAAAACGAACCATAATAAAAATAATAATCCACCGACTAATGCTGAAATACCAAATACTAAATCAAAACCTATTAAGTCTCCAAGCCCAAAAGTATCTAGAATAGCGCCCATTGCAATCATCAGTCCTAATATGTCCTATCTTTAATACCATTCTCTATTCTCATCAATTATTTTTTACACGTTTATATCTTATCCATTTATCCTCAAGAACGAATAAAGGACCAATACAAAGTCCTGTAAAGATTGATGAAAATCCATAACTATCTGTAATTGACAATAAAACCATAAAAATACCTCCTATTGAAAATATAAAAAAAAGTCTTCTGTAAAAAAGATAATATCCTCCAAGTAAACCATCTTTTGAAGTATCATCAATTATGTCGCCTAACTTATTTTTATTATCTGACAAAGTACCAACTCATAAAATGGAAGCTGTACCAAAAATTAATGCAATGAACCAAAGAGCAGATGCCCATCTTTCCCATCTCGACCCTTTAGATTTCTCTGGTAAATCAACAGTATTTCCTACCTCATCAATAGCCCTTGTTGTCCTTTCACTAGTAGAGTAATCAGAATCCAAGAATCCTTCAGGCTTTCTCTTTAACATGAAATAAAGAAATAAAACAAAAAATGCTATACTGTTCCCGCCCAATATTCTTTCCAAGATCATCATCTCGGGAGGCAGTACTCCAGTAAAAGCAAAAATTGCCTGCAATACACTCAGCATTAACCATACAATTGATCCATTTCCATTCATTTCACTCATACCCTCCTACAGGTCATCATTATTGATTATTTTCAAACTTGAATTTAATTAAATTTTTCAGGCTTCTTAGACCATATTGTCCAAACACCGGTTGCATTTGCATGAATCAAACCAGATTTGTCTTTAATTTCGCCAAATAAATGTGCTAATGATTTACCTCTTCTAACAATTTTACCAGTTGCAATTAATTCAACCCCAGGTAAACTTGCTTCTAAATAATTTATTGTTAAATTCGCAGTAGCACACCATTCACTAACTTTCAAAGTTGAAACTAATGCTGCCCCCATTGCTGAATCAAGCAGAGATGCATGAAGACCTCCAAAAGCAACTCCTCCTTTATTCAAATGATTTTTACCCACAACAACATTGAATGTCGCTGCCCCATTTCCAAATTCGGTCATGTCTATTCCTAAACTTTTAGATATTCCATTCATTTCTGTAGGCTTACTTAATTCTTCAGTCATTTATCCACCTCGTTTAAAATACCCATTACTTTAACTAATATTCTTTTTCTTCTTCTTCCATCAAATTCAGCATAATGGATCTCTTCCCAAGGACCAAGGTGAAGCCTCCCTTTAGAAATTGGCATTGTAACCTGGTGGCCTAATAATTGTCTTCTCAAATGTGCATCTCCGTTATCTTCTCCTGTTCTATGATGTAAGTATTCAGGCCCATCCATGCCATTTGGACCATGATAGGGTGCTAACCTTTCCAAAGTAGACATAATATCGTCATGCAACCCAGATTCCAAATCATTAACATAAATACTAGCTGTGATATGCATAGGATTTACCAATACAAGCCCATCAATGATACCACTTCTTTGAATTATTTCCTGAACCTTATGCGTGATTGGTTCTATTTGATACCTTTCTTTAGTTTCCATCCACATTTCTTCAGTATAAGTTCCGTAATTACCATTTACACGCATGATTCTCGCATAAAACCATTATAGATAGGTATTGCGTAAATAATAATCTTACCTAGAAACTTCTTATTCTGGCGCCTTTAATAAGGGAAGTTCATCCATTTTATCAAGAAGCCAAATCAGATATTGTAAGGGCACCATTTTTTTTACTTCTTCGGCACCAATTTTATTTATGGCATTTACAGATACAATTTCAACAAGTCTTCTTAGACGCTTAGATAAACCGATAGTGAATTGTTGATAGAATAATGCAACTAATTCTAGAGAAAGTATTCCTTTAGCAACTAATATCCCATGAGTATTAAGTCCAAACAAAAAAGCATTTATTGAATCCTTATCTTTACGGGACAATGCACCATAGTCCTCAAAATCCATATCATCATCAATTACATTAACTAATAGAACAATAGCATATTGAATTAATGGTGATGAAAGATGGTTTGCAACATCTCTTGCTGAATTAATTTTTACTGTTTCATTCCATTGCTTTATTTGACGAGCCCCAAAAATAAGTGTAAATAATATTGCTAACCCACCTAACATTTCACCAAGATTGGCCGCAGTCTCTATATTCATACCTCTACGACCACATCGAACTATTTTTGTCTACCTAAATACATTACAGAAATTTTTGTATAGTTAACCGCAGAAATCAAATGCTTTGAAGTGGCAGCAAAAAATGTGGAACTAACTAGTGCATCTGCCCTAATTATTGCTGCAATCACATTAGGAATAATTGAGGGAGTTAAACCAGGGCCATTAATGGCCGTTGTGATTTCAGAAACAATGATACATGACTGGAAATCTGGCTTAAAAGTAGCATTAGTGCCATTAATTACAGATGGACCTGTAATCTTGTTAAGTGTTATCTTATACGAGTTACTAACTATCAATGTGCTTGCTCAGGCAATTATTGGATTCATGGGATCTATTATTTTAATTTGGCTTGGAATAGATTGCTTTAAAAAATCTAAAATTAAATTTGATGATTCACCAAAAGAATCTCATTCATTTAAAAAAGGAATTATTACAAACTTAACAAACCCAAATATGTACTTATATTGGGGATTAATTGGTGCACCTTTTTTATTAGATGCATATTCGATAAATATCTCATATCCATTTTTATTTATTGGAGGATTTTTTGCTGCTTTCATAATATTGAAAATGTGTATTGCAATCTTAGTTGATAAATCAAAAGATTTCCTAAATACTAGCGGATACAAGAGGCTTTTACAATTTAGTGGCATGGCATTGTTTTTATTCAGCGGGATGTTTTTTATTGATGCATTATTGATTTTAGAGGTGATCTGATGGAAGACAAGTGGGCTATAAAATTAACAGAAGAGCAATACAGAATTTGTCGTCAATGCGGCACAGAACCGCCTTTCAAAAACAAATACTGGAATTGTAAAGAGTCTGGAATATATCATTGCATATGTTGCGATATTCCGCTTTTCTCGTCTGATGCTAAATTTGAATCTGGTTCTGGTTGGCCTAGTTTTACAAGTCCTATTTCTGAAGATTCAATCTCCAGCATTATTGACAAAAGTTTTGGGATGACTAGGATTGAAGTTAAATGCAAAAATTGTGATTCTCACTTAGGGCATGTATTCGATGATGGCCCTAAGCCTAATGGCCTAAGATATTGTATAAATTCAGCATCTTTATCATTAACTTTAGATGAATGAAATTCTCTTATAGTTAAGTCTCTAGGGCCGTTTGAGGATTATGAATTCTAAGATACTTGTAGTATACAAAAAAAATTACGAAGATGTTCATGATATCGCACTAAATCAAATGATTAAATGCCTTAATAAATTAGAAAATGAAAAAGGGATTAAAACAGATTACAAGGCTAGAGAGAGAGTACAAAAACAAGATTTTGTAAAAAGAAAATTAATAATCGTATTAGGTGGTGACGGAACTCTTACCTCAATATCACATAACATACTTGATGAAACTCCAGTAATGGGAGTTAATTCCAACCCAAGAGATATAGATCCTAGTGGAAGTGTAGGTTTTTATTTAGATTCCAATATGTCTACATTTTCAGAAGACATATCAAATGCATTAGAAAACAAATTCATAATCAATTCAATGCCTCGCCTACAAGCAATAATTAGTACACCTAGTGGAAATATTATGAAATCAGACCCAGCCTTAAATGATTTACTGATAGCTAATTCTCAACAATATATGCCATCAAAATACATACTAAAAAGAGGAGATATAGAGGATGAACAACACTCATCAGGATTATTATTTTCCACATTTTTTGGACAAGGTGCATGGTTTAGACATATATGCAATATCGAAGGAATGAAATTTGATATGAAAGACATAAATCAAAATTATCTTGTAGTTGCAAGAGATTTAAATCGAGATCTAAGAAAAATAATTCCAAATGCATATATGGATTGGACAAGTGATGAAACGACAATAATTAGCAATATGCACAGAGGTTATGTTGTCCCCGATGGTTGGAATGAATTACAATTCATCAGAGGAGCAAATATCAGCGTGAATCTAAAAGCCCCCCCATTAAACCTGATTACATTTAGAAATTCAATGATTTCAAAATTAGAACATCTTGTAAATAAATAAAAAATAGTTCTTTAGAATTAGAAAAAAAAAGGGTGGAAGACAAGGAATCCGAAGATTCCTTGCCTCCCGTTTTCTTAGGAGGTGATCCATCTGCAGGTTCCCCTACAGATACCTTGTTACGACTTAACCCTCCTTGTCGAAGACAGGCTCGAATACCCCAAAATAAGGTAGCCTCACCCAACCCCAACTAAGATGGTTTGACGGGCGGTGTGTGCAAGGAGCAGGGGCATATTCACCGCGCCATTTTGAGACGCGATTACTACGAAATCCAGCTTCACGAGGGCGAATTACAGCCCTCGATCCGAACTACGACCAGGTTTCGGGATAGCGCCTCCTCTCGGAGTGGCAGACCCATTGTCCTGGCCTTTGTAGCGCGCGTGTAGCCCAG
>MDSV01081688.1_pt1 | contig 16978 bp, 14 predicted proteins | sample 810851 | NCBI WGS metagenome assembly MDSV01 (sample SAMN05326640, study PRJNA326480) | marine metagenome | isolation source: seawater | place: Atlantic Ocean: North East | collected 2012 | reverse complement strand
TTAATTTGCTCTTCATTAATAGATAATATGTTAGAATAGTTCTTATTATTATAGGTGTCAAACAAATGGCCTACTTTTCCTTTTTCGCCCGCGGTATAGTCAATTCCATAAACAGGAATATTAAGCCCCATGGCAAAAATACAAGCATGAAATCGCATTGAAACTCCACTATTAAATTTACTAAGAAAATAAATCATTTCTTTTGCGTTTAGTTCTCTGTTAAATACCGCTAATCTATGCTGGCTTTCGCCTAATGCCTTTTTTAACTTTAAACTAATTGTAACGTCTGAAAAACCATAATGGTCTGTGTTAAATGGAACTGTAATAAAATTAAAATCATTTGTTTTGATTAGAGCAACAAGCTTTTCAATTATTAATTGCTCTATTTGACTGTTAGAGTACTTTGATTTATTGTATTTACTCCAAATAGGCCTTACATTGATAAAAATATTTTTCTTTCCATTATTCATGTGTTTTTGGATAAACTCATCTGTTTTGCTTTTTGAAAACGTCCATTCTAATTCTTTGCTGATTGTAGTATAGTGCTCTAAATAATCAAAGGCTGGGTCTTGTAATAATTCATAATCTAATTTTATGTCCGCTTTTTGCCTAAGCTGCACATGTGATGCCGCCTTGACCATTTTATTTGCAAGGTTTATAGAATATTTTGTTTTAAATGGGCCCCAACCACACCCAATTATTTCAAATGGAATATTCACGCGATTAAAGGCTTTCATTGTGTGATAATGATTGAGTAAATCATTGGGCATTTCCATTATGGGTCCTCCAGCCCAAATCAATAAATCTTGTTTGGAAAAAGCATTAAAGTTATGACAATCATACGCTTTAACTTCTACATTAATATCAATGCCCTCAAGGCCTGAATACCAAAAGCTTGTGCGATCTGGGCGAATACTATAAACAATCGCTTTTGTAATATGTGGGTGTCTTTTTATTATTCTAAGCAAAACGCCTCCCAAAATAGCTGAATCTCCTACATGCTCACCGCCGTAAGCGCCAATAATATGAGCACATTTGTGCTTTTTATCATTTAAAAAAACAGGTTTTGGAACGAAAAAGATTGTCTCTATGTTCTTTATTAAAAATTTGACACGCTTAGTAAGCTTTTGAAAAAATTGTGTTTTGGTTTTTAAAACCTCAATTATTAGCTTGGCCGGAGGCCATGCCCCTGACTGATCGTGAACACAGTTGGGGCAAATTTTCAAAAGCAACTCGTCTTTGGTTTTAAACGCGTTTTTGCTGAAGTATATTTTCTCAGCTGATTCCTCTAGCGCGTTTCCTAGTGGTTTTTCATCAATTGAACAATGAAATAGCTCGCCGTGAGCTGACAACAATACCCCGTTGTTTTGGAAATGACACGGAGCTTTTCTATCTGTTTTTTTAACCAGTCTTTTAGAAAGGTCTCGATAGAACAATCTCCGTGAGGGGTTTGAAGTAGCGCTCATCAACTCTTCCGAAATGACAAAATCAGAAAGAAATGAGTTTTCTTGACTAACAGTAACAAATTCATCTAAAATTTTCTTGTTATACAACCGTTTAATCTCTGTTGCTTTTCTAAAAATAAGATCAATGTCATTTTCTTTCGCAAAACTCAACACTTCGTTTACTCCAAAAATGTTATGCTTTGATACGGTACATTGTAGTTGGAGCGGGATGTTTTGATTTTGAACAACGGAAATGGTTTGCTTAACCTTTTCCCATCCGCCTTTTATCCTCCTAACTTCTTCATGTAAAGACCCAATGCCATCAACGCTTATATTTATTCTAAATTCTATTCCTAGAAAGGATGTTTGCTCTTTTATCAAAGGGGCTATTTTTTCCCATTTTTTTGGATGAAATCCATGTGAAGTTATAGATAAGCTTTTGAGTTTTGGTGTTGTTTTGATTATTCGTGAAACAATTTCTATAAGGTCTTTTCGGAGGGTTGGCTCACCTCCAGATAGCCCAAGATGTAAAACATTTTTGAAAAGATTATTTGAAAAAATAGTCTCTATTTGGTCTGGGGTTAATTCATTGACAGATTTGTCTTTCCAAACATTACACATTTGACATTGTGAATTACAATTGTCTGTAACAGGAAAATTAATATGCGTTGGATAATCATAATTATGTTTATGAAGCCCTGGTGCTATATAATACTCTTTAAAATATCTAAGCGTTCTTGATATCATTAGTTCTGAAAATTATTAACGGAGATTTAAGCATAAGTATTAACACTTTTTTAGTTTCTGAAAAAAACAGATTTGATAACACGGATGCAATAAAGTATGAAATTAGTGTAGATACTGCTGCGCCTAAGGCTCCATAAGCAGGAATTAAAATAATATTCAATATAAGGTTGCTAATAAGTCCAGAAATGTCGCGATAAAAAATGAACTTGTACTTATCCTTTGCTATCAACTCTTTGCTTGACGAAGTTAAAAACCCAATAAAAACTATAGAAATACAATGTAATGAGAAAATTTGCGCCGCTTCATAAAAAGCACTTCCATAGACGACTTTAATGATGTAGGGGCTAAATAATGAGCATGAAACACATAAAAACAAACACAAATAAAAAGCAGTTGCATAAAACCGAATCCGATTCATCTTCTTTTCTTCGTTATGTTTTATTTCTCTCATAATTATAGGGAAAAAAACTGTAGATAACGCAACTGGGGCGGCATACAACATCTCCGAAATTCTTGCTGCCGCTGCATAGTACCCAACCTCTCCTAAAGTTGTAAAATGTCTTAGTAGAATAATATCTATTTTAAGGTAAACAACAACTATGACAGATGACAAAAACAAAGGGAAGGATTCTAATAATAATTTCCTAGAATCCGCAATAACTCCTGATGAAAAAGAAACTGAAATATTCAAGTCGGTTAAATAATATCCAAATAAGAAAAATATCAGGCTCTCTATAATGGTTATTGCAGCTATTTCAGAAATAGACGCGTTGTTATAAATCAAAAATATCTTAATTCCTATACCGATAGTAAGTCCTATATTTTTTGCTAAAACCGTCTTTTCATTTTTAATTTTACTTTCATTGTAAAGAATAGTTAGATTTATATTGTTTAAGGTCATTGCAACTAGAAAAAATATAAGGACTGTAAGTTCTTGAGTCTGTTGTTTTGTAGTTGTTACAAAAAAGGCTATTGTTAGTATTATCGTAGTAATTATTGACGCCATCATGCGTAATAAGAATGCCTGTTTTGCTACATCAGCAGGATTATGATTTAACGAAAACTTTTTTACGATGGTGTAATTTGTGCCTGCCGTTGATAAAGGCACCGCAATAGAAGCAAAGGATAAAATATAACTCCAAACACCAAATAATTCTGGCCCTAGATAGTTTGTTAAGATAGAAAGAAAAAAAAGTGAAATAATTGCTCCATAAACTTTGTCAAAAAACAAGTACAGAATATTCGATGAAATGTTTCGCAGCTCCTTCATTTATTGACTAAATTAAAGTATTATTTGCCCTTGGTGCCTTAAGCTTTAGCGCGCTTGCTTCTACTTCATTCACGTTAACAGTTCCGCCAACAATTTTTTTTGCCAATTCATACCAACTCATGGTTTTTCCATCGCTAAAGTGTTCCACATGATTAGCAAACGCTGAATCGTTCATTTTGTTTAGCAAAAATACGACTAAATTCGGGGCATAGGTCGGCGTGCCGTACAAATCATTTACTACTTCCAAATAGGGTGCTGTTTTGGCTTTTTCTAAAATTGTAGTCTGAAAATTATTGCCAAACTCCGAATACAACCAAGAAGTACGCACAATACAGTATTCCCCGCACACATCAATAATAGCTTTTTCGCCCGCTAACTTTGATGCACCATACACGTTTACAGGATTTGGTGTGTCTTCTGTTGTATAGGCGCTTCCTTTGGTGCCATCAAACACATAATCGGTAGAAATATGAATCAAAAATACGTTGTGTGCTTTGCAGGCTTCTGCTAAAAGCCGTGGTGCTGTTTCGTTTAATAAGTACGCTGCTGCTGTCTCTTCCTCAGCTTTATCCACATCGGTATATGCTGCCGCATTAATACAAAAGTCAAAACGGATCGACTTAAAAAAAACTTCTATTTGTTGCGCATTCGTTACGTCAAGGTCAGCCTTTTTAGCAAATACAAAAGATAGCTTTGGGTAGTTTTTTTGTGCTGCTTGTATGGCAAGCCCCAACTGCCCGTTTGCACCTGTAACCAATACCCTTTTCATTTGTTCAGCGAATTAAAAGTGGGTAGCTCCAAATCCTTTTCCGAAATACGTTGCTTGTCTTTGGGAATTTTCCAGTCTATGTTTAATGTTTTGTCTAATGGGTGTATTCCCAGCTCTGAGGTCTTATTGTAATACGCATCGCACTTATAACACACAGTTGCCGATTCAGACAGTACCGAAAACCCATGCGCAAGCCCTTTGGGTATCCAAAGTTGTTTGCTTTTTTCCGATGATAACTCAACTGCTAGATGTTCGCCATAGGTAGGTGAATCTTTACGTAAATCCACCACAACATCTAAAATGCGTCCTTCCGTAGTCCGAACAAGTTTAGATTGCCCATATTCTCCTTGTTGAAAATGCAAACCTCTTATAGTGCCTAAATGGGAAAGGGATTGGTTTTCCTGTACAAAGCTGCCTGAAAAGTCCGTCAATGAATCCATCCACGATTGACGGTAGCTTTCCATAAAATAGCCGCGCTCATCAGCAATTATTTTTGGCGTAATTAACACACAACCGCTAATTTTTGTTTCTTCTATTTGCATCCCTACTATTTTGCGTAACCGCTTTTTTTAAATGGAGAAGTAAGGCTGCCGTGCTGCTTTTGATTGATATAGCCCATTTGAAGTGCCACGTCTTCAATCGCGCCAATACGCACTCCTTGTCGTTCTTGCAGCACTTGTACAAACTGTGATGCCTGCATAAGGGAAGAAAATGTTCCTGTGTCTAGCCATGCCGTTCCGCTATCGAGCACGTTTACTTGCAATTTTTTTTGCGCTAAATAGGCTTTATTCACATCGGTTATTTCCAATTCACCTCTAGGGCTTGGGTTGATTTTTTTTGCAATAGAAACTACCTCGTTATTATAAAAATATATGCCCGGGACAGCAAATTTTGATGCCGGGTTTTTTGGCTTTTCTTCTAATGATGTTGCTTTGCCTGATGCATCAAACGATACCACCCCATAGCGTTCAGGGTCATGCACCTTATAAGCAAAAATAATTCCACCTTTTGGGTTTATACAGTCTTGAAGTGTCGCTTGAAGGCCAGTGCCATAAAAGATGTTATCGCCCAAAATCAGTGCTACGGAATCGTTCCCAATAAAGGATTCCCCTATTAAAAATGCCTGGGCTAAACCTCTTGGTTCCGGTTGAACGGCATAGGAAAACGAACATCCCAATTGGCTACCGCCGCCTAACAGCCGTTCAAAAAGCGGAAGGTCTTTTGGCGTAGAAATAATCAAAATTTCTCGAATGCCGGCGCTCATTAGGGTTGACAGCGGATAATAAATCATCGGCTTGTCGTACACGGGCATCAATTGCTTGCTCACCGATAATGTAATCGGGTGAAGTCGCGTGCCTGATCCTCCAGCAAGTATAATTCCTTTCATCCTTTAAAGGTAGTGTTTCTGTATGAGCCGTCTTTTATGGCATCTATCCATGCTTGGTTTGACAAATACCAATCTATGGTTTTAACAATTCCTTCTTCAAACGTATGTTCAGGCTTCCAGTGCAGTTCCCGCATAATTTTAGCGTTGTCAATAGCATAGCGCTTATCATGACCAGGGCGGTCTTTTACAAAGGTGATTAAGGGTAACGAAGCGCCCTCGGATCTACCAAGTGCCTTATCCGTTTCGCGAATCAGCACCTTAACCAAATCAATGTTTTTCCACTCATTAAGTCCGCCAATATTATAGGTTTCGCACGCTTTCCCTTTTTCCAAAATGGTTTTTATAGCTGCGGCATGATCTGCTACATACAACCAATCTCTGGTGTAATTGCCATCGCCATAAATGGGGATATTTTTATTGTTTACAATCGCTTCTATACAAACGGGTATAAGCTTTTCTGGAAGCTGATTCGGACCATAATTGTTAGAGCAATTCGATATAATCACGGGCAGCTTATAGGTTTCGGCGTAGGCGCGAACAAAATGATCTGAGCTCGCTTTTGATGCAGCATAGGGGGAGTTGGGTTGATAGGGTGAGCTTTCTGTAAACAGTCCTGTTTCGCCCAGCGAACCATACACCTCGTCTGTGCTAACGTGATAAAACAACCCTCCTGAAGAGTGCGTTGCCTTAAAGCTGTGCAACAAATTCAGCGTGCCTAAAATATTGGTTTTAGCAAACACAAATGGATCTGAAATGGAGCGGTCCACATGCGACTCTGCTGCTAAGTGAATGACGTGTTTAAATTTATGTTGTTCGAAAAGATTTTGTATAAATTTGGCGTCTGTAATGTCCCCATGAACAAAGGTGTAGTTCCCCTTGTTCGCTATTTCTGAAAGGTTATTCAAATTCCCGGCATACGTAAGCTTATCTAAATTGAAAACGTCATAGGATGTGTCCTTCAAAAGGCGCTTAACTACATGCGAGCCAATAAAGCCAGCGCCGCCTGTAATAAGAATTTTCATTCGTTTTAACTTTTGCTTTTTAAGAAGGCGTCTAGATAAATTGTAAAATAAAACAACGACAATAACATAAGGCCTGCGGCAATCCCTTGAGCCTTTTTGTTTTTCCAAAAGGATTCATCTAAGTATCCTACATCAGGAAAAGAAGCCACGATATCAACCACATTCTTTGCCTTTAGTTTGTCTAGACGTAGTTGTTCTATTTGTTCTGAAAGCGTGATTTTTCTGTTGAGCAAGGCAATTTCTGCGTTGTCTTCTGTGGACTCTGACATATAGAGGTTGGTTCCGTTTGAAAATTCCTTATTCGCTTCAATAATTCTAACCTCTTCAAACAACGACAACAACGAATCTGCTTGTACAATCGTAGCTTGTGTAATAGAGTCCATTAGCTCTAAATTGGCAAGCTGCGTTGCTTGTTGGTCTTTAAAATACGTTGGTTCAGAAACAGATGTAATCAGCGGAGACAACAACTTCGCAAAAACATCTTGTTGGGTTGATTCAACCTTAAGCATGTGTGTTTTTCTTTCAAAATCGCTTATCTGATTGACGTATTTTTTATAAGACATCTCGGTAGCTACCAAAGAATCTAGTCCCGTTGTATAATCGTTATATTCCTGCAACAAGCTTGTTTTGGTCACAAAAGGAGTTATTTCAATCTTTTTTAACGAGGCTGCCTCAGCTAAAGAAATACCAAAAAAAGACGCCAGTTGAACAGAGTCTTTTTGCTTAGCAAGGTCATTTAAATAATTTACGTTCCCGTAGAGCTGGCGGGCACTATCGAAATGAGGTTCGACGGTAGCGGTGGCAATGTATTTCGGGGGTATTGTGCGTTCTAAAAGAACGCCCACTCCAAGGCCTAAAATACTGGCTAAGGCAAAATATGTGATGCGTTTGCGCACAAAAACAGCAAGCTGCAGTATGGTGTTTAAAACAAATAGAATGCTGTTGCCAATGGCAGAAAACAGCTTTGAAATCCCCTTTCCAATGGCATTAAAGAGAACGCCTAAATCGATTTCTTCGCTTTCGTTTGTTTTTTTGGGTTTAGATATACTCATGCTTTTTTTATTTAAATCTGTGCTGCGTTAATGCAGAACGGATTTTCTGTGGTTTTATTTTGTTACAACTGGTTGTTTAGTGCATCCGCAATTTTTCTATCATTTGTAAGCCGAGGTGTTTTATTTTGTCCGCCCAGTTTACCGATCTTTTTCATGTACTTTTCAAAGGCGTCTGCAGGTAACGGCTTAATGACCAATGGACACAGAACCCCTCCTGTGATTAAATCGTCATAATAGGTGTTTTGCTTACGCATAGACAGGTCTAATGTTTTTGCAAATGTAGCCAATTCTTCTGGGGCACTATCAAAAGCAATCCACCATTCGTGATGGGGCAATCCCGCTTCAGGGGTAACTTGTGGTGCAACAGTAAATTCGGTTACACGAGCATCATGCGCTTGTAGCGCTTCTTCCATCGCTTGTTCCACCTCTTTCCCGATTACGTGTTCACCAAATGCCGAAATAAAATGTTTTATTCTTCCCGAAACAATTATGCGATATGGCTTAAGACTGACAAACACAACGGTATCGCCAATATTATAGCCCCATAAGCCCGCAGAAGTGTTGAGAATGATGGCGTAATTAACCCCCTTTTTAACAGCGGCTAATGAAATGCGGGGTGGGTTTTCTTGGTGTATTTTATCTGCCTCAACAAACTCATAGAAAATCCCAGCGTCCAGTTGCAATAGCATGCCGTTCGCTTCTGGATGGTCTTGAAAGGCAATAAAGCCTTCCGAAGCAGGATATAACTCTAGGCTGTCACTTTTCTTGCCTATCAACTGCTCTATAATTGATCTATACGGCGCATAGTTTACTCCCCCGTATACGAAGAGAGAAAAGTTTGGAAAAATGTCTTTTATTGGTTGGTTGGTTTTGGCCTTAAGGCGCTCAAAATACATCTTTACCCACGGTGGAATTCCGCTGATTAAGCGCATGTCTTGGTCGTGTGTTTCTGCCACAATAGCGTCGACCTTTTGCTCCCAATCGTCTATGCAGTTTGTTTGCCAAGAGGGCATGCGGTTTTTTTGCAAATACGAAGGAATATAATGCGCTACTATCCCCGACAGACGGCCTGTATCAATCCCGTTGGTTTTGGATAGTATTGGACTGCCTTGTAAAAAAATCATTTTCCCATCAACAAAAGACGTATTCCCCGAATGGTGTATATAATGAAACAATGCGTTTTGAGCGGTTTTTATGTGCGTCGGCATCGACTCTTTTGAGATGGGAATATACTTTACCCCAGACGTGGTGCCTGATGTTTTGGAGAAATAACGCGGTTTCCCTGGCCATAAGATGTCTGCTTCTCCTGCAACAACCCTGTCAACATAAGGACGTAAGCCTTCATAATCTCGAATGGGTACTTGTTTTGCAAAATCTTCGTAATTTTCTATTTGAGCAAAGCCATGGTCTTGACCAAAAGCTGTTTTTTTTGCTTTTTGAAGCAACATTTTCAGCACCTTTTCTTGCGTTGCTATTGGGTTTTGAGCCCATTTATTGGTGCTATTAACAACCCGCTTGGCCCACTTTTTTGCAAAAAGTTGTTTGATGCTCATTATTCGAAATCTATAAACTCTTCCGGATTTAGTGCGTAGCCATCGCTCCACAACTCAAAATGTAAGTGAGGCCCCGTTGTCATGGTCCCTGTGTTGCCCGCAACAGCAATAACTTGGCCCGGTTCCACAGCATCGCCTTGACGAACGTTTAATGATGCGTTGTGCTTGTAAACCGAAATAATATTAAAGGGATGGTCAATGATAAGAACATAACCGGTTTCAGTTGTCCAACTGGCAAAAATCACATTGCCCTCTGCCGCAGCTTTAACAGGGGTGTTTCGTGGTACCGCAACATCTACAGCATAGTGTGCTACAGATGAGTCAAAACCCTGGCTGATGGTTCCCGAAACGGGTGGAAATAAGACAAATGGAATGGTTTGCCCTGCAGATGCCAATAGGTTGTACTTGTCGTCTTGAGCAACCTCTGCGCGGAGCAAAGAATCTGCAGATGATGTCGAAAACCCAGTAGTTTCATTAAATTGAGTGGTGTCCAGTTGCATCTGGGTTTCCAATTCTTGAAGGTCTAAATCGCCTCTTAGCACTTTGTTGACCGACGAAATATAACGCTGGTTTCTCAACAACGCCAACTGGAGCGAATCTAGGCGATAATTGTTGCGAATGGCTTGCCTCCTTATTTCTGAAGAGTCATAGCCGGGGATGTACTCTTTTAACTGAGTTCGTGAAATGACTAAAAAAGTAGTTGCGATAAGCAATACTATAATAACTCCAACAGCAAGAAAGACGTTTAATCTGCTGAGTTTGTAAGAGACCCGCTCCTCAAATGTTTCTTCGTTTAGGATAACAAAACGGTACTTGGCCAGCCACCGCTGCCAAAATCCAGATTTTTTATTTTTTTTGTTATCCATCTGTGCAAATATAACTAGTTGTTTAATAGCGTATGCTTCCTTCTGCCAAGTCCGTTTTCTTTGTTACCTTTGTGAAAAATCAATAGTATGATACTTGCTATTAGTCCTGTTCAAATTCTTGTCATTGCGCTTGTGGTGCTACTCTTGTTTGGTGGAAGGAAAATTCCAGAGCTTATGAAAGGCCTTGGAACCGGAATAAAAGAGTTTAAAAACGCCACCAAAGAAGAAGAGAAAAAAGATACTTCAAAAGAAGACTAATCCTTTTTTAATTCTTGCATTGACTTCATAATTGCCTCTGTTTCAAACACATAGTCTCTTTTGGCTACAGTAGGTGCAAAAACAAAGCCTTCCATAACAAGGAACCTGCTGTTCTTTTTGTCGTCCAGTACAAACTGCAAAAAAGGCCCTGCCATAAAATCTCCTTTAACTTCCCAAGTCCCGCGTGTTTCAACAGTACGCATGCCATTGATCATCGTTTTATAAACATAGGGCTCGTATGCCGCTTCGGTTATAAGGTGTGTGTTTGTTAGTCTTCCTGGAATAAATGCTTGGCCAACAGAATCCCGAATACGAATAATGTCTGCCAAGGGTTGTTCAAAATCTAGCTTTGTTGTTCTTGGGAGCGCATAAACAATAAGGTTTACATGCCCTTTGCGAATTTCCCGCTGAAACCAAACGGCGCTCTTTTCTTCCTTAAATACGGTGTAGGCTGAAGGAATCGAAAGGTCTATTCCAAACCTGTCTTGAAGCACGTGTTGATTTAATGTTGATTTGAGTGTGCGTCTTTGACGTTCTGCAACCTCTCCCGCCTTAAACGACTTGATAATCCCTGGCGATTGAGACAGTATCATTTCAACAAGCGTAGCGGTATCAGGGGCGCTCAATACGGTCATTTGTTGGGGGCTTGCATAACGGTTTTTATCCGTTCTTATAACAACCTCATCGCCAAAACCTACCCATAAGACTATACGGCTTAACCTTGTAAAGCCCGTAAAAACTTCAGGGGGTATTTGCTTTAGGTCAAAAAGAGGTTCTTTTTGTGGCAATCCTTCCGCCGGAAAAGCAAAGGCAGCACGTACCGCTTCGCCTACTTCTGTTTCCCACAACATATCGGGCATCACCACAGATATGGTGTTGATGTTTCCGTTGGAGGATTTTACCATGGGTGCTGAAGGGCGGTTTTGACAGCCCAACACAACAAAAAACAATAAGAGAAAGCGTATATTCATATTACGGTATCAGCAATAATTACGCCAACATGGCGGCAATTCCTGGCAGTGTTTTTCCTTCCAAACTTTCTAACATGGCCCCGCCACCGGTAGAAACATAGCTGACCTCGTTTTCGAGTTTGAATTGCTTTACTGCTGCAACAGAGTCTCCGCCGCCCACAAGCGAAAATGCACCGTTTTTGGTTTGCTCCGCAATACTCGCGCCTAAAGCGCGGGTTCCTTTAGTAAAGTTTTCAAACTCAAAAACACCCAAAGGTCCGTTCCACAAAATGGTTTTGGATTGCTTTACAACGGCGTCAAACTTAGCTTCAGACAATGGTCCTGCATCCATCCCCTCCCAGCTGTCTGGGATTTCATCAATAGAAAATATTTGCTGAGGCGTATCGTTAGAAAAGGCTTGTCCAGCGCGTACATCTACCGGTAAGTGCACCTGCACGCCTTTGGCTTTTGCTTGTTCAAGAATCGACAGGGCCAAGGGCATCTTATCGTCTTCACAAATAGATTTCCCGATTTCGCCTCCTTGTGCTTTAATAAAGGTGAAAGCCATACCACCGCCAATAATAAGGTGATCAACTTTTGAAAGAATATTTTCAATGATGGTGATTTTGGAAGATACTTTTGCGCCACCCAAAATAGCCAAGACAGGCTTTTCTCCTGACCTCATTACTTTGTCAATGGCCGTTATTTCTCCTGCAAGCAAATGCCCAAAACACTTCTTGTTTGGAAAAAACTGTGCCACAATTGTGGTTGAGGCGTGTGCGCGGTGTGCGGTGCCAAATGCATCGTTGACATAAACCGTCCCTAGCTTAGAAAGGGCTTCTGAAAAATCCTTGTCTCCTTTGGTTTCGGCTTCGTAGAATCGCAAATTTTCAATTAAAAGTACCTCGCCCGATGCCAATGCAGCTGCTTGCGCGGTGGCCTTTGGACCAACAACCTCATCACAAAATTGAATGGCTTTGCCTAGGTGTTTTTCAAGTGTAGGAACTATTTGCTTAAGGCTAAGTTTTGGGTCGTTCCCTTTAGGTCTCCCCAAGTGAGACATCAACACACAGCTCCCGCCTTGTTCTAAAATATACTGAATGGTTGGCAGCGCCGCAACGACTCTTGTGGCGTCTGTTACATTGCCGTTATCGTCTAAGGGAACGTTAAAGTCTACACGTATCAAGGCGCGTTCCTGGCTAAATGAAGTGTTTTGTAGGGTTTTCATGTGTGTTTTGTTTGTGTAAAAATACAATATCATCTTGGTTTGAAGTAGTCCGTTTTTATAAACGGCATGTTTGTATATTTAGGCATGCTTTTTAATGCCGTGTTGGGTCACGATACTCAAAAGAAATCACTTGCCGATAGCCTTGCTGTCAAACGTATTCCCCACGCCCACCTTTTTGAAGGCGATGACGGACACGGACTGTTAAGCGTTGCGCTGGCCTATGCCAATGCTGTGGTCTGTGGAGATAATCCAGAAGAAGCTTCCGTGCAAAAAGCAATGGGAATGGTTCATCCTGATATCCATTTCATTTTTCCAACGGCAATTACTTCCGATGTAAAAACAAAACCCACTTCGAATGACTTCCTTGGAAAATGGCGAAGCTTCGTTTCTGAACAACCCTTTGGATCGCTATATGATTGGATGCGCTATTTGGGCGCTGAGAACAAGCAGGGTGTTATCAATGTCAACGATGCGCTCTCGGTCATGCAAAAAGTCAGCCTTAAATCATTTGAGGGTGGGTGGAAATGTGTCATCATCTGGCACGCCGAAAAACTCACCATTGCAGCGTCTAACAAACTGCTAAAAAGCATTGAAGAGCCTCCTGCTAAAACGCTGTTTTTACTTTTATGCCCCGATGCCTTTCAGCTTATTGCAACCGTCAGATCTAGGTGTCAGCAAACAAGCTTTGGAAGTGTTGGGCAAAATCTCATTGAAGCATATTTGGAAAAAAAGGGGGTCGCTAAGGAATTGTCCGCGGCAGTTGCTGGGCAGTCGGGTGGAAATGTAGGGAAGGCGCTTGGTCTTGTGGATCAACAAAATGAACTTGCGCAGTATGAAGAGTGGTTTGTTGCTTGGGTACGCACTGCTTTTCGTGCAAAAGGGAACAAATCGGTGGTGCTAGAACTAGCGGATTGGAGTCAGTCTTTGGCGTCTAAGGGCATAGAAACGCAGAAGCAGTTTTTGTCATTTGCCATTCAACTGTTTCGGGCTGCGCTAATGAAACATTATGCGTTGGGAGCTGTTGCCAACTTTTACCCCAAGTCAGATTTCAAACTAGAACGCTTTGCCGCTTTCATTCATGGGACTAACATTTTGCCCATTATTACTGCGCTTGAAGACAGCGTCTATCATCTTTCCCGAAATGGAAGCCCACAAATGATTTTTACCGAACTTTCCTTTAAAATAACTCGCTTGCTACACACAAAAGCATAAATAGTTTTTGTCTATTGTTTTTTTGTTTTATTATAGGGGGCAGTTATTTTTATTCCTTCTTTTTTTCGTTGCTGCCCGCTTTTATTTAGTTGTTCGTGCTGCAAGTGTCGTCGCAGCTGGGAAAGGCGCTTAAAACGCTTTATTTAGGTTTTTGGAGGAAAAAAGTGAGTGACGAGGTGTTTGTGGTTTGCCACCCTTTGAGGTTTGCGAAGCATCCCTTATAAAGTGCCTTGACCCACGGGGCTTTGGCGTTTCGATATTGTTCGGAAAGCAACGAAACATAAAACGCGTCCCAATACATGTTTTTCGTAGTAAGCAATTCAAACCCTGCTTTACGGCCAAGTAGCGAAATGGCGTGTTTGTTGTAATGCCAGCGGTGGCGGGGAACGTCATAGGCAGCCCAAAAAGATTTGTAATGTTTGGCATCCCAAGATGCGGTATTGGGCACGGCCAAAGCCAATACGCCTCCCGGCTTAAGGGATTTATAAAACGACACCAAAGCTTCTTCGGGCCTATTGATATGTTCAAAGACGTGCCACAGTGTTATGACATCAAATTGGTTTTCTTGTAGCGGTTTGGCAACCACAAAAAGCTGTCTTTGTTTGAGGGTTTCAATTGCACCAAGGGAGGTCTCGTAAACAGCAACCTGCCATCCCGCTTGTTCAGCAGCTAGGGCAAAATCGCCGTTGCCTGCGCCATAATCCAACATATGTCCTTTGGTTGCATATTGACGAATCCAGTTGAGTTTTGATTTGATGTTGCTACGCTTGACCCACGCATAAACCTTGGATTTAAAACTGTTGGCTCGAGTTTGGTGTGAGGCATATCCTGTTTTGGGATAATAGTGTTCAAGTTCCGCCTCGCTGAGTTCGGGTGTGGTTTTGAGCGCCGTCGTTTCCTTGTCCAAGACTAAATCAAAGCTAGACTTGCTCACGAGGTGGTCGATAACGGGGAGTGGTTTCACGTGGAACAATTAACGGCCCATATACACCAACAGTACAGACAAATCGCTTGGTGACACGCCGCTGATGCGTGAAGCTTGTGCAATGGTTACGGGTTGGATTTTAGAAAGTTTCTGTCGTGCTTCTATGGAAAGCGATTTTACCTTTTCATAGTCAAAGTCTTTTGGGATAGGCACGTGCTCTAAAGAAGAAAGTTTGTCTGCTTGCAGCTTTTCCTTGGCAATATAACCTGCGTATTTAACTTGTATTTCAACTTGCTCTAAGGCGGCGTTATCTATGGCTTCTTTACCCACAAAGTCGCTAACCGTGTTAAGCGAAAGGAAGTCCGTAATGGTGAGATTTGGTCGGGCCAATACTTTTGCCATTTTCAAGGATTGCTTTACGGGGTTTGATTCTTTCTTTGTCAAAATGGGGTTAATGTCTTCTGGCACTACGCTTGTTTTCTCAAAGAAGCGCAACAACGCCGAGGTCTTCTGAGATTTGGATTCCAGCAGGCGCATACGTTTGTCTGAGGCAAGTCCCATTTCGTGAGATCTTGGCGTGAGACGCAGGTCTGCATTATCTTGTCTCAATAGCGTGCGGTATTCGGCTCTTGAAGTAAACATGCGATACGGCTCTTCCGTACCTTTGGTGATAAGGTCGTCAATCAAAACGCCGATATAAGCCTCTTCACGACTGAGAATGAAAGATTCTTTTTGTGCGACGTGGTTATGGGCGTTGATTCCGGCCATGATGCCTTGCGATGCGGCCTCCTCATAGCCGGTTGTGCCGTTGATTTGGCCTGCGAAGAACAACCCTGAAACAAGTTTGGTTTCTAAGCTGTGCTTGAGTTGTGTGGGTTGGAAAAAGTCATATTCAATGGCATAGCCCGGTCTGAAAAACTTGACCTTTTCAAATCCAACGACCGCAGAAAGCGCCTTGAATTGTACTTCTTCGGGAAGGGATGTTGAGAAGCCATTAACATACACCTCTACGGTGTCCCAGCCTTCGGGCTCAACAAAAAGTTGGTGTCGGTCTTTTTCGGCAAAACGGTTAATTTTATCCTCAACGGAAGGGCAATACCGTGGGCCAATACTTTTGATGCGCCCGTTGAACATAGGGGAACGATCAAAACCTTCCCTAAGCAAGTCATGTACGACAGGACTAGTGTATGTCATGTGGCATGAGCGCTGTGTTTTAAGTATGTGGCTGTTGTCTAAATATGAAAATTTAGAAGGGTTGCTGTCGCCTGGTTGTTCTATCATCTTGCTGTAATCCAAAGACCTTCCGTCAACCCGGGGTGGAGTGCCTGTTTTCATACGGCCCGATGTAAAGCCTCGTTCTATAAGTCGTTCGGTGAGACCAAAAGAAGCGCTTTCGCCTGCACGACCGCCTCCAAATTGTTTCTCACCAATATGGATAAGCCCATTAAGAAAGGTACCGCTAGTTAGCACCACAGACTTCGCTTTGATTTCGATCCCTAGTGTGGTGACAACTCCTGCAATCCTGTCCTTTTCAAAAAGGAGGTCTGTGACCATTTCTTGGTAGAAATCAAGATGTTCCGTTTGCTCTAATTTGTTGCGCCAGTGCTGAGCGAACATCATGCGATCTGATTGTACACGCGGGCTCCACATGGCAGGACCTTTAGAGCGATTAAGCATTTTGAACTGAATGGCCGATGAGTCTGAAACAATTCCGCTATATCCGCCAAGGGCGTCTATTTCCCTAACAATCTGTCCTTTTGCAATACCGCCCATGGCTGGGTTACAAGACATTTGCCCGATATTTTGAAGGTTCATGGTAATAAGTAGCGTATTGCTGCCCATATTGGCTGCGGCAGCTGCGGCCTCTGCTCCTGCATGCCCGCCACCAACTACAATTACATCATAAATATCACGAAACATGGTTTTCCTTGTTTTGTTCCACGTGAAACAATTTTATACACGCTTGCTCTGCGCTCCGCATATCTGCTATTTGAAATTCTGTTTTATCCTTAAAACCCAAACAATGTAAGAGTCCATGAGACATGACACGAAGCAGCTCTTCATCAAAAGGAACATTCTGCTCAACTGCGTTTTCACGAACACGTGTTACAGAAATGGCAATGTTGGCAGAAACATCTTTGCCAACGGTGTCGTCGAAAGTAATTATGTCGGTTAACGTGTTGTGATTCAAATACTTAAGGTTTAATTCGAGCAAGGCTTCGTCATCCATAAAGGCATAAACAAGCGTCAGAGCCGTTGCGTTATGCTGGTTTGCACATTTTGTAAGCCAGTTG
>MDSV01206128.1_pt1 | contig 16979 bp, 14 predicted proteins | sample 810851 | NCBI WGS metagenome assembly MDSV01 (sample SAMN05326640, study PRJNA326480) | marine metagenome | isolation source: seawater | place: Atlantic Ocean: North East | collected 2012 | reverse complement strand
GTGGTCTGCAATAAACTGTCGTTTTCTTTTGCGGCTTGAATGAATTCACTGAGTTTATGCCGAGTTTGAATGCTGGTTTCACGTAAGATAGCGACTTGTCGCTCCATTAAAGAAACCGCACTGCCGCTATTATGTGGTAGGGATAATTCAGCCAATATCTCAGGATACTGGGCAAAAAAATCGCTGTTGTCGAGTAAGTAATTTGCCACTGCCTGTGCCGATAGCTGGGTGCTGTTAGCTGAGTCGCTTGCCAGCGATGGATCCGTCGAGGTATTGTCTGAATACGCGGTTGTCATAGGTTTATTTTCCCATCAAATACTTTGGTTGCACTGCCGGTCATCAATAAAGAGTTATTGCCTCCCGCCCATTGAATTGTTAATTCACCGCCGAGCAACTGAACCGATACGCGCTCGGCTAATAGACCACGATGAATACCTGCCGCCACGGCCGCACAGGCACCACTGCCGCAAGCTTGGGTTTCACCGACGCCGCGCTCGAAGACTCGTAGCTTAATCGCCTCACGATTAACAACTTGCATAAACCCGACATTGACTCGGTCAGGAAAGCTGGCATGTGATTCTAGTAAAGGGCCCAATATATCAACGTTGGCGTTATCGGCATCATCGACCAACATCACAGCATGAGGGTTGCCCATAGAGACGAGATTAAGTTCAGATTCGCCTAACGCGTGCGCAACTAGAAAGCTGTTTTGATTAAGGCAGGGTGCTTGTTCAGCAATAAAGGGCAGCGCCTCAGGTGATAAGTTAGGCACGCCCATATCAACGCAGACGGTGGTTGCGTCGATTACTTCAATGCCGATTTCGCCAGTCATAGTTGAAACCCGTAGTCGACGTTTTCCGGTTAGCCGTTTGTCGCTAACAAATTTACCAAAGCATCGTGCGCCGTTACCGCACTGCTCAACCTCTTCGCCGTCAGCATTAAAAATACGGTAGTGAAAATCGGTCTCGGGCGATTTGGGCGCCTCGACCAGCAACAGTTGGTCGCAGCCGATACCGCGATGACGATCAGCCAGTTGTCGAATTTGCAGCGCGCTGAGATCAGCATTTTGTGACAGTAAATCAATCACCACAAAATCATTGCCGAGACCGTGCATTTTTGTGAATCGTATTTGCATAATGTCATTAACGCTAAAATTTTTTTATAAAAAAGCTAAAGGCTGATTTCGCCGCGCATTAAATCCTCGATGGTTTCACGTTCGCGCACTAAATGCAGTTGTTCGCCATCGACCATCACTTCAGCCGGCCGACCACGACTATTATAGTTAGACGCCATGACAAAACCATAGGCGCCAGCCGAGCATACCGCAAGCACGTCATTTTCAGCAATGGCTAGCAGTCGCTCTTTACCTAAGAAGTCGCCGGTCTCACACACGGGGCCCACCACGTCATAGTGGTGGGCGGGACGGTCTGCGTTTTCGTTTACCGGTAAAATATTCATCCATGCTTGGTACAGTGCGGGGCGTAATAAGTCATTCATGGCGGCATCGACAATTGCAAAGTTTTTCTGCTCATTACTTTTAATCGTATCGACAGTGGTTAACAGCACGCCCGCATTGGCGACGATCGAACGACCTGGCTCCATAATTAATGACTGGCTTCGCTCACCTAAGGTATCGAGTAAGCTCGCGACATAATCGGCAGCGCTCGGGGGTTGTTCATCTTGGTAGCAAATGCCTAAGCCGCCGCCGACATCAATGTGGGCGAGCTCGATGCCTTCTTCAGCCAGTGTGTCGACTAATGCCAGTACCCGCTGCAGGGCATCGGCAAACGGTTTGGCTGATACGAGCTGTGAGCCAATATGGCAGTCGATACCAATAATTCTAATGGCACTGAGGCGGTTGGCATGTCGGTAAACGCTTAAGGCCTCGTCGATATCAATACCAAACTTATTTTCTTTTAAACCGGTTGAAATATAAGGATGTGTTTGGGCATCGACATCCGGATTGACTCGCAGTGAAACGGATGCGATTTGATGATTGTCGGCGGCGATACGATTGATGCGCAGCAGCTCGGTTTCCGATTCAACATTAAAGCAATGGACGCCAGCTTCTAGGGCACGACTAATCTCTGCCGCGTTTTTGGCGACGCCAGAAAAAACCACTTTAGCTGGATCACCGCCGGCGCGGATCACGCGTTCGAGCTCACCGCCCGAGACAATATCAAAGCCGCTACCGAGTTTGGCGAGCACACTTAACACTGCTAAATTTGAATTGGCTTTGACCGAATAGCAAATTAAGTGCTGATTAGCCCCTCGGCTATCGAGTGCCTGCCGGTAGCCTAAGTAACTTTGCTCGATCGCTTGGCGAGAATACACATAGCACGGTGTCGAAAACTGTTCGGCGATCGATGCCAGAGCAACCTGCTCTGCCATTAACTGACCCTGTTGGTAAACAAAAGCTGACATGGTTGGCCTTAGAACTCAGTGGTTGAAGAGAGGGTGGATGTGTCACTGGCCGCGGTCTCGTCGACAGGTAAATACAGCGGCCCCATCTGCCCGCAAGCCGTAACGACTAGCACCATTAGCACTAAGCTGAAACGCTTAAGACGATTGCTGGATAAGCATATTTTCATTAGCGCGGTCAACAACATTGATAGCCTCACTGTTGGCGCGCGTCAACTAATTGTTTGGCTCTAGCTGCCGCTTGTTTTACCTGTGACGGTGCAGTGCCGCCGTAGTGATCGCGGCTCGCCACCGAACCCTCGAGGGTTAATACAGCAAACACATCATCATTGATCAGCGGACTAAAGGCTTGTAAATCGGCCAGAGATAAATCGCTGAGATCGCATTGTTTAGCGATGCACTGGGCAACGGCATTGCCAACAATTTCATGCGAGTCCCTAAAGGCAACGCCCTGTCGCACCAAGTAATCGGCTAAATCAGTTGCGGTTGAAAATCCTTGGCCAGCCGCTGCGCGCATGTTGTCGACTTTCGGCGTAATCGCGGGCACCATATCCGCATAGGCCGTTAAGCAATCGAGCACGGTGTCAATCGAATCAAACAAGGGCTCCTTGTCTTCCTGATTGTCTTTGTTATACGCCAAGGGCTGTGATTTCATTAAGGTTAATAGATTGACTAAATGGCCTTGAACGCGACCCATTTTCCCGCGCACTAATTCCGGCACGTCGGGATTCTTTTTTTGCGGCATAATAGAAGAGCCGGTGCAAAAGCGGTCGGGCAGATCAATAAAGTCAAATTGACTGGAGGTCCAGAGCACTAATTCTTCAGAGAAGCGCGACAAGTGCATCATGATCATACTGGCACAGCTGGCAAACTCAATGGCAAAGTCGCGGTCGCTCACCGAGTCTAAAGAGTTTTCTGTGGGCTGACTAAAGCCCAGCGCGGCTGACGTTAGCGCGCGGTCTATGGGGTAGCTGGTGCCGGCTAAAGCCGCAGCGCCCAGCGGTGATTGATTCATCCGAGCCTGACAATCGAGCAAGCGCGTGTAGTCGCGGGCCAACATTTCGTTCCACGCAAGCAGGTGATGACCAAAGGTCACCGGCTGTGCTGTTTGCAAATGGGTGAAGCCAGGCATAATCACTTCGGCATGCTGGTCAGCTAAGTCGATAAGACCGGTTTGTAAACGCGACAGTTGTTGCAGAATCGCGTCGATGGCATCGCGTAAATACAGACGAATATCGGTGGCCACTTGATCGTTGCGCGAGCGGCCGGTATGCAGTTTTTTACCAACACTGCCAATTTTTTCAGTCAGTGCTGCTTCAATATTCATATGTACGTCTTCGCGCGCTACCGACCAGTCAAAATCCCCCGCGCTAATGTCGTCGCTAATGGCTTCTAAGCCGGCAATAATCTGCTCGGCCTCGCTGGCTTTTAATACACCGACAGCGCTAAGCATGGTGGCGTGCGCAATAGAACCTTGAATATCATGCCGATAAAGGCGTTGATCAAAGTTGACCGAGGCGGTAAAGCGCTCGACAAAGGCATCGGTGGGCTCCTGAAAACGGCCGCCCCAAAGGCTATTGCGGGTTGTTTTTTGTTCGCCATTATTGTTGGGCTTATCTGCACTCATAGTCGTTAACCATTACCCTAAAAAGATCAGCATTGAGTATATCTTATGGGAAATCAAGCCACTATCACCACAGGGCAGAGGTCGACAGATTACCGTCATTGATGCTCTTGTGACGCGATTAAAGGTCAATCTCAAGCGTTTAGGGCGCCACGAGCGATAGCCGCGCCTTTTTTTGACTAAATAATAACCTTCACTAACAACTTAGCGGAGTAATAAAAGGTTTAATTCGACGCTTATGGGCAAATTGCGCGCTGTTTGTATACGACTTTGCTGGCAGTTTTGCTTATCATAAGTGCATCCGTTTGATGTGAGTTAACAAACGCCATTAAGACCAATGAGAGATTGCATGAGTCAGTCCCGCGCGAAAACCCTTACCATTGCGACGCGTAAAAGCCCCTTAGCGATTTGGCAGGCAGAGCATATTCGCGATCGACTGCTGGCCCTGCATCCACGGCTCTCGGTTGAGCTATTAACCATGAGCACCCGCGGTGATAAGATTCTTGATGCGCCGTTAGCCAAAGTGGGCGGTAAAGGCTTGTTCGTGAAAGAGCTAGAAACGGCCTTGCTTGACGGTCGCGCCGATATTGCCGTGCACTCGACGAAAGACGTTCCCATGCAACTGCCAGTGGGGTTGGTGTTGCCAGTTATCTGTCAGCGAGAAGACCCCTTTGACGCCTTGGTATTACCGAATATTCAAGACAGTAAGTTGTCACACACTATCACTAAAATATCTGATTTACCTATAGGTTATACCGTAGGAACGTCCAGTTTGCGCCGCCAATGTCAGTTGCAACAGCGCCGCCCTGATCTACAGTTTAAGGCGCTGCGCGGCAATGTAAATAGTCGCTTGGCTAAGCTGGATAACGGTGAATTCGACGCTATTATACTCGCCGCCGCGGGCTTAGTACGGCTAGGATTCGCTGATCGTATCACTTGCCACCTGCCCGTGGACTGGATGTTGCCGGCCGTTGCTCAAGGGGCATTATCGATTGAATGCCGCGACGATGATACCGACACGCAGGCCTTGATTCGTCCCTTAAATGACACAATTTCGGCACTTTCTGTCACCGCAGAGCGGGCGATGAATCGACGCTTAAACGGTGGCTGTCAGGTACCCATTGCCGGCTTTGCGCAGTTAAACCAAGCGGGCGATCGCTTGCAGTTAGAGGGCCGAGTCGGTGCAGTGGATGGCTCACAATTATTGATTGAGTCCGGTTATATCGAACACTTACTGCCCCTTGAACCGGCACAGGCTCTTCTAAAAGCAGAACAATTAGGCGAAACGGTTGCGGATCAGCTACTGGCTCGTGGGGCGCAAGCCTTATTGGACCAAGTCGATGAGTAAGGTGCGAGTATTGGTCACGCGACCCGAGGGTCAGCGAGATCGACTGATTGAGGTATTAGCGCAAGCACAAATTGACAGCCAATGTCTGCCCATGTTGGCGTTATCAGCTTTGCATGAGCCCGCTGATGAGCAGGCGATTGAGCTGCAGCTGTCGCGGCTAGCCGAGCAACAACTGGCTATTTTTATCAGTAGCAATGCGGTACGGTTTGCCGCAGAAAAGCTCGCCGCTTTATCCTTGGCTTGGCCTTCACAGTTGCCTTGCATGGCAATCGGTGCCACCACTGCCAAGGCGATTGAGAATCAAGGTTGGCCACAATACCACGACAGCGAGCCGATGGATCTGCATCAGCCGCCCACCAGTGAGGGTTTGCTGGCGAAAGCGGCACTGCAGTCGATAGCCGGACAGAAGGTTATGATTTTTCGTGGCCGTGGCGGTCGTGAATTACTGGCTGAACAATTACAAGCACGCGGCGCTATGATCAATTACTGCGAGCTGTATCAGCGCCATCAGCCGGCCTATGATGCGTCGACGGTGATCGACAGTTGTGGCCTAGCCGATGGCGGCCAGCCAGTAGCCGCGATATTATTCGCCAGCGGTGAAACCTTAAGTAATTTTTGTCATCATATACAAGACGGCCAGCTACCCAATCGTATTTTTGATATAGCCGTGGTGGTGCCATCACCGCGTATTTATGATCTGGCACAGGCGGCAGGATTTAATCGAATTCATCTCGCAGCCAACGCCAGCGCAGAGGGTTTTTTAGCGGCTTTACAAGCGCATATAGTGGTGTAATGCTAGCGGGCTTAGTTTTTTTATTTTAGCTTAGCATTGTAGTTTAGCACCGCATCTTAAACCCCTATATTAGTCGCATAATTCGATGGGCCTGATAAGCTTGGCCAACGATAAAGCAGGAATCATGCAATGAGTAAGCAGCATACTACCGACCATCACGATGAGATTGAAGATGCGACGATTGTCGATCAGCAAACGTTTGTTTCCGCCGATACAGCTGCCAAATCAGTTTCGAATCGAACCGCTGTTGTTGCTGTCATTATTGCTATTATTGCCTTGTTCGCGTCGGGCTACAGTACTTGGGTGCAGTGGCAACAACAATCCATGTTCAGTCAAATTAGCAGTGATAGCCAAGCAGCTAAACGGTCTTTGTCTACAGTGAATAAACGCCTAGATGGAGTAGATAAAAGTCTTACGGTGGGTCAAAAAAATCAACAGCAAGCAACCGCGCTTCACAATACGGCCATCAAGGAGATTAACCAGCGACTGGCTTCCAATAGTCGGCGCTTGGCCTTAGTCGCCAATACCACCACTGACGATTGGCAGATAGCCGAAGTCGAGTATCTATTGCGCTTAGCGAGCCAACGTTTATTAATTGCAAAAGATAGCCGCACGGCGCTGAATTTACTGGCTAACGCCGATGCTATTCTTGTCTCGCTAGCCGATCCCAGTTGGCTTGATTTGCGCACCGCGATTGCCGCTGATCGTTTAGCGATTGCCAGTATTGACCAGTTAGATGTCGATGGCCTGTTTTTAAGGTTAGCAGCTATTAACGCAAAGATTGAAAGCTTACCGCTGTTGCGCAGTCGGCTTGAGCAAACAAGCGTAATAACCCCTGTCGAACCGCCAGCCAGTGATGAAGCAATGCCAGTGATGGCTTCGCTGCAGCAACTCGCGTGGCAGACATGGCAGGAATTAAAAACTTTAGTGGTGGTGCATTCCAGTACTGAACCGGTCAAACCTTTACTGCCGCCCGAGCAGCATTATTATCTACGCAGTAATTTACGTCTGTTGATCAATCAAGCCCAGTTGGCATTAATCGATAGCCGGCAGCCGAGCTATCAATACAGCTTATCGCAAGCCGTGCAATGGTTAAATGAGTATTTTGCAGCAGACGATGCGTTGATCAGCGCGATCGTGGTTGAGCTCGAGCAACTCATGAAGCATGACATTAGTCGTGCATTACCCGGTGTTGAACAGTCGCTAATAGTACTTAAGAAAACGCACAAGCAGCGCCAACTCGCGGTTAAACTATCCACCGAAAATTCAGCTGTCCAGTCGAGTAGCAAGACGGCAGAAAAATTACCCGCCAGCGCAGGTAAACGATAATGCGTCGCTGGTTTTTGTTACTACTGGTCAGTTTGCTGGCCACCAGCCTACTGTTTTCGCAATTCGATGACGGCGGTGGCTATTTGTTAATAGCTATGGCCAATAAGCAAATAGAGATGAGTCTGCTGGTAGCATCGGTGCTGAATATATTACTGTTCGTGGCTTTGTTTGTATTACTCAGAATCATACGTGCTGTATTTGGCGGTCAACACGGTTTGGTGAGTTGGGCGCGTAAACAGCGCAGTATGAATCGAACCACGCAGGGCTTAATTGCCTTTGTTGAAGGCCGCTGGGACTTTGCCAGGAAGACGCTGGCCCGTTCGGCGGGTAACTCACCAACCCCGTTAATTAATTATTTATTTGCTGCCCGAGCCAGTTCAGTTGCTGGCGACAGTAAAGCGGTCGATGGATTTTTGAAACAAGCGGAACTATCGACAAAGGGCGCGGACGTTGCCATTGGCTTGACTCAGGCTGAGTTGCAAATTCAAAACAATCAATTCGAACAGGCGTTAGCGACCCTGATACGGGTTAAGAAGATAAAACATAAGCATCCCGAAGTATTGCGCTTACTGCTACGAGTCTATTGTCAGCTAAATGATTGGGATCAAGTGCTAGCGTTACTGCCAAGCTTAAAGAATGTTGACCGCTTTAGCGCCGATGAATTACTTAAGCTAGCAAGGCAGGCTTGTTGTGAAAAATTAAAGCGCGCGGCATCACTGCCGGACGGTAAAAAATTGTTAGAGCAATGGCGGCAATTACCCAACAACTATAAAAAAGACCAGCAGCTAGTTATTTGCTATGTTGAACAGTTAATTCTGCGACATTTATATGATGATGCCGAACAACTTTTAGCTGAAAAAATCCAGCATCATTATCATATAGCGCTGGTGAGTCTATACGGTGATATTGTGTCGACCAAGTTGACACGGCAACTGACTTTACTCGAGAAGTTATTGCCAACTCATGCTAGCGATGCAGTGCTACTGTTGGCGGTTGGTAAAATACATCTTGCGTTAGGCAACCTTGAATCTGCAGAAGAGTTTTTCAAGCGCAGTTTTAGTCAACAGCAGATCCCCGAAGCGGCCATGCGGTTGGGTCGACTTTATGCTCAGCGAGGCCAGTACCAAAAAAGTAGCGAAGCCTATGCCAAGGCGCTGCCGGAAAAGAACATCTAGAAAGATAAATACCTAGGTTCATAAACGCCAAAAAATAACTGCCTAGAAAAATAAAATGCGTAGGATGTTTGGCTTACTTATCTTCGTAAGTGCAGAGGTAGGCGCTGGCCTGCGAAACCTTTAAATCAAACACTTGATTGGCCGCAACCGTAAAGCTTTGGCCGGCTTTAAATTCTTGCCAGCTATCTTGGTCAGGCAGCTTCACTGTCAGCGCGCCACTCACGACTGTCATTGTTTCAAATTGCGCGGTGTCAAAGCGGTATTCCCCAGCTGCCATAACACCAACCGATGAGGCTAACTCATCGCCTTGAAAACCAATCGACTTCACTTGGCCATCAAAATATTCATTGATTTTTAGCATATTCTCACTTCCTTGGGTGTTGCTGTATTCATTATGGTCTTAGCTTATGACTGAGGCTTCTTTTTTGCCGCCGGTTTTTTTCGCCGCGGGCGATCATTGTCGGTGGCTTTAGCCTTAGCCTTAGGTTTACGTGAGCGAGCCTTGGTATCAGGCTTTTTGCGCGCCGAAGAATTCCTTGCTTGCTTAGTTGGCCTTGGCTGGTCGCTATTGCCGGCTTGCGCTCTACTTAACCGCATTGGCTGGCCCTTAACGCGGACTTTTTGTAGCAATTGAAAAATATCTTTTGGCATGCCCGGCGGCAAGCCGACTAAGCTATGGTCGTCATTCAATTCAATGCGGCCAATGTATTCGCGATCGATGCCGGCCTCATTAGCCAAAGCGCCGACAATATCTTTTGGCTGTACGCCATGATCATGGCCGGCTTCTATGCGATATTTCTCCAGTGCGATATTGTCCTCGCGGCGCGGTTTACGCGGCTTTCGTTCACCTCGCTCGGTGCGACTGGCGCGCTCAGTTCGATCGCCACGGTCATTGCGAGGGGGTTTTTCACGGCGTGGTTTTTTCGTTTCAGGCGGTGGCAGTAATTGCTCGAGGGAAAATTGCTCGCTGAGCAGCGCGGCGGCTAATTGCTCGGCGGGCAGCTCAAGCTTTTGACACAATTCCTCCACCCATTGGTGGTACACCGAGGGTAAATTAGTTTCGAGTTTAGCGGCTAATACTTCGGCCAATTTTGTTTTACGTTGCTCGGCCATCTGTTTAGCCGATGGTTTTTCCCAGCTGTTAAGTTTTTGCTTGGTGTCTTTTTCAATAATGCCTAATAAGCGACGCTCACGCGGCTGGACAAATAGCAAAGCCTTACCGGCTCGTCCGGCTCGTCCGGTTCGGCCAATACGATGAACATAAGCTTCGGAATCATAGGGAATATCAAAGTTAATGACGTGACTTATTCGTTCCACATCAATGCCGCGCGCCGCGACATCTGTGGCGACTAAAATATCCAATTGTGATTTTTTTAATCGCGCGATAGTTTTTTCACGAATTGGCTGACTAATATCGCCATTAATGGCTGCGGCAATATAGCCGCGAGCATTCAGTTTTTCCGCGACAGTCACCGTTGCCTCACGGGTGCGGACAAAAATAATTACCCCTTCCGTTGTTTCGGTTTCAAGGTAGCGGGTTAGGGCATCGAGTTTTTCACCGTGATTAATAATTAAGAAGGCTTGCTCAATGGTATCAACCACCGTGGTTTTGGCTTTGATTTTAATGTGCGCCGGTGACTCTACATGGCGCTTGGCAATTTGGCGAATACGGTCTGGCATGGTGGCAGAAAACAATGCGGTCTGTCGTGTTTCAGGTGTCTCGGCCAAGATAGTATCGACATCGTCGATAAAGCCCATGCGGAGCATTTCATCGGCCTCATCGAGCACCACAGTTTTTAATTCATTCAGCTTGAGACTTTTTCTACCTAAATGATCAAGAATGCGTCCTGGGGTGCCGACCACAACATGTGCGCCACGCTTCAAAGCGCGCAGTTGGCCGCGCATATCAGCGCCGCCGTAAATTGGCAAAACATGAAAGCCTTTCATATGGCGTGCATAGACTTGAAAAGCCTCGGCAACCTGAATCGCTAGTTCGCGAGTCGGTGCCAGTACCAGTGCCTGAGGGGCGGTCTGTTTTAAATCAATATTGGCTAAAATAGGCAGTGCAAAGGCGGCGGTTTTGCCGGTGCCGGTTTGGGCTTGGCCAATAATATTTTTGCCTTCGAGCAGGATTGGAATGCTTTTCCCTTGAATGGGCGAGGGACTCTCGTAACCCAATTGCTTGATGGCGCGTAGTAGGGCGTCCGGTAGGTCGAGATCGGCAAATAAGGCCTGTTCGGGTTCTGTTTGCATGTTGGCGCCAGAGTTAAATGGCGCTACTTCTTATTTTGCACATTACCAGCAATATTGACTCGCAATGGCTATTGAGATGAGTAGCGACGTAAAAAGGAGGCGCATTGTACTCTTTTTGGCGGCATTAGAAACCGCTGCATTAGGATAAAAATCACACAATTGCAGGGTAAATCGCGGCATTAAGACAGATTAGCGTGGTGAGATACCGACCAAAGCTTTGTAGGCATTGGTCGGTGAAGGGGGGATTTAAGCCACCTGCTCACGAAAGGGCTTGATCATGTTGTCGGCGTACCAATTGATCATTTGGGTTTTTTCTTCCACCGATTTATCGTCTGCTTCTTTGCCGTAAACATCGCGGAAAGCAATAATCACTTCAGTGACGCCAATCGCATGCAACTGCATTAAACCGTCGACCGAGAAAGAATCGTGCGACATGGCTTGAATCTGAAACGGCAAATGATCGCGGCCATACTCTTTGCGGAATTCATTGATGGTATCGATCATGGTTTTGTACTCATCAATTTTTCCGCCGGCGGCAATCCAACCGTCACCGAGCCGGGCGGCGCGACGCAGTGCGGGCTTAGCATGGCCTCCGACTAATAGCGGCACGTGAAAATCGGGTGTTGGGGTTAACTTAATCGACGCCAAATCGAAAATTTCACCCTTGTATTCAAAGTATTCGCCAGTCAGAAGACCATTGATGATTTCCATCATCTCATCCATGCGCTTACCGCGTTTTTCCCAGGCGATTTGCGTGGCTTCAAAGTCTTCAGGCCAAGGGCTAATACCGACACCAAAGTCAAATCGATCGCCGATCATCATCGCCAAGCTACTCAATTGTTTTGCTACGATTGACGGTTGTCGAATAGCTAATTTGACCACCGAGGTCGAGAATCGAATCTTTTCAGTCTGTGCCGCTAGATACGGTATTGCAATGAAGGGTTCAATAAAAGGCACGCCATCGAGAAACTCGCGGGTACCATCACTGTTGTATGGATAGCAATCGGACCCTTTTTCTGGGTAGCAAATGCTGTCGGGAAAGGTAAAGGTATCGAAGCCGGCTGCTTCTGCCGCTTGGCAAAGGGGTAAATATTGTTCTGCAGGACACATGGTGGCGTGGAAGGCAAATTTCATAGCATCACTCTCATGGTGTAAATCAGTTAGTATTCGATGATCGTTTTGGGTTGCATCGCTGACTATTATTCATAGTTTGGTCAACGATACATGGGCTATATACGTCAACTGTCAGCGGCTGGATGGCTACTACCGTCGAAATTAGCCCCGTATGACAGGTCTGTCATTTTTGCTGAGTTGCAACATCGCCCAGTCGATATGCTCATCGACCAGCGCAGAAAAGCCCCTTTGCTCGAGCAGTGCAGCATGGGCTTGGGCGCTGTTTTCGCCATTGCCAATGCCCACTGCCAAGTTACGTAGCCATCGCTCATAGCCAATCCGGCGAATGGCTGAGCCTTGGGTATGTCGATCAAACTCCTCTTCTGTCCATAAAAAAAGATCAACCATAGTGGCTTGATCAAGGCCATGTCTGGGCTTGAAATCGTTTTCATCGGTGGGTTTGGCGAACTTATTCCACGGGCAAATTAATTGGCAGTCGTCACAGCCAAATACGCGATTGCCAATTAGCGGCCGAAGCTCGATGGGAATCGGGGTTTTTAGTTCAATGGTGAGATACGAGATACAACGCCTAGCGTCTAACTGGTGCGGGCCGACAAAGGCCTGAGTCGGACAAATGTCTAAACAGGCGGTGCAGCTACCGCAGTGCTGGTTGGTTTGCGGCGCGTCTATCGGCAAGGGCAGGTCGGTGAATAGCTCACCCAAGAAAAACCACGAACCCATTGAAGGGTTGATTAACATGGTGTTTTTGCCGATCCAGCCAAGGCCGGCTTTTTCTGCTAAGGCGCGCTCAAGAACCGGGGCGCTATCGACAAACGGTCGGGGTGAATGTTGACCGACTTGGGCGATAATTTTATCGGCTAATTGCTTAATCCGCTTGCGAATCAATTTGTGGTAATCGCGGCCTAGGGCATAACGAGAAATATAAGCGGTGCGGGGGTGGTCGAGAATTTTAACGGTTTCAACCTCAGGCGGCAGGTAGTCCATGCGCAGGCTAATCACTCTAAGGGTATTGGCATGTAGGGCTGCAGGGTTTTGGCGCAGGGTTTCTCGCTCAGCCATATAAGCCATCTCACCGTGATGGTTTTTTTCCAGCCAGCGGTGCAGGTGGTCACTGTGTTGGCCCAATTCGGTATCGGTAATTCCCACCTGCTGAAAGCCTAATTCACGGCCCCAGCGCTTAATATTATCAGCCAATGCGAGTAGCGCCGCATCACTTATTGAATCAAGTGGCGGATCAATGCGGTTATTGGCTTTGGCACAGTCTTTCACAGAAATAACCCGTGAGTGGTGAGTCTAAGCCCCCTATAATACCCGTTTTGGTGACCAGATGCGCAAGCGGTTTCGATTGCCGCCGCTGAGGTGAAGATCAGATATGGAATTGAGTGCCACACTAGACAACGAAGCGGCCACGGTCGGGCTGGGCCGTTGCTTTGCTGAAGCCGCCGCCCAACAAGGGCTGTGTGTTTACTTGATCGGTGATTTAGGTGCCGGGAAAACCACCCTTTGTCGCGGTATTATCCAGGCTTATGGGCATCGGGGTGCAGTCAAAAGTCCTACTTATACGCTGGTTGAGCCCTATGAGTTAGCGGTGCAAGCGTTAGATTCAACATCGGTTTTGACAGCAGATCAGATCCAACAGGTGTATCATTTTGATTTGTACCGACTCAGCGACCCAGGCGAGCTGGAATTTCTGGGCTTAGATGATTACTTTAGTCGCCAAGCCCTGTGTTTAATTGAGTGGCCAAAGCGCGGCAAGGGATTTATTCCCAGCGCCGATATTATATTTTCATTGCAACATACGGTCAGTGCCGAACAACAGCTTCAACATAAGCCTCAGGCGACGAGCAGTGATTTAGATAAGCGCTTCATTCACGTAAGCGCATTTTCGGCGGTTGGCAAGCAGGTCTTAATGCAGCTGCAGGCCTTATATCCAGCCTTACAAAGGGATAATTAAAATAGCGGCTGTTATCATAAGACCTTGGCTGATGACAGGTTGATTATTAATGGATCTTCAATGAAACATTCGCGACCACAATTTATTATTGCGCAGCTGTTGCTGATGCTGTTAATGGCAGCTGCACCACTACTCGCAACTGAGGTTGAAGGTACGCGTCTCTGGCGTGCGCCGGATCACACTCGCTTAGTATTAGACCTATCGGCAGCGGTTGACTATCAAACCTTTGTATTAAGCAAGCCATCACGTTTTGTGATTGATATTGCCGATACAACATATCGACGAAGCGTGGCAGCACAATTAAGGGCGCTTGATTTGACCAATGCCCCAATTGCCAAGATTCGTTCCGCCAAGCGTAATCAATCTGATTTACGCGTCGTATTGGAGTTGACGAAGTCGGTACAGGCGAAGGTGTTTACTTTGCCTGCTAATCAGCAGGTCGGTGAGCGACTCGTCATTGATCTCTATGACGATCAATCCAGTAAACCGGTGGTGAAAACTGTTGATCAGCGGCAAGGTCGCCGCGACATTATTATTGCCCTTGATCCCGGTCATGGCGGTGAAGATCCTGGCGCCTTGGGCCCGAAAAAGATTCGTGAAAAAGCCGTAGTATTGGCGATCGCAAAAAAAGCGCAAGCCGCTTTCAATCGTCGCGCTGGTTATCGCGCGGTATTAATGCGCGATGGCGATTATTATATCGGCCTCAGTAAGCGGCGCGAAAAAGCCAGAGCCGTGCAGGCAGATTTTTTTATTTCCATACATGCCGATGCCTTTACCGATAAGCGGGTGAGTGGTGCCTCGGTGTATACCCTATCCGATCGAGGTGCATCCAGTGGCATTGCCAAGCATTTAGCCCAAGAAGAAAATAAAACCGACTTGATTGGCGGTGTTTCACTAGCGGACCAAAGTCCGATGGTCGCCGGGGTATTGTTAGATTTAAGTATGAATGCCAAACGGGACTACAGCTTTAAAGCCGGTCAAGCCATTGTTAAGCGAATGGGGGCGGTGACGCCACTGCATAAAAAAACCGTTGAGCATGCGGCATTTGCCGTGTTAAAAACGCCTGACATCCCGTCGGTATTGGTTGAGACGGGGTTTATTTCTAATCCAAAAGAAGCGCGACGCCTAGCTTCTTCTACGCATCAAGCGAAGTTGGCGGCGGCCATTGTTGCCGGCACGATTGATTTTTTTAATGTCTATGCGCCTGAAGGCACCTTGGTTCACTGGTATAACAATGGCGGCAAGCGTTTGGCTGACAACTACACCATTCAGCCAGGCGATACACTGTCTCAATTGGCGCAGCAATTTTCTGTTTCGTTAAACGACCTGCGTCGTTACAATGGCCTTAGCAACGATAAAATACGGGTTGGCCAAGAGCTTAAAATACCACCCCAGCAATGATAAGATTTTATGACTAAAATAAAAAAACTCGATATTCGTTTGGCTAATCAGATTGCCGCTGGTGAAGTGGTTGATCGGCCCGCCTCGGTATTAAAAGAGTTGATTGAGAACAGCTTTGATGCAGGTGCCGATCAAATCGATGTGGAGGTTGAAGCTGGCGGCACTAAGCGGGTGTTAGTTCGCGACAATGGCTGTGGCATTGAGCACGATGATATGGCGCTTGCACTTGACTCACATGCGACCAGTAAAATCTACGACTTAGATGATCTAGAAGCGGTCACGACCATGGGTTTTCGGGGTGAGGCCTTAGCCAGTATCAGTTCGGTTTCGCGGTTAACCTTAAGCTCGAACGTGTCGAGCCAAGCGGAACAGGGCTGGCAAGCCAGAAGTGTGGGCCGCGATATGGCGGTTGAACTGAGCCCCGCTGCTCGACCGCAAGGAACCACCGTTGAAGTGGAAGATTTATTTTTTAATACACCGGCAAGAAGAAAATTTTTACGTAAAGAGAAAACTGAATTTAATCACCTCGATGAGGTCTTTCGTCGCAATGCCTTGGGCAGTTTTTCCACCGGATTAAGTTTAACTCACAATGGTAAGGTTATTCACTCGCTTCGCCCCTGTAATGAAGTGTTAGATCGCGAGCGAAGAATTGCAAAGTTGCTCGGCCAAGGGTTTATCGACCATGCTATCCATCTCGATGTTGAACACAGTGGTTACCGATTGCAGGGTTGGGTGGCGCAGCCAACCTTCTCTCGCAGTCAAGCAGATATGCAATACTTTTTTGTCAATCAGCGAGTCATCAAAGATAAGGTGATTGGTCATGCGGTCAGGCAAGCGTATCGCGACGTTTTATTTCACGGCCGTCAACCGGTGTTTGTTTTGTATTTTAGCTTGGACCCAAGTCAGGTCGATGTGAATGTACATCCCTCCAAACACGAAGTGCGGTTTAGAGATTCACGGCAAGTGCACGACTTTATTTATCGCACCCTGCATAAGGCATTGGCGGATGTCAGGCCAGAAGGCTTGCCAGCGAGCGGTGAGGGGGCTGGGTATGCTGCCGCCTCGACAGAGGGCCAGCTCAGCCAGCAGGGCAGCATGGCTTTAGCGGAACCGACGGTTGCCTATCACGGCACTGCAAGTCATTCATCGTCAAGTTATCCCGTTGCCAGTCATTATTCATCGACGGCTTCTCAGGGTGGGGGGTTTTCAGCGAACCATCAGCAGCTTTACGGTACTGAATCCCCAAGCTCCGCTGCCGCCGATGCGCTGGCCAGACCGGCTGAAGACGGTGAAATTCCGCCGCTGGGTTTTGCTATTGCACAGTTGAAGGGTATTTATATTTTAGCGGAAAATGCCGAGGGCTTAATTGTTGTCGATATGCATGCCGCCCATGAGCGCATCACCTATGAGCGCATGAAGACGGCGCGCGATGACAGTGGTATTCAGGCTCAGCCATTATTAGTGCCGGTTAGCTTATCGCTCAGCGAAAAAGAAGCCGACTGCGCCGAAGAGGCCAGTGAGTTATTTTTAAATTTGGGTTTTGAATT
>MDSV01115046.1_pt1 | contig 16982 bp, 14 predicted proteins | sample 810851 | NCBI WGS metagenome assembly MDSV01 (sample SAMN05326640, study PRJNA326480) | marine metagenome | isolation source: seawater | place: Atlantic Ocean: North East | collected 2012 | reverse complement strand
TTGAGTGGTCTAACAAGAGGTTGAAATGGCCACAGACCATATTGGGTCGAGAAAAAGCCAAATGTAGGAGAAGAGGTACTAAACCAAGTAAGGGGACAACGACTTGTAGGCTAAAACGCTCTTATATTAATATTGGGACTAAGCAAAGAATGTGCATTTATGAGAGAGCTGGGACTGGCTTAGAAGATGTTACCATGTCAGTGGACCCAAGTGCTGGAGGCGCTTGTCAGAGAAGCTACGCGTGTGATCCTTTAAAGAATTAACTCTGACTGCAGAAATACTTGTATACTTCTTTATCTTAAAGGTTGTGGTTTGTTAACTGTGTGTTACGTTAGGTCAAGAATTGGCTTTATAAATCAAAAATTATATCATTGATAAATGGGAGCGAGGCTTCTTGGTTTCGCAAAAAAATAATGGCAAGTGATGCATTCTTAAACTCGATCGAAGTTAACTTTCAGAAAGCTGTCAAATGTTTGCAAGAAGCTGAAGGTAAAGACTTCCTGAGCTCAGATCTTGCTAATCAAATAATGCTAGCGAATGCAACCTATACCGTGAGATTTGGAGTAAGGTTACGTGGGACAATGCATACCTTTGTCGGCTACAGATCTGTCCACTCAGATCATTTTGAACCGGTAAAAGGTGGAATTAGATATGACCTAGCAGTTAATCAAGGTGAAGTAGAAGCCTTGGCCGCTTTAATGACATATAAGTGTGCTCTGGTTGAAGTTCCTTTTGGTGGTTCAAAAGGTGGCTTGATTATAAACCCAAGAGACTGGAAAGAAGAAGAACTAGAAAGAATAACTAGGCGTTTTGCTCAGGAATTAGCAAAAAGAGATTTAATTCATCCATCACAGAATGTTCCTGCACCAGATGTTGGCACAGGGGAAAGGGAGATGGCTTGGATGGCTGACGAGTATCGCCGACTAAATCCTACTGATCTTAACGCATGGGCCTGTGTCACTGGTAAGCCTGTTAGTAAAGGTGGGATAGCAGGTAGGACGGAGGCAACTGGAAGGGGTGTTCAGTACGCACTTAGAGCTTTTTTTGATAGTGAAATAGATCTAAAAAAGACTGGACTAACATCTGGGTTAAAAGGCAAACGGATTATAGTGCAAGGGTTAGGAAATGTTGGATACCATGCAGCACTATTTTTGTCGATTGAGGACAAAGCTTTGATTACTCATGTTCTTGAACGAGATGGCGCTGTTATTAATGCAAATGGCATCGATATTCACTCTTTAAAACAACATATTTTGGATAAAGGTTCTATTAAGGGCTATCCTGGCTTTACCGAATCTGGCAATGAAATGCTTGAAGCTGACGCAGACATTTTAATTCCTGCTGCAATGGAACTTGTGATCACTGAAAAAAATGCTTCTCGAATTAAAACTCCATTAATCATTGAAGCAGCCAATGGACCTGTTTCTTCAGAGGCCGACCCCATTCTTGACGAAAAAGGAATTATAATTATCCCAGATTTATATGCTAATGCTGGTGGAGTGACAGTCAGTTATTTTGAGTGGATAAAGAATTTAAGTAGAATTAGATTAGGTCGTTTGCAAAAAAGAGCTCAAGAAGGACAGATATCACAGCTAGTGCATGGGATAGAAAATATGACAGGAAAAATATTTCCAAATGACTTTAAAGAATCAGTGATCCACGGAGCTTCAGAGGTTGATCTTGTTAGGTCAGGTTTAGAGGATACTATGAGGTCCTCCTATGATGTGATAAGTAAGGCTTGGAATAACACCAAGGATGTGCCAAATTTGAGAACAGCTGCCATGATGGTAGCTGTGAAAAGAGTTGTTCAGAGTTATTCCTCTCTTGGAATCTAAGTGATCAATGCTATATGAATAAGGCGATTAAAAGCTATTTATTGTGCTACAAGGGAAACAATAAACTGGATCAGTTTCTCAATCCTGCTTCGAGGTCTCTTATTTGTCGATTCAAATCTAAGTAAGCTGTGAAGAGGTCTGATTCAGTTATTATCCCAGTCAGAGTATTCTTATCCTTATTGATTACAGGAATGGACTCTCCAATAAAATTCTTACAAGTTTCAATTCCTTGTAAAACAGAGTCTGTATCTGTTAGTAGCACTTCATTGTTTTCTCTAAGTACGTAACATTGTTTTTGGGCGGTATTGGCTAACAAGTCCACAAGCCTAATTTTGCCTTGATATATACCTTGTTCGTCTATCAAGTATGCTTCTGTCACTTCCTGAGCTATCATTAGCTTAATAGCCTGTTTCGGGGGAGTATTCGGGAGAAAGGCCATGAAGTCATCCGAACAAAGTGATCCTATTGATTGATCCATTAACTTTAGATGACTGCGGCCCAAAGCTATATCTATTCCCCTATTAAGTAATTGCCTATCAAAGAGTGATTGGCCAAAAAATAGATAAGTTATCAAGGTAGCGCTTGCTATCGATACTATTGAAATGACCCCCAAATCATAGTTGTTAGAAAGCTCTATAACTAATATTACCCCAGCGATTGGGGTTCCGATTACTGAGGCGCCAACGGCTGCCATCCCGCATAAAGCTAGAACTGAATAATTGCTCTCTAAGCCTGTTATTGCTAAGAGTCCGGCAAATACTAACCCTGAAGCAGCTCCTACAAATAATGCTGGAGAAAAAACTCCTCCAAAAAAACCAGTGGATAGGCAAACGGTTGTGAGAAATACCTTGAGTAGTAAGAAAATTATAACAGATTTAACATTTATTTCGATGTTAAGCATAGCATTTATTGTGGAGGTGCCAATCCCGAGCACCTCTGGGTAGAACATGCCTACTGAGCCGCAGATTAGTGCTCCAATAAAGATCAAGTAAGATGGCGAGATCTTGGTTTTTGCAAATAGTTGGGGACCTTGGGTTAAAGATTGCATATATATGAGGGCCACAAACCCAAAAAACAATCCACTAATAATAGCCACAGGCAAAAAACCAACGAGGTCAATTTCAGCTGCATTGGTCACTAGGACCTGACTTCCTCCAAAAATTCTTTCGGAGATGGCCGCTGCAGTAAAACTTGAAATCGCAATAGGCGTTATTGCTTTTATAGAAAAATGTCTGAGGAGAGCTTCGTGGGCAAATATCAAACCTGCGATTGGTGCATTAAATCCGGCCGAAATAGCAGCGGCAGTACCACAGCCTATAAAAATGTCGGTGCTTAGAGCATTTCTTGTCAGTAGTCTGATACTTGTTCCTAAGGTAGCACCAAAGTGCACTAGGGGACCATATTGTCCGACCGAAGCGCCCCCTCCTGCGCTTATTAATGCAGAAAACGTTGAGAAATAACCAGTTTTGGTATCAATTTCGTTATCTGTCCTGTGGGCTCCGTATATACTGTCTGCCGGACCATGAAACCTAGTTATTTTAGCATATTTTTTGACCAAATTAATTACTAAAGCTGCAATGAGAAGAGTGATTACTGGAGCAAAATTTAGATCGGTCCCCATTATTTTGGTTTTAAATATTGAGGCATTCTCTCTAAGATCAGTAAGGTACAGTATGGAATTTACAAACACTTTAGTTGCGAGTGCTACAGCTGTTCCAATGAATAACCCAACTGCAATAATGAGAATGACAAGCTTCCAAGATCTAGCTAGATTATTCAATTTATGTGAGATATTAAAACTCCGGAAGCTGACCTGGTTTAAGAACACAGACAGAGGAAATGACCTGTGGTAAATTTACCTTAAAGTAAATTAAATGATATTGATACAAAAAGAAATTTCTATGTTTCTAACATTTTTATAAGTCCCGTCGTACCAGCACTTAACGAATTGAACAACGCGAGGTGCTTTAATGAGAGTTTTGCTATTATTACTAGTTGGAGTGTTAGGTGCTTGCCAAAGTACACCAATTGCAATGGATTTGGGATCACCAGTAGTGTCCAACGCACAAGGGGCAGCTCGAGAGGGAGTGGTTCCGGTGAGAGGCGTTAGCCGGGTAAGCATGCATGCAGATAGGGTTTTGAGAATGGAACCTTCTTGTGCGCAGATCCTAAAATTGGCCTACTCTTCAAACATTAATTATTCTGAAGCGATCATCGGTCTTAGGAATAGAGCGAGAGTGATGGGAGGAAATGCCATTGCTGTCGTGGGATGGGCCGAGACGGCTTCTGCTTCTGGATTAGTAGGAAAAATTTATATGTGTAAGAAGAAGCCTTTCCATAAGCATCCACACTAATAAATTTTATCAAACATAAAAGAGTTCATTAAAGAGGGGATTCCCCTCTTTTTTTGTTGTAAATTGCCTATTAATTTGCTTTAACAAAGAGGCTTTTAAGGGGTGTCAAATGTTAGAATGCTTTTTCCCAAAACCTAAACAATTCTTTTCTAGCTTAATTGTCTGGATTGCAATGGTTGTGTTTTTTTGGTACTTTGGTGGTAAGGAACTAGGAGCCAATTTCGGTTTCAAGTTTGTTGAAGAAGGTACCCCTCCAGTTATAGGATTGGGTCATTTTACTACCCCAGACTTTCAATGGTTTTACATATATTTTGCAATAATAACGGCAATTTTTTATGCTATTTGGAACTTCTATTCTCCTCATAAGTGGCAACAGTGGTCTATACTAGGATCTGCGTTCATTTTATTTATCACCTACTATCAGGTTCAGGTAGCTGTAGCAGTTAATAACTGGTACCGCCCTTTTTATGATGCTATTCAGAATGCTTTGTCTCAGGAGTCAACAACAACTGCAGCAGATCTATATGGGTACATGTTTAGTTTTCTTATTTTGGCTCTGACGTACGTGCTAATAGCGGTGTTTACGAGTTTTTTCGTGAGCCATTATGTGTTTCGGTGGCGAACAGCCATGAATGACTACTATGTTGCCAAATGGAGTTCAGTTAGGAAAATTGAAGGTGCTTCGCAGAGGATACAGGAAGACACCATGCGCTTTGCGGCTATAATGAAATCTTTGGGGGTTTCGATTGTCGATGCTGTAATGACCTTAATTGCGTTTTTACCTGTTTTGTTAGAATTATCAAAAAATGTCAAAACTCTTCCAATCGTTGGAGAAATAGCTTACCCACTCTTTTATGCTGCAATTATTTGGTCGATCTTTGGAACGGTATTGATGATTGTTGCTGGGATTAAACTACCAGGGTTAGAATTTAGAAATCAAAGAGTTGAGGCAGCTTTTAGAAAGGAACTCGTACTTGGGGAAGATGATGAAAATAGGGCTGAACCTCAAACTTTAAGAGAGTTATTTGCTAATGTGCGGAGAAACTATTTCCGCATTTATATCCATTATACCTATTTTAATCTCTTTAGAAATTTCTACTTTCAGTTGAACAATCTGTTTGCATATATCTTATTAATTCCCACTATTGCTGCTGGTGTAATTACTCTCGGAATTATGAACCAAATCATCAGAGCTTTTAGTGAGGTAACAAGTTCCTTTCAATATCTGGTCAGATCCTGGTCAACAATCATCGATTTAATTTCTGTTTTCAAGCGACTACAGGCTTTTGAGGCGGCTTTTAAGGGAGAAGAACTATCTAATCTTGATAAAGAGTATATTGAGACAGATGGTAAGATAGATTATTAAACTTAAGAATTAAGATGTTGTGAGCCTAAAGCAATTGGTTTAGGCTTGGCTTTAGTGACTTCCTAACTGTTTTACTATAATTTTAAGGGTGGTTCTCTTACAGAAGACGGAATTTATCTACTGGATGCCATGGCAATTAAAATGAATTCAGGATAGAAAATCTTAGGTAATATAGTTGCTGGAGAATTTAGAGTTGCTTAAGAATTAATTTGGTTTCTAAACAGGGTATTTTTATTAACTGAGAGAATTATGCTTAAGGTTTTAAATCACAAATCGTTTGACAAGAGCGAATTGCTTATCCGAGCATCGGAGCGAAGACATGCGGCTTGGGGAAAGATTGTGACTTATTCGAGGAAGGTCTTTGTTCCACTTACAAATATGTGCCGAGATACTTGCTCATACTGCACATTTGTCAAACACCCTAATTCAAAGTCTGCGCAAATACTTAATCCTGAGAGCGTTTTGGAGATAGTCCGTTTGGGTGAGCGAAGTGGTTGTAAGGAAGTCCTGTTAAGTTTGGGAGAAAAACCTGAACTGCGTTATGAAAAAGCTAGGGAAGAGTTAAAGAAATTAGGTTTCTCGACTATGGTTGGTTATTTGAAGTTTGTTTGTCAGATGATCCTAAGAGAAAGTACACTTTTACCTCATGTTAATGCTGGAACTTTGTCCGAAGATGAAATTTCATCTCTAAAGCCTGTGGCGGCCTCGATGGGGATGATGCTGGAAAGTGTGAGTAGACGCTTGACAAAGAGAGGAATGCCGCATTTTGCGTGCCCTGACAAAATACCTGTCCAAAGAATACGTACAATGAATAACATGGGCATGCTAAAAGTACCTTTCACTACTGGAGTTTTAATTGGGATTGGTGAAAGTTGGGATGAACGCATTGAGACACTTAAAGCAATTGAAGATTCTCATAGGAAATATAACCATATTCAGGAAGTCATAGTTCAAAACTTTGTACCTAAGCCTGACATAAAGATGCGGAATTTTCCTGGACCCGATCAAGAGGAAATGTTAATCACAATAGCGCTGGCACGCTTAATTCTTAGTCCGGAGATAAGTATTCAGTCGCCACCTAATTTGAGTGCATACCATGTTAATTATCTTGACGCGGGGTTGAATGACTGGGGAGGAATTTCACCAGTAACAGATGATTACATAAATCCGGAAAAAACCTGGCCAAGAATTGAAGAATTAAGAGCATCCACAAAATCAAAAGGATTTGAGTTGCAAGAAAGGCTGACAGTATATCCAAGATTCCAAAATAAAAAAGATGGTTTCTTATCTCCTAATATGTTCAGGCGGGTGACTGGTTTAAGGAGAAAAGATGGTTTGGCTAGAAAGCAGTGTTGTTAATGAAGGATTTTGAAGAACTTAGCAGTGATTTTTCGAGAGGGGATAGAAGGAAATCCAAATCCTTAGACGCTGCCATCGACAGAATTTTAGATAAGGCCCTCGTAGGGATGGAAGTGTCTGAACAGGATGGAGTAACTTTATTTAATGCTAATCAACATGATATAAAAAAGGTTTTTTCCGTAGCAGATAAGTTAAGAGAACGAGCAAATGGTGATGAAGTGACGTTTGTAGTTAATAGAAATATAAACTTTACAAATGTTTGCTATATGGGTTGTAAATTCTGTGGATTTGCAAAAAAACTAAATCAAAAAGGGTCGGAACTTCTTTCAATAGGTGACATCGTGCTACGTGCTCAGGAGGCCTGGGATAGAGGAGCAACAGAAGTTTGTATCCAAGGAGGGTTACATCCAAAAATATCAGGGGATATATACCGAAATATTATCCTGGGCATTAAACAGGTATTACCTAATATGCATATTCATGCTTTTTCTCCTTTCGAAATTTGGTTTGGTGCGTCGAAGAAAAAGCTGACATACACAAATTTTTTAAGAGATTTAAAGGACTGTGGTTTGGGATCGATGCCAGGTACTGCGGCAGAGATACTAGATGTTGATATTCGAAAAATGCTGACAAAAAATAAGCTAAGCACTGAACAGTGGATTGAAATTATACGTACTGCACATTCACTAAACATACCTACAACTGCAACGATAATGTATGGTCATATAGATAGCCCTGTTCATTGGGCAATGCATTTGGCAACACTGAGAAGAATTCAAAAAGAAACTGGTGGTTTTACGGAATTAGTGCCACTGAGTTTTGTGCACAAAGAATCTCCACTCTATAAAGCGAATCCAACAATTGTTAGACGAGGGCCTACCTTAGATGAAATCAAGAGAATGCATGCCATAGCGAGGATAATGTTAAGTGGGTGGATTGATAATATTCAAGTTTCTTGGACTAAGTTGGGGCCAAAAATTGCCCAAGAGATGTTAAGTCTTGGGGTTAATGATTTGGGTGGTACACTTATGAATGAGAGTATTTCTAGGTCTTCAGGGGCAGAATTTGGGCAAGAAATTACAGCATCAGAGATGGTCAAAATTATACGTCATGCAGGCAAGGTCCCAATGCAACGAAATACAACCTATGATATTACGCAGAACTTTGATAATTGTGATCCAAAGGAGCTAACTCCATTAATACCAAGAAATGGAACAAATCCATTAGAGTTCATTAACTAAAAGTAAACAGAATAATGCCAGTCTCATCACCTGTAAATATTGTACTATTGGCCGGTGGTGTAGGAGGAGCCAGGCTGGCTGAGGGATTTATTAATCTTCCAAACATAAACCTTTCTGTGATTTGTAATATTGGTGATGATGAAGAATTTCATGGACTTCACGTTTCTCCAGACACTGATACAATGATTTACACCCTTTCCAACAATATTAATAGGACCCAAGGCTGGGGCGTGAAGAATGATGAATACCGAGCTCTTGCTATTCTTGAGCAATTGGGAAACGATGTTTGGATGTCTTTAGGTGACAGCGATTTTGGTCTCCATATTTATAGGTCACAGAGGTTGAAGTTAGGTCATAGTCTTTCTGACATAACTTATGATATTGCTAAAGCCTTTAAGGTGCCTGCTAGTATCATTTTACCCACAAACAATTTGGTTCCCACCATGGTGCGAACAGATGAGGGCTGGATCAGTTTTCAACAGTATTTTGTTAAGAGAAGATGTGTACCAAAAGTTATTGAACTGAATTACAAGAATATTTCAGATGCACAGCCTAATCCAGATGCAATTCTGGCATTAGAGTGCGCAGATGTCATTGTTTTAGCTCCCTCCAACCCATTTTTGAGCTTGCTGCCAATTCTCAATATTCCAAAAATTAAATCTACAATAATACTAAACAATCAAATTCCTAAAATAGCTGTGAGTCCACTTATTGCGGGAAGAGCTGTCAAAGGACCTGCAGACAAACTCATGAATGAACTTGGATTTGTTCCAGATACTTATACGATTAGTGAGTTATATCGAGATTTTTTGAATGTGCTAATAGTTGACCACAAAGATTCTGGAGCAATTATGACCAGACAACCAGGAAAAATCAGATTAAAATCAGCTGACATCCTATTAGATAGTATGGAAAAGAAAATAAACCTTTCCAATTTTATTATTGAGACAGCTAGAGAATTCTGGTTGAAGGTTTAAAAAATGCAAAAAACACTAATCATCGTACCCATGAAACAGTTGTCAGATGCTAAGAGCAGGCTTAAAAGTAGTGCATCAAATAGATTAAGAGTAAATGTAGCCAAGAAATTACTAGATCAGACCTTATCTAGGGTGAATATTGCTATTGAAAAGTGTAAAGAAACACATAAACTGGCTGTTCTTACAGAATGTGATGAAGTTAGCTCTTTTGTCAAAAAAAAAGATATTCTTGTCATTAACTCTTCAATTGAGAATAAACTTTCGGATAGCCTTTTCTTTGGAGTAAAATGGGCTAAAGCGAACGGTTTTTCTTCTGCTTGCATTATTCCTGCAGATTTGGGTGATCCCAGTCCGGACGAGTTAAATAAATTCATTTTATTTCCAATAGAAAGTAATAGTATGGTTATTTGTCCCTCAAAAGATTTGGGAACCAACGCTTTATTGATCTCTCCGCCTGATGCTATTGCTTTTCGTTATGGAAAAGATTCATTCCAAAAACATATTGATATTGCAAATAAAAATAAGATAAGAACATCTGTCTTAGAACTGAAGAGTTTAACCTTTGACATAGACACAATGGAAGATCTGAATAAACTTTTAATTAAATCTCCGGATTTTTTAAGCACTGGGAATATTTACAATGATTAATGTTAGCCTTTCTGTTGTAAAAGGTATTCCAGAGATAAAAAAGGATGACCCCTTAGCTAAAATATTATATGAATCAATCGAATCTAATGGGATTGACCTTAGGGATGGTGACATTCTTTGTATGGCTCACAAAATCATTTCTAAAGCTGAAGGTAGGATTATCAATCTAGCAGATGTGAGCCCATCAGAAAATGCCTTATACTATTCTAGAAAGTTGAACAAAGATCCAAGAAAGGTAGAGGTTATTTTACGAGAGAGTAGAAAGGTTTTAAGATATTTTCGACATGAGCATCAAAATGAAGGAACAATCATATGCGAAAATAATCTTGGATTTATTTCGGCAAATGCAGGAGTTGATGAATCAAACTTGGAAGAAGAAGATACCGTGATCATGTTGCCTAAGGATCCAGATTTGAGCGCCCGAAAAATAAAGACATTTTTCAAGAAAAAACAAAAAGTTAATGTAGGAATAGTTATTACCGATACTTTCGGTAGGCCTTGGCGTATTGGTCAAGTCAATGTTGCTATTGGAATTGCTGGTGTGCCAGCCACCCGAAGCGAAAAGGGAACGCCAGATAATTTCGGAAAAATTATGAAAGTTACTGAACCAGCATTTTGTGATGAAATAGCTGCAGCCTCTGGTTTAGTCATGCAAAAATCGAAAAAAACACCTTTAGTAATCTTCAGAGGATTAGATTGGAAAAATTGTAATGGAAGTGCTAAAGATATTTTAAGAAATAAGCAGGAGGATATGTTCTTATGACAGTAGCGATTTTAGGTGGAACAGGCCCTCAAGGGCAGGGTTTGGCTATGCGTTTTGCAGCTGCAGGTATTCCCATAATCTTGGGTTCTCGTGAAAAAATGCGTAGTGAGGATATTGTTTCCCAGTTAAATCCAAAATTACCAAAGGGATCAGTTTTTGTGGAGGGTGCTACAAATGAGGAAGCCATAAGAAAGGCCTCTGATTTGGTGATTTTTGCTGTACCATGGGAAGCGCACAACAAGCTACTTGAAAATTTGAAAAACTATCTGACAGGTAAAATTTTAGTTGATATTGTAGTGCCACTGTCTGAAAACGATCCAAAAAAAGTTTCGATGCCGCCTGAAGGCTCGGCAACGGAGGCCGCGCAATCAATTTTGGGGCAAGAAATTCCAGTTGTTGGGGCACTACATAATGTGGCTGCAGTAACACTTCAAAATTTGAACTGGAATATTAATTGTGATGTTTTAGTTTGTGGTAATAATCTCGAAGCTCGAAAGAAGGTAATAGAATTGGTTAAAAAGATTGGTGTGAATGCATACAATGCTGGAGACGCGGAGTCAGCCCGTTGCATTGAAGCATTAACATCTATACTAATTAGGATAAATATTTCAAAAATGGTGCCTTTTTCCCACGCGGGAATAAAAATTTGGCCACCGGAGCATTAGAGATAAAGGAGGAAATGATGGAATTTGGTATTTGTTTTAAGGGTTTCATGGAATCGGGCCGGATGAAAGCTGTTGTACGCCAGGCTGAAGAGGCGGGTTTTACTTATTGCTGGTTTTATGACAGTCACATTTTGTGGAGAGAGAGCTTTGTATCCATGGCTATGTGCATGGAACATACAGAGAAAATGAAATTTGGGCCCTGTGTGACAAACCCTAACACTAGAGATTGGTCTCATGCGGCATCTTTATTCGGTTCTTTGGCAAAACAGTCTAATGGTCGTTTTGAAATAGGGGTTGGCAGAGGTGATAGTGCGGTCAGAGTGATGGGAAAGAAACCAGCCCCACTTGCGAGGATGGAGGAATTTATCCATGCTGTTAAAGCTTTGGTTCGTGGTGAAGAAGTTCAGTATGGAGAATGTCCGGCACCAGTCAAATTCCCTTGGACAGAAGAATATGACTTACCCGCTTGGGTAGCAGCTTATGGGCCAAAGGCTCTTTCATCAGCTGGCAGGGTAGGTGATGGGCTTATTTTACAGATAGCCGAACCTACCATTGTAAAATGGCTTGCGGATCAAGCCATAAAGGCTGGCAAAGAAGCTGGTAGAGATATGTCTGGCTACAAAGTAATGTGTGCCGCGCCAGCACTAACTGGTGAGTTAAACGATTCCATAGAAAAAGTGAAGTGGTTCCCTGCGATGGTAGGGAATCATGTAGCTGACATTGTAGAAAGATATGGTTCCGACACTGATCAGGTTCCCTCGTCTTTGACTTCTTATATAAAGAATAGAAAGGGGTATGATTACTCAAAACATGGTCAGAGCGATAATCCTTACCTTGATTTCATCACAGAAGATATAGTTAAGAGTTTTTGTGTCCTTGGAACTGTAGAAGAGCACGTAGAAAAATTGAAGGTTTTAGAAAAATCAGGAATGACTCAATTCAATATATATTTGGATAGTGGCGGCGAAGAGAAAACTATTGCAGATTATGCTGAGAAAATTATCCCTGCCTTTAATTAGATGGTTTTAGCTTCAAAGGGATCGTTATATCATTTCTCAAAAAAGTGAGCTGTAGCTAAGACTTTCAGATCATCTTTGAATCCACCAATTAATTGGATTCCCATTGGAAGACCATGAGGATTATAACCACATGGGATAGAAATGGTAGGTAATCCAGCCAAACTAGCAGGAATAACGACTTCCATCCATCGGTGATATGTATCCATCTCTCTACCTTCAATCTCAGTAGGATAAGGGGTTTTTACAGAAAACGGAAAAACTTGAGCGGAAGGAAGCAAAAAGAAATCATATTCGTCAAAGAATGAGTGTAAAAAGGTCATCCAGTCTATTCGATAGGATAGAGCTTTATCAATACTCTCTCCATTTAATGATTGACCCTTTTCAATTTCCCAAATTATTTCTGGTTTTAGTTTCGCTCTGGTCTTCTGGTTAAGGTAGTGGTTTTCCAGATCAAATCTCAGATGATGAGATCTAAGGGTAGTCCAACTTTCCCAAAGCTTTGAAGCTGGAAATTTGAGGGAAACTTCGTCAATTTTTACATTCTTTAGTTGCAGGCTCTCGAGAAATTTTCTGCAAACAGTTTCAATACCTCGTTCATAAGCGTACGAGCCATCAAGATTTCCCAACCATGCCAAGCGCAGTTCCTTTTTTGGTTTTTGGTTAATCATTTGTGAGAACCTGGAGGTGTTTTTTTTCTTAATATCGAAATTTCCTATTTGAGCATCCAAGAGATATGCCAAACATTTAGTACTTCGACCGATAGCTCCTAAAGTTGATAGAGGTGGAAGGCCTGATGAATTTGCTGTCGAAGGAATGACACCTGGGCTCGGTCTAAACCCAAAAACAGAACAGAAGGCAGTTGGGTTTCTGAGAGACCCCATCATGTCAGATCCATCAGCAAAGGGAAGCATGCCAGAAGAAACAGCTGCCGCTGCCCCACCACTTGATCCACCAGCTGTTAGAGCACTATCAAAGGGATTTCGTGTGGGACCGAAAATTCTGTTGTAGGTCTGTGACCCAACACCAAATTCAGGGACATTAGTTTTTCCAATAATTAAGCAGCCAGCTTTTCTTAAGTTTCTTACCATTGGAGAATCTTGTTGCGGGATGTTTTTATGAAAAATGGGAGATCCAGAAGTTGTGATAATTCCTTTAGTATCTTCAAGGTCCTTAATCGCTATAGGAAAGCCTTCTAAGGGAGATCTTTGCTTATTTTCTCTAATTCTCGCTTCTGAAACTTTTAAATCAGTTTGGATCTCTATTTCGGGTCTTTGAGTGATTATTGCGTTAAGGGTAGGGTTTTCATCATTTATAGTTTTTAAAAAACTATTCACCATAGATGACAGGCTTAAACTGCCATCATTCATGTTTTCGATAAGAAGTTGTACTGATTGTAAATTAGTGGCCATTTGCCTCTTTTCTAATATATTCTAGTGTGTAATACTTTTCTCCCAGTGGTTATTTAACCAATTTTAAATAATAAATGAGGTATCTTTATGTCAGTACTAGCTGGTAACCTAAAAATCAATGGCGAGCGATTGTGGGAATCCATAATGGAAATGGCAAAAATTGGTCCAGGCGTAGCTGGAGGGAATAATAGGCAAACTCTTACAGACGAAGATGCTGCAGGTAGAGCATTATTTCAACAATGGTGTGATGATGCAAATTTGAGTATGGGCATTGATAAAATGGGTACAATGTTCGCACGCCGGGAAGGTACTGATCCAAGTGCATTGCCAGTTTATGTCGGGAGTCACCTTGATACTCAGCCTACCGGAGGTAAATATGATGGAGTACTTGGGGTTCTTGGTGGTTTGGAATTAATTAGGACACTTAATGATATGGGAATTAAAACAAAACATCCAATTATTTTGGTAAATTGGACTAACGAAGAAGGCACCAGGTTCGCACCACCTATGATGGCATCAGGTGTTTTTGCTGGAGTTCATACCTTAGATTGGGCCTATTCTCGTGTAGACGCAGAAGGAAAGACTTTTGGAGATGAAATAAAAAGGATCGGCTGGGGGGGTGATGAAGAAGTTGGTCAGAGAAAAATGAAGGCATTTTATGAATTGCACATAGAGCAGGGTCCCATCTTAGAAGCTGAAGGAAAAGACATAGGTATTGTAGCAAGAGGACAGGGCCTTAATTGGCTTCAAGTGACATTGACAGGTAGAGAAAGTCATACTGGCTCAACTCCGATGCCAATGAGACGGAATGCTGGTTTAGGCATGGCTAAGATTACAACTTTGGTTCATGAGATCGCAATGAGTCATCAGCCTGAAGCGGTTGGTGCAGTCGGTCATTGCGATGTGTATCCTAACAGCAGAAACATAATTCCTGGAAAAGCAATATTTACGATAGACTTTCGTTCCCCATCTTTTGAGACTCAGGAAGACATGGAAAAAAGATTGAGAGAGGGTGCTTCTGTTATTTGTGAGGATTTGGATCTGCAATTAGAGATAGAAAAAGTCGGTCATTTTGATCCAGTAACTTTTGATGAGGAGTGTGTTTCGACCATAAGACGAGCAGCTGATAGGCTAGGTTATAGTCATAGAGACATCATTTCAGGAGCTGGGCATGATGCTTGTTGGATTAACAAAATGGCTCCTACGGCAATGGTTATGTGTCCGTGCGTGGATGGTTTGAGCCACAACGAAGCCGAAGATATTTCGCAGGGTTGGGCGGTGGCAGGAAGTAACGTGCTTTTTCATGCTGTTTTAGAAACTGCCGAAATAGTGGACTAAATCAGATAGGAATTATTTGGAGGGAGGAAGACTATGACCAAAGTAATTAAAGGTGGAACACTTGTGACAGCCGATCGTGAGTGGAAATCTGACATCCTGCTTGAGGGTGAGAAAATAAAACAAATTGGTAATAATTTGACTGGTGATGAGGTTGTGGACGCTGAGGGTGCTTATGTTATCCCTGGCGGAATAGATCCACATACTCATTTAGAGATGCCTTTCATGGGTACCACCGCTGCTGAAACGTTTGAGTCTGGGACTTGGGCTGCCGCAGTAGGAGGAACAACTATGTTAGTAGATTTCTGTTTGCCTGGTGAGGATGGAAGTCTCGTGAATGCGGTGAATGAGTGGCATAGAAAATCAAAACCACAGATTTGCTCAGATATCGGTTTTCATATGGCAATTACTGGTTGGAATGAGGGTATTTTTGATGAAATGCCTAAAGTACTAGAAATGGGAGTAAATTCTTTCAAGCATTTCATGGCTTATAAGGGAGCCTTAATGGTAGAAGATGATGAAATGTATGCGTCATTCCAACGATGTGCCGCAATAGGGGCTCTACCAATGGTCCATGCTGAAAATGGTGATATTGTAGCAGAGTTACAAAAAAAATATCTGGAGCAGGGTATTACCGGACCTGAAGGGCATTCCTACTCACGACCACCTGAGGTTGAAGGTGAGGCCACAAACAGAGCAATAATGATTGCGGATGCTGCTGGCGTACCTTTATATGTTGTTCACGTTTCCTGTGAACAAAGCCATGAGGCAATCCGTAGAGCTCGGCAAAAAGGCATGAGAGTCTTTGGAGAACCTTTAATTCAATTTCTAACTCTAGATGATAGTGAATACTTAAATAAAGATTGGGAATATGCGGCAAGGCGTGTCATGTCTCCTCCATTTAGAAATAAAATCCATCAAGATGGGTTGTGGGCTGGGTTGCAGGCTGGATCCTTACAAGTCGTTGCAACTGACCATGCGGCATTTACGACTGAACAGAAAAAAATGGGATTAGATAATTTTACGATGATACCTAATGGAACTGGAGGACTTGAAGAAAGAATGGCAGTCCTATGGACCCATGGTGTAGAAACGGGACGGTTGACCAGAAATGAGTTTGTGGCTGCTACTTCAACAAATATTGCTAAAATTTTGAATGTCTATCCAAGGAAAGGCAGTTTAGTGGAGGGAGCTGATGCGGATATTGTCGTGTGGGATCCCAAAATATCAAAGACAATATCTGTTTCAAGCCATAAATCTGTCTTAGATTATAATGTATTTGAGGGATTCAAGGTGAATGCACAACCTAGATATACAATGTCACGTGGTGAAGTTATTTGGGCATGGGGAAAGAATTCTACTCCTAAGCCAGGAAGAGGAAAATTTATCCCTCGCCCTGGTTTCCCGCCTGTTCATGAAGCCGTGGCAAAATGGAAAGATCTTAACTCACCAAGAAAAGTAGAAAGAGATCCTTTAAATATCCCATCTGGTATTTAATTTGAACCTAATTTTCAATCTTGATCATAAAAAAAGAATGCGTGGCTAGTATAATGTCTAGTGAAAACATGATTTCCGCAAAAAGCATTAGCTTGAGATTTGATACGGAAGATAGTGTCGTGAATGCGTTGCAGAATGTCTCGATAAATATTAGTCGTGGAGAATTTGTTTCTTTTATTGGTCCATCTGGTTGTGGAAAAACGACATTCTTGAGGATTATAGCCGATTTGGAAAGGCCTACAGAAGGTGAAATAGAAGTAAATGGCATGACTCCTGAAGAAGCTCGGCGGGCTAGGGCATATGGATACGTGTTTCAGGCACCTGGCTTGTATCCCTGGAGAACAATTGCGGCAAATGTGAGACTTCCTCTAGAAATTATGAAGTATTCAAGAGCTGAAATTAGCGAACGAATTCAACGTGTTTTATCATTAGTAGAATTAAATGGATTTGAGAAAAAATTTCCTTGGCAATTGTCTGGAGGTATGCAGCAAAGAGTTTCAATAGCAAGAGCGCT
>MDSV01192441.1_pt1 | contig 16983 bp, 16 predicted proteins | sample 810851 | NCBI WGS metagenome assembly MDSV01 (sample SAMN05326640, study PRJNA326480) | marine metagenome | isolation source: seawater | place: Atlantic Ocean: North East | collected 2012 | reverse complement strand
TTTTGCATTAGACTTCATAGTTTCTTCTAACTGTTCCGCCTCGAGCAACGCTTTTTCTAAAATTGATTCGCTCACGTTTTTTTATTTTTTTAAAAGTTTATTATTATACCGCACCGCATACCGCAGCATGGTTTATTAATAAATATAAACTTTTTGTAAAAAATCTTTATTTTGAGGTTTTTAGTGGGGAATTTATCTATTTAAGAAATTGTCTAGTTTAGACATCATAGATAATGACTTGTTTACTGTATTAGATTTTGACGATTCTATCATTTCTGTTGGTTCATCTACACTGTCAGCTTTTTCGTCTTCTTTAAATAAATATGACCCCGGAGTTGATGGTGAAGAAACCAAATCGAAACAAATTAATTCAAAATCTTCTTGTACTTCATTATACTCTCCATTTTTAGTTAATGAACCCACACCTCTAGAAGAAATACCTAATGTTACACCTTGTCTTAATAAATTAGCGGCCATATCACCAACACACGATATTACACCTTCTTTTAGATAACCTGGAGATGTTAATAATTTAAGTTTACCTATTAATCTATTTCCATCCCACCAGGTTTCTGTAATTATGTGAGAAGCTCTGTCTAAATCGATAAGTGAAGATTCTGGGTGATTAAGTTCTGATATTGCACCACCTCTTTTTATAACTTCCTGGTATCTTTCGTTTTCTCTTTTTAATATATTTTCTGGGTATATTCTACCGTTTCTATTTGGGGTGTTATATTTTTGGAGTATTGCGTTCATATATATTTCACCGTCGAAGTTGTCTTTTGCCATTTCTCTTAAGATTCCTTTGTTGTCATCTGGTGAAAGGTGTCCGTCATGCTCAACTAATATTCCATGACCGATTTCTCTTGCTTCTAATACTCTCATAATATTCTTTTTAAATAAATAGTGGTGTTAGGCAAAAAAATCTTATATCACTTTTTAGATTTATAGAACTGAAATGTCTCAGAAGTTAGTAAAGTTTTATTTATTATCTCATTTGTGATATTATTAACTGATTCGGAAATAGAAGGTACTTTAATATCTTTATGTTTAAGGTCTTTAAGGAATAAGGTTATTTCACACCTAAGAAAACTTCTTTTACCTTTTTTTATCCCACTAGCTCTTAAATCTAAATCTACTATAGTTTTTGTTTTGAATGGAGTTTCTGATAATTTATTATATACTCTATGTTTTATATCGTTTTTTACTTTTTTAATAGGTCTTTCCCAGTTTAGTAAGTCTTCTTTTGGTTCTGCCCAGCTAGATAAATTTAAGTATATAGATTTTAGTGAAGACACATCTACAGTGCCATAGGATGTTTTAAATACATCGGAAATTTTAGTGTTTATTTCTCGTCCTTGTTTTATCATACCATATATTTTTTATACTTTAAATATAAAAAATACGTGTAGTTAGTTCAAGTCCTCTAGGAGACTCCTAACCCTAATATATGATTTTTTTGTGATATTTAACCCTCTTATTTCGTTTTTAACTTCCACTAACTTAGCTGATAAATTATCATCTTTAGACTCTTTTAATAAATCGTTAATTTTATTTAGGGTTATTTCTTTAACATTATTAAACTCAGAACTTAAATTATCTTCTGTCATTAACAATGTATTTTTTAAAATGGTTTGTTGATTTTCACTTAGTGAATTTCCATATTCTTCTCCATAATTTTTAGATAAAACATGGGAAAGTATTTTAGGGTTTTTTATTTTACCTTGGGTTTTTTTGGTTTTTAGGGTATTTTCGCTTAGTATATTTTTTGAATTACTAACACTCTCTAAGTTAATTATAGAATTACTATAAACTATATTATCTATATTCTCATAAATAGTATTTATTTTTTTGGTACATAGTTCTTTTCTATCAGAGATAATTTTATCTAGAATAGGACTAACTTTATTTAGTTTATGTTTGTTTCTTTTTAAAAAATCTACAGCTTCATTTATGTAGTTAACCGAATCTTTTTCATTCTTAAACTTTTTAGTCTCTATTTCATTGTATAAAGTAAAGAATTCCCTCAATACTTTGGAGTACTTCATTGCTCCCATTACTACAGATAAATTTCTTTTAAATTTATTAGTGTCGGTAAAGGAGTTTTCTAAAATACTGTCTATATTATTTTTGTAGTAACCGAAATTTTTCATAAGTGTCTTTTATAATAAATATACTTAATCCTCTAATAATGAATCTACCTTATCATTTATACTATCAATATTATTTTTTGTTCTATTTACTACCTCCTGTAACCCATCCAAAGATAGACCTTTTTCTTCCATTAATAATGGTAACCCTTTTTCTTTTTTAAACGATTCTGCTGCTGGAACTGGTTCTGTCACTTCATCTCCACCACCAGGAGCCTCAGTTTCAGGACCACCCATATCAAAATCTGCAACATCCTGACTTCCCGTATCTAGTCCTGGTTCATCACCTGCTGTATCTGCTCCACCTTCACCACCTTCCTCAGTTGGTGGTTCTCCATATAATTTGTCAACAGTATTAAATAATCCTGTCTTCTTAATAGTTTCTGCAGTTTTTTCTAATTCACCTGATAATGCTTTTTCAAATCTTTGTTGTTGTAAATCTAATTTAATTTCTTCATCACTCATCCCTAAAATAAATTTCTTTGCCCATGTTGCTGATACCGGAGCTATACCACTACCAGGGTCTCCTACAGCATCTTTATATAAAGTTATTTTAGTTTGCCATTGTTCTAACTTTAATAATTCAGCTTGTGTCGATGGGTTTGTCAATCCTAAAGAAAAATTCTCTAGTTCATCTTCAAAACCTAAAACATATAAATGAATAATAGCTATTTTATTTAATTCTTGTATAATAGCTTTTTGAATCTTATTTATGGTTCTTGCGAATCTAATATCTAATAAAGCCAAATTTTTACCTTCTCCAACAACCTCCTCAAAACCTAAAAATGCTTTTGGTATTCTAAGAGATGCTAGGAGTTTTTTCTGGATATATTCAATATCTGCAATTTCACTTAGGTTGGTTGCTCCAGGTAATGTATCTATTGGACTTGCCGCTGCTTGGTCTCTTACAGGTATAAAATAATCTTGGTCAACAGCCATTTGATTCATTCTCAAATCTACATTACCGTTTTGTGGGTCAACAATAGGGTCTCTTTTAAATTTATTTGCAACTTTTTGGATATAAGCTTCGACATCCTTATCATCCATATTACCAACAAAAACTTTAAAAACTCTCCTTTCAGGTGCTCTAGAAGTTCTATAGACTAACATAGCGTCCTCAGCTAACAATAATTGTTTCCATATTCTTCTACATTTTTCCAACATTGACGTACCGTAAGGTAGTCTTCTATCATCACCTAGTAACCTAAAGTGAGCTACCTCCCAAGAATTGAATTTGATGTCTTTTTCTCTCCAATTAAATTCTACTTTATGAGCGTTAGGGTCATCGTTACTTATCTGGTTTAACGCACTATGCCCCTCATTTCTTTCCAATTCAATATTAGGTAATTGATTAACACCGATAATTCCTTTTTCCGGGTCAATTTTAAGATAAACAAAATTATCACCATATTTACACGTATTACGAATCCACATAGGTAAATTTGTATTAACATCTAATATGTTATTAAACAAATCACCTAAAATAGATTTAATTCTAGTGGACTCAGAGTATATGGACAACATGTAACCTTTTTCTGATGGTGTAGTTGCTTCTTCAGAGTATATATCTAACGCTGCTGATATTTCTGGTGTAAATTCCATTGATTCATAATCGTAATATGAAGCTAGTCTTGTTGGTTCATAGTATACTGATTTTGTGTATAATTCATTATCTATTTTTTGCCATTGATTGGATAGATAAAGTGATTGTTGCATTTGAAGTTTTTCCTTTTCGAACTCATCTTTCGAGTCTGTTTTAAGGATATCTTTTGGTAACATCTTAAATTTTTGGTACGTTGGTTCCTCTTGTGTGGGGCCACCAGGTCCAAATAATTTACTCAGTCTTTGGTATATTGTTAAGTTATCTGCCATGTTGTTTAATAATATTAATTATTTTATAAATAGTAAATCATTTGTTATCGGACCTTCCCAAATAACCACCCGTAATCTTTATACATTTGTTTTGCATCACTATTTTGATTTCCTGGTTGTCCAAAAATCCCTCTATTGGCTGGTGGTTTTCTATGTTCTGGTTCTTTACTTTCTCCATTTGCACTCCCTGAAGTGGTCCAACTATCCAACATAGCTTTAGTTAAACTATCTGCTTTTTGCAGTTGTGAAAAAGAATTTTCCCCTACATATAAAGCCATTGCTATTGCCATTATTAAATCATCGTGTTTTCCCTTCATATGATTAGGTTTACCATTTATATAGACAAAAGTATATAATTCGTTTAATAATCTTTTAGAACGTATAGTAAATTTATGTCTTAATGACTCTTCAAATGCCGCTACAATTTGACTTCGTTTATTATTAAAAGCCAATCCTGGAGTTTTATTTCCATCATTAGGGTTGTATTTCCATTTATCAGCGGTATTCATACCTTCAACATATAGGTCTTTATACCCTAGTTCTTGTAGTTTTCTAGATGTTGCGACACCCATACCACCTGTAATGTCAGTAACAACATAAGCATTATACATACTCCCCCATTTATATACTATATCTGCTGCTAAATCTGGTGGTATCTTACCTAAATATTCTAAAACCTGACACCTTTCATCAAAATCTATTATGATGATAGAAGTAAAATCTTCTGAGTCACCCCTACTAACATCACACCCCAAAATATATCTGTGACCTTCTTTAGGTTTTTCCCAAACCCATAACTGATTACCCACAAACATTTCTTCTGGGTCTCTGATATCTTCATTTTTTATTCTCTCTATTGTCTCTACTGGTATTACATTATCTCCTGAACCTAAAAAAGCACTTTCTAATTCTTGTGAAACTTTTCTTCTATCGTACTTAAGTTTTTTAACCATACTTTCAAACCAAGAAGAACAAGGTTTATAACCATTCCTAATTAAATCCTCAAACTTATCTAAACTTTTTTCATGTATAAATTCATCCTCATTATAATCTTCCCTATTTAATAAAAAATGCACTATATCTTTACATTTAACCCAAAAAAGGTCTTTTGTAAATCTGGGGTCATTTTCCCAATGTAGTTCAGAAATATGAAAACTATTTAAACCTTTGATGGCTTGTTCATATATTTCATAATATATTTTATCATAACCATTAGGTGTAGATATCACTATTACTTTACCACCCGTGGATAAGGATGCCATACATGCCGCCCAAAAATCATCACCAGCTTCAATATATGCAGCTTCGTCAAATATTAGTGTTGTTGGTGTGTATCCCCTTAATGCATCCACTGATGTTGCTACTGCTTTAACTTCACAACCATTATTTAACTTAAAATGTTTTTGTGAGTCTTTTTCTTTAGAAAAACCTACATTAATCCATTGAGGCCACTGATTTAAGAATCCTCTAACTTTATTGGCAAATTCAGACGCTGTGTCTAATTTATTGGCAATAATCAATATTTTTTCTGGTTTTGTTTTAGAAGCGAATTGTAATTTTTTAGAAACCCAAGCTGCTGTGGCTGTAGAGACCCCAGCTTGTCGATATTTTTTAGTTATATTATCACTGTAGGTTTCAAAGTTAGATAACATCATTTCCTGTTCAGGAAACAAATTAAAAGGTACATATTTAGATTGTGTATTATCGTATGTTTCTAGATATGTTTTAATAGCATAATTAGTATCTTGTAAGCATCTTGCATATTCTTGTATCAACTCTTGTTTGTCCATATGCTATAAATATCGTAAAAATATTAACTCTTTACAAGTTATATAAAAAGTCTTTCTCGGCTTTTGTTAAAGAATCCATACCACTTTTATTTATTTTATCTAAAATGGTGTCCATATCTAGTTCTTCAACATCTGTAGTTGGTGGTGTATCGTCTATCGGTGTAGGAGTTTCACCGGAAACATCTTCATAGTCTTCCTGTTTTAACTGTTTAACAATATCATCAATCATCTTTTTAACTTGGTCTTTACCTTTTTGACTACCAGACAATATCTCTTTAGCTAATTTAAGAAATTCTTCCGCTTCTAAACTTACAAATTTAAAATAAAAATAGTTTTTAATTCTTTTTTGTTCTTCCATATCAAAAAAGTTATCTGGGTAAACTTCCAAAAATTTTTCCCAAATTACCGGCCCTAATCTTAAGTCCCATACTTCTGCTGGTAATGTATCTTCCATTCCAATTACCTCATCTGCCATTTCTGGGTCTGAAGGTAAACCATGAGCTGATATATATTCCATAACCCCCTTATATAATTCATGAACTAGAATAGGGAACATTAGTCCTGTTGCTTTAATTGTTGGTGGGTCTGTTTCTAGGTCTAACTCTTCTTTTCCAGCCATTGCAGATTCTGCTCCTCCACCACCCATCATACCTTCCATATCTGGCATTACCCAATAAAGTAAGTCATTTACTGACATTACTATAGAATATAAACCAACTAAATCTGGATTAATATCATTCAATTTTTCATTAACTAAATGATACATATAGTGTGCTTTTTTTGCAGACCCTTGTATTAAAGAATTTATAAATCTTCTTTTTTGTTTTTCCAAATCTAATTTCTGTAACCTTTTTGCTGCCTCATCTTCCATTTCAAAATTAGGGAATTCTGGTTCTTTTTTCTTCTTTTTTTGAGGTTTCATTTGCATTCCAGAAGTATCCGGTTTTTCGAGTTTTGCATCAAATTGTAAATCTCCTTCTGGTATACCCATTTCACCCACCACTAACTCTACAGCTAAATTTTCTAGGGTTTCTCTGTTTTGAGATTCTATTTGCATGATTCTTCTTGCTGCTTGCATTAACATTGGTTGTAAAGACATGAAAGTTTGTGGGTCAATGTTCTCTACCCCTGTCGCGTCTTTTACTTTTTGTACAACGTCTTGGAATCTTTGGGATGCTATTAATTCTTCGAAATTATCTGGAATACCGTCTTTGTCTATATCTGGAAATGCTTGATGTCCACCTAGTGGATGTTCCTGGGACCCTAACTTACGTTCAATGTCCGGGGACATTCGTTCTCTACCATCACCATAATCAATAGGTGGTGCTTCATTAAGTTTTTTCTTAGCCATGTTGTGTTAATGCTTTACCCAAGTTAGTTGATTTTAACCAATCCGGTAAAGAAGAGTCATTACCTCTAGCTTTAGGTTTTGGTTTGGTTTTTGGTTTTTCAAAAGGCCCTCTTCTTTTCTTTTCACCTGGTTTTGTTGGTGCTATGGTTGGTGTTTTTACTGGGGCAGTATCTACGGGAGCTCCTATATAGTCTCCTTCATCATCTCTATCAGTTTCACTTAATTCCATACCACCTACAGCATTACCATTAAGTTTTATGTTACCTGATGGACAAATATTTAACTCTATAATTTGTTCGTTTTCTGGGTTTTGGAGGTACCCATTCATGTGTCCGTCATCATCAAACCCATCAACTTCCACTGTCATAGGAGGTGTCATTTCTGAAGCGATGTCCATAACCGTAGCAAATGAATCTTTTTGTGAATCAGTACCTATTGTATATGGTGAATCCGTATCCACACCATTTAAATTTTCTTTTATAGTTTTTATAAAATTTCCTTTTGTGATTGTTGGTAGTTCCCTAGATTCTACTAACGACATTATCCAACTCTCCAGAGCTTCTTGTTCATTTACATATTCGGGTAATTTTTCATAGTCTGACTTAGTCATCTTTGATGCTAATTTTTCTGCTGCTGCAGGGTTAACCGAGTATAAGTATTTTTGTTGAGCTTTAGAAGCAAATTTTTCTTCTACTTCTTGTGGTAGTTCAACCAATAATGGTTCTCCATCTATATCAACTTCTGGATTCCCCATTGGGTCGGTTTCTATATTTTTTTCTTCCTCAGTTTCAACCTCTTCTAATTCCGCAGCTTTAGCCATGTATAAATCTGCTAATTCTTTCTCTTTATCTTTAATATCCTTTTCAGAAACTTCTTCTGTAAATAATTTTTTACTTAATGCTTTTAACTGAGTGTCTGAAAATGAAGATAGGGTTCTATAAGTGAACCCTTCCTTTAAAAATCTTTTAACTAATTCTTTTCTATTATTTAACATGCTCGAATTTTTTATCAAATTTTAATATTATATCACGTGAATATAATTTATCTTTTACTTTTTGTAGTGTTTCACCAAAATGAAAAACTAATCTTTCTTCATCACCATTTTCATAGTCTTCCTCATATGTTTCCCACCCTAAAGCTATTACATTATCTAGAGCGTGTTCCATACTAAAATAATCTGAGTTTTGTACTAAATCTAAAGTTACTTTAGTATTATTTAATACTCCGACCGTTTCAATATATTGTAATTCTGGAGGTCCTGGTTTACCATGTGCTGGTATAGCGTCCCATTCATCACCCCATAATTCTTCTGTTTCACTACCAAAAATAAATTCATAAATGTTCTCATTTTTGTAATTGGGTCCTAGTTCATTTATGAATAAAAGTTTCATCCTACTTTATACTACCATCTTTTTTTATAACTACTTTTTTGTTTGTGGATTCTAAAATTACATCCCCGTCCTTGTTTTCTTTATTTAATTTAATATCCTGATTTTCTTTTAATACTTTTTTAATACTTAACTCTTGTTCTACTGTTTTAGCTACTTTAGTTAGTTTATTTTCTTTTAGTACATTTTTTAATCTAGATTGTAAGTATTCTTTTGGGTCTACGGACTTAGTTTCTTTTTTTTTATCTTTTTTTGTAATATAAGATTCTAAAAGACTACCAACTCTTTGTTTTAGAGATTCCATAGCCATTTCTTCATCTTCCATATCCATATCCATATCTATCTCTTCATCACCCATATCCATGTCATCATCAGAACCTTCCATATCCATATCCATATCTACATCCATTTCTTCTTCATCACCATAACTTGTTTCATCCTCTTCAAATCTATCTAACACATCTTCTTTGTCCTCATCATCTAAATTATCTAAATCAACAGCAGAAATGACAGAATTTAAAACATACTTAATATCTGAACTACCCATTTCTTCCTCAACGTCACGTAATTTTTGTCCTAACTTACCAGTTAACTTTTGGATTGATTTCATAAAACCTTCCATGTCTTCTTCGCCACCCATTTCATCTTCAACATCAACATCCATTTCTTCATCACCCATCTCATCTTCCATATCCATATCCATGTCAATATCGTCATCTCCCATATCGTCTTCCATATCCATGTCCATATCCATTTCTTCGTCACCACCTTCATTAGGTACATTTAAAACAAATTTTTCTTGTTCATCCATTTCATTATAGGCTTCATCTACTTCATCATAAGCTTCATACATACTATCACCTTTTCCATCGTTATAAGCTTCGTTTAATGGTTTGAATATTAGATTCATTCTCTTAAGTGCAGCAGAATAACTTTTAAACCTATCTTTCTTTTTATTCATTCCACCACTTATATAGTCTAATTCAGATTCATTGATACCTGATTTTAAATAATAACCATCCTTTTCTTGGATTATAGCATATGTTTTACCGTCTGCTGCTTTTTTACTGAATGAATTAGTGTTAGTGTGATACTCGTCATTTTTTTTGACTTCACCATAACGAGCAATTTCCATGATTCTTTTAATCTTGTCTTGTCCCGTTAATTTTTCACTTCCTATAGGTTTTAATTTTCCCATTTTATTTATCTTTAATTTTAATTTATTTTAACTATTTTGTCCACCATTACCAATTATTGTTGGTTTCCATATATCTGAAGATGCACCTGAATAATTAACAGCTGATGGTGCTGTTATTCCGGACATTATTGATAGACAACTACAATCATAACATAGAAAATATACTCCAACAGGTGCAGCTGTTAGTTGTCCTGGATTTAACAATAAATCTATATTTTCTGCTTCTCCTAGATTAAAAGTTACACCTCCTACTTGAAATGTGGCTGTACTAGCACTAGCTACTACACCCGTACATGCATATGTTTTGTAGGTTGTATTTCTACTATCGTAAAGCGTAGTGCCTCCGATAGGTGTTGTTGGGATAGAACTTCCTCCGTAATTTCCTGCCATAATTAATTAATTATTTATTTATAAATATACTTAAATACGAGAAACATTTTCATCTAATGTAAGATTTTTATCTATTAGATAATTTCTAACATCATTTAATTTCTTTAAGTATCCATTTCTACGTAAAAATTTAAATGTTAAATTTTCATATGAGTACTCTCCTTTATCTTCTAATCCAGCTCCCCTATACTTTTTTATTTTATTTTTAAACTTCTGTATGTCGTCTAATACCTCATCAGGTTCTTGTCTTCTAGAGTTAACTTCAAATTTGTCTATTTGGGACATCCAATTCTTTGACTTATTTAATATTTTTTTGGAATCTATGGAAACTTCTTCTTCTTTTGGTTCTACTATCCAGTCATTATATAATACTGAATAAACACCACTAGCAAAATGCGGTTCCTTACTATCTTGCACATATATCTCAACATCAAAACCTTTAACTGTCACATCTCGTAGTGAATTCCATATAATTCTTTTACTGTCTAAATATTTTTTAAGTAATGGGTCAGTATTTTCAAAATCCATAAGTATGTGTAAATCAACATCAGAAAATTCAGACCAATTAAAATTAGATAAAGAACCGGTTAAAGTTATATCATCTATATCTAACTCTACATCTACAAAATCTTCATAATCTTTAACTATATCTAATAAAGAAATCCTAATTTCTGGTTTCATTTTATAGCTTTCGCCATCATAATACCAAATATTAGGATTAAGTTCATCTTGTACTTTAAAGCTACTTATAATATTTTTGTTTGTAGTTTCCATATACTATAAATATAGTTAAGAAAAGTCTACGACAATTTTTTGTATTTATAACTTTTAGAAATATTTTTAGAGAAGTAAGAACCTTGACTTTCCGCTAATCTCATTTGTGTGAATATCTTCATAGGTACTTTTTCATATGAATACTTACCCCCCTTTTTAAATTCAACAATTAGTTCACTGGTAATAGTATTATACTCGGAACTTTTTAAGTTGGAGGAATCGTATTCATTTAAAATTAATTTACCCACTATTTTTTCTTTTTTAATACTCATTTTATTGTGGATTTTGTGCAGCTTGTACTTGTGGTTGTCCTGGACCATTATTAATTGGTGGTTGAGCTGGGATTTTACCGTTTATCTGTTGCATAGTTTGGTTCATTTGATTTAACAATAAAGTTAAGTTTTTAACCGTATTATGTAGTTGGTCGATTCTTTCCTCAAACCTTAGGGTCTTCATAGGTGTATTTTTAAAGTGATTAATTTTACCAATTAACTCTTCGGGTGTTCTAAAATCTCTATTTGGTAACCAAATCTCTTCTTGCATTACAATAGTGGGTGTCATCCCGATACCGGTAATCCTAACTAATTCATTCCATTCTTTTTCGTTATCTTTAGCTACTACTTCTTCGTATTCTAATTCTGCATTATTAAGTTGTTCCTTAATTCTATTACAATAATGACATGTTGGGTTTGTGTATATTTTAAACATAATTCTTTTTTTTTAAAATTTATAAATAAAAATAATGAAAGGAAACTCTTTTGTTTCCTTTCATTTAATTAATTTACTTTACTTCTTCGTATTCTACATCTGTGGCGGATTCTTCAGAATTTCCTGTTGTGTCATCTGTCATATCTTGTTCGGTAGATTCATACATCTTAGTACTAATTTCTTGCCAAGTACTGTTTAATTTTTCTGTTAAATCTTCAACACCTTCCATATCTTCTTCTTTACAAACTTCTCTAAGTTCTTTAATTGTGTTTTCTAGACGAGATTTATCGGTGTCTTCTAATTTATCCCCAAATTCCTTAATTTGTTTTTCGGTTTGGAACATCAGTGAGTCGGCCTCGTTTAACTTTTGAATTTTTTCTAGTTTTTTTGTGTCTGCTTCTGAATTTGCCTCGGCTTCTTTTCTCATTCTATCTATTTCATCGTCAGATAGACTACTTCCAGACTCAATCTTAATATTTTGTTGTTTACCAGTACCTTTATCTACAGCCTTAACATCTATAATACCATTTGCGTCGATATCAAAAGTAACCTCTACTTGTGGAATACCTCTTGGTGATGGTGGTATGTCTGTTAGTTGGAATTTACCTAAAGTTCTATTGTCAGTGGCCATTGGTCTTTCACCTTGTAAGACATGAATGTCAACAGCTGGTTGGTTATCTACCGCTGTAGAGAAAACTTGTGATTTGGAGGTTGGGATTGTTGTGTTTGCATCTATTAATTTAGTCATTACCTGCCCCATAGTTTCAATACCTAAAGATAGTGGTGTTACATCTAATAATAAAACATCATTTACGTCACCCGCTAAAACACCACCTTGAATGGCTGCTCCCATCGCTACAACTTCATCCGGATTAACCCCTTTGGATGGTTTTTTATTAAATAATTTTTCTACAGCTTCCTGTACTGCTGGAATTCTAGTAGAACCCCCCACTAATAAAATTTCATCGATATCTGAAGCTTTTAATTTTGCATCTTTTAAAGCTTTTCTACAGGGTGTTAAACTTTTTTTAACTAAATCACTAACCATAGACTCAAATTTTGCTCTAGATAAATTACGTACCAAATGTTTTGGTCCGGTATTGTCAGCTGTTATATATGGTAAATTAATTTCCGTTGTATTTGAGTTTGATAGTTCTACTTTTGCTTTTTCTGCAGCCTCTCTAAGTCTTTGTAGTGCAGATGGGTCTTTAGATAGGTCCATACCATTTTCACTATTAAACTCATCTAATAACCACTCGATTATTTTTTCATCAAAATTATCTCCACCTAAGTGAGTATCACCGTTAGTAGATTTTACTTCAAACACACCGTCACCAAGTTCTAAGATTGACACGTCAAATGTACCACCACCTAGGTCATAAACAGCAACTGTCATATCTTTATTTTGTTTATCCATACCATAAGCTAATGCAGCAGCGGTAGGTTCATTTATAATTCTAAGCACTTCAAGACCCGCAATTTCTCCAGCTTCTTTTGTTGCTTTTCTTTGTTCGTCATTAAAATAAGCTGGTACTGTTATTACAGCTTGGGTTACTTTTTCACCAAGATAGTCTTCGGCTGTCTTTTTTAGGTTTTGTAGTACTACTGCTGAAATTTCTTGTGGTACATACTTTTTACCATTCACGTCTATAGTTACAACACCTTTTGTTCCTTTAACTACTGAGTAAGGCATTTTTTTTGCTTCCTTACTAATTTCACTAAATTTACTACCAATAAATCTTTTTACAGAATAAATAGTATTTTTAGGATTTGTAACTGCTTGTCTTTTTGCTGGGTCACCCACACTACGGTCACCATCTTTAAAAGATACAATAGAAGGTGTGGTTCTTTTTCCTTCTGCATTTACAATTATTTCTGGGTTTCCACCCTCTACCACAGAAACACACGAATTCGTGGTTCCTAAATCAATTCCAATTACTTTTGTCATTTTTAATTAATTTTCTTTTTTTTATTTGTTTATGAAATTATTTTCATTAGTTTTGTAGTACAATTACTGTACCAAAAGTAATAAATAATAAGTAAGATGTCAAACCTGACATAACTAATGACATTTTGTCAGTGGTTGATTCTTATAAGAAATATAGTAAATTTAAATAAAAAAGAATATGATAGATTTTAGTGCGGACTCCGAAATGGAAGAAATTAGTGGGAAAGAGGAACCTACACAATCAAATAGTGAAAGTGGTACGCCAATACTAGACAATTTTTCACGTGATTTGACTGCTCTTGCAGCAAAAAATAGATTAGACCCAGTTATAGGTAGGGATGATGAAGTTAAAAGAATAGTACAAATTCTTGCAAGACGTAAAAAAAATAACCCAGTTCTTATAGGTGAACCGGGTGCGGGAAAAACTTCCGTAGTTGAGATGTTAGCGACAATGATTCATAAAGGTCAGTGTCCTAGAAAATTATTAAATAAAAGAATAGTTCTTTTAGAACTTTCTTCATTGGTTGCGGGTACCAAATATCGTGGTCAGTTTGAGGAAAGGATGAAAGCTATCATAGATGAGTTAAGAGAAAATAAGGATGTTATTATTTTTATAGATGAAATTCATACTGTGGTTGGTACTGGAAATTCTTCTGGGAATTTGGATGCTGCTAACATTTTTAAACCACCTTTAGCTAGAGGTGAAGTACAGTGTATTGGTGCAACAACAATGGATGAGTACCGTGAAAAAATTGAGAAAGATGGGGCCTTAGAAAGAAGGTTTCAAAAAGTAACTATAGAACCACCTACACTTAATGAAACTATTGAGATTTTAGAGAATATTAAGCATGTTTATGAAGACCATCATAATGTTATATATGATAAAAATTGTGTTGAGTTATGTGTTAAATTAGCGGATAGGTATATAAGTGATAGAGCTTTTCCAGATAAAGCTATAGACATTATGGATGAGGTCGGTTCGATGGTACAAATAGATGTTAAAACTCCAAAATCTTTAGAGAAATTAAAAAATGATATTGGTATATTAAAAAAGGAAAAGATTGATGTTGTTAAATCACAAGACTACGAAAAAGCTGCTGACTTAAGGGATAAGGAACGTAAATTAACAACTAAATTAAAGACATTAACTCAGAATTGGGAGGAAAAACAATCTTTACATAAAATTCCTGTCACAGTAGAGAATATAATGTCGGTGGTTTCTAAAATAACAAAAATTCCTTTAAGTAGAATGAATCAAAATGAAAAAAAGAATCTTCTTAATTTAGATAAACATTTAAAAAAGAGTGTTGTTGGTCAAGATAAAGCGATTGATACTATTGTAAAATCTGTAAGAAGAAATTCTGTTGGGATTAAGGAGTTAGATAAACCTATTGGTTCTTTTATTTGTTTGGGACCTACTGGTGTTGGTAAAACTCATTTGGCAAAAAAATTAGCTGAACTAATGTTTGGTTCGGAAGAATCAATGATTAGAGTCGACATGTCCGAATACCAAGAAAAACATTCTGTATCAAGGTTAATAGGTTCTCCTCCAGGTTATGTTGGTTATAATGAAGGTGGTCAATTCACAGAAAAAGTTAGACAAAACCCATATTCTTTAATTCTTTTTGATGAGATAGAAAAGGGTCATCGTGAAATATTTAATATTTTATTACAAATTTTAGATGATGGTTATGTGACTGATGCTTCTGGAAGAAAAATAAATTTTAAAAATACCTTAATAATGATGACCTCAAACATAGGTGTTAAAAACTCACAAGATTTTAGTAATAGTTTAGGATTTACAACCAAAGCCTCTCAACAAACTGATAAAGAAAGAGTTAGAACAATAATCTCCAAATCTCTTAAAAATACTTTTAACCCTGAATTCCTTAATAGGTTAGATGATATTATTATTTTTGAGACTTTAGGTAAAGAGAGTATTAAGAAAATTGTTAAAATTGAGTTGTCACATTTAACATCTAGATTAGTAGAAAAGGGTTATACAATTAAGTTTGGCCCTTCTATTGTTGACCATATATGTAAGATTGGTTATGATGAAAAATTTGGAGCTAGACCATTAAAAAGGTCGATACAATCAGAAGTAGAAGATTTTATTGCAGCTCAAATACTTAAGAGCGATGTTACCGAAGGGAAAGTTTATAGTATGAGTTATAATAAAACGACAGAAAAATTTAAATTGATTGAGAAACAATAGTGTATGGATATTTATAGGCCATGAAACTGATAATAACAAAAAAACAATCTAGACGATTAATTAAAGAAGCTTTAGGTGTACCAAAATCTATAGAATTTTGGGTGGATACATTTTCTGATGTAGTAAATGATGGTTTGTTAATGTTATTATCTTCTGATGATAAAGAAGTTTTTTTTACTGGAGATGATGTACAACAAAAAGCAGTTTCTAGAGGGTGGAATAGTTCCAATGATAAATTTTTAGACTTCCCATTAGCTGAACCTCAGTTAAATCTAAAATTAGTAGTAGTACCTGATGAAAATATAAATACTGGTGACGATTACATAGACGCTGCCTCTTTTGATACTAGTGAAATTAATTTGGTTGACGCTACTTTTGATGATGGTAAGACCTTCCCTTTAGTTGTTGGTGGTATCATCAATATGGAAATTAATATCCCTAAGTCTTCATATGAAAATGGTTCTTTTATTGAACTTTATAATTCTGAAATCAAACCTTATGCAGAATCTATTTTGTTTCACGAACTAACCCATGTTTATGAATTTTACAAAAGAATATTAAGTAATTCGGCAAAACCCAATTTCGAACAGGTCGCTAATTTAACTCAGATGTTAAATAAGATGGGTGCTGTGGATGATTGGGACGAATTAATGTTCATGATTTACCTACATTTAAGTTTTGAACTTAACGCTAGGATATCTGAAGTTTATGGTTTACTAAGAAATAAAAATATTAATTCCAAGGAAGAGTTTATAGAGTTTTTAAAGACTTCTAGGGCTTTTTCTTACGCTAAAAGACTTAATAACTTTAGTGCTGAAAAGTTTTTTGATGACTTCGAACTTTCTCAGGAAACTATAGATAGAGTTAGAGAATACGATGGTAAAAAAACACCAATAGATGAGATAAAGAATGTGGTATTAGACCAACTAATTCAAAATTGGTCTGTGACATATGAAGATTTCCTAAAAGATTTTTCTGCTGATGAAACTATAAAGATACCTAACTTACCCACTAAAGTATTATCCTCACCTCAGAACTTCCTAAAATTTTGGGAGAAACGGTTCAATAAAGCAGGTCACGATTCTTTAAGAAAAATTTCACGTTTATATTCGGCCATCTAATATTTTTTTCTTATCTTTGTAGTATGAATTTAGAAAAAGTAAGAAATACCGCAATTAGATTAATGAGAGAACATGGTC
>MDSV01207354.1_pt1 | contig 16987 bp, 14 predicted proteins | sample 810851 | NCBI WGS metagenome assembly MDSV01 (sample SAMN05326640, study PRJNA326480) | marine metagenome | isolation source: seawater | place: Atlantic Ocean: North East | collected 2012 | reverse complement strand
TACCTCCAAAAATTTGAAACATTTTTCTCAGATTCCAAATATTTACCGTTACGCCCGTTACATATATATATATATTAATACACCGACTACCTTCCTTATACAGGGGGGTTTTATTGACACGTAACGGGCGTAACGGTAAATATTTGGAATCTGAGAAAAATGTTTCAAATTTTTGGAGGTACTCAAATCGGATACCTCTCTGCGGTTTCACTGCATAGGGTGTCCGTTCATTCCGGGACGCGGTCTTGTACTCTCCGTACGTGTTCGGGACACATACCGGACTCATGCGCGTTTTAGTAAAATACTACTTGTTTTGCCGTTATTGCGGCGCGGCAAATTGGGCAGCGGCCGGTCACGTGCTCGGAACACGATTCGCACGCGCACATGTGCATGCATGGCTGACACACAATGTTGCACTTTTTGTCGCTGTCCATGCATATTACACACGTCGGGGTGCCGTTTAAACCTGTTGGGTTGACCTTTTCGGTCACGGTTTCATGTTGCAAACCACCAATGGGTGCCAAGGGCCGCACTATACGCGTTGCGTCCGTTATTGCGGATGAAATCCGAGCTGCAAGAGATTCAGCCATAGCAGCAACGGAGATATAATTTCCTATGGATGGTAGGGCACGGACAGGCACCGGTGCTGGAAGCTGCCGTTGTACATATGGCTGGTACCGACGCATCGGACGATTAGGGCGTTGTTGGCTTCGACGAAATTGGTTTTGTATCGGCGGGGGGGCTGCTGTTGTGCCATAGTATACGGTTGCTGTGCATTGCCTTCCGTCGGATGTCCGGTCTTTAATCCACCTTTGATTGGATATACGTTCATATTGATTTTCCCCAGCTTTACAAACATAAGTGCGAGGGTGATTCAAGAGAACGTGAACGTGTTGTGTGGGATTGCGAGAGATTCTCCCCACGCGGTTACCCAATTCGCGCCTAACGAACATAAGTTCGATCGTGTGTATATCCGTATGTGTATGTAGTGGCGTCACACGCATAAACCTATTCGTGCCATACGAGTGCTGCACAGACCAGGCACAAGCGTGCAGTCATTCTGAAGGCGCTAGAATGACGTTTCATCACATGCGGTTTCGACTGGCCGTTTCACAGTCTACGGTTTCAGTCGGTGGTTTCACACCCGGCGGTTTCGCCTGTCGTAACGGTACAGTTGGAGACACCGGCGTATATGTCGTCCACCTGGAAGCAACCAGTGGGTTAACATGGTTGCATCTCCCGTGTATGTGATACCATACCAGTTAGCTTGGGATGGCGCGGACAAAGCTAACTGGTATGGTAAGTATGCTTGTAGATGCAAGCAGCCCATTACCACGTGGTGCCATGTCTCACAAGGCATAAAAGAAGGTCCAAATGGAAGTGCGACGCCGGATGGGTAACCCCAAGCAAGAGAAGGAATTTCTCTCATTAGTTGCGATCCTTCGGCCCGAGTTAAAGACACAGTTTTGGAATTGGTACTTGCAAAAGTAGCCGATTGCCCGAGATGACATCTCCATGGGTGGAACGAAAAATACAATTGTATAGTGTGTGTAATACTACTTTTATAAAAATTCGGTCGATCACGCGTCCGGTGGGATTTTCATATCTGTAACGGTACGTTTCGAGGTGGGTGGTTTCGACAAAGTCCTAAAGCCCACGGCGGTTTCACTTGTTCGTTTTATCAGCGGTTTCTGGACAACCAATACGTAACGGCATGGGTTTGGTTTCAGGAGGGGAACAGTGCAAAATCATGACAATAATCCAGTCTTTCCGCTAGAACAAGAATCACAACACACGATTGTGGCATATACGAGTGGCTGGGCACCAAAAGGCGACGGACGACTTTTCATAATGCCCCCAGCAACGCGCTACATATTTGGAAACAACACTCTGCCAACATTTTACGAGGTTAAAGTCACCGGCTTTGTGACTTACAACAAGGGGACAAACACAGTGAGCTCGGTGGAAGAGCTAAATACGTTCATTTCCGACCAGACTGAAGAAAAATGGTTTCCAGTCTGTGATCCAGAGAGGTTAGCCCATTTACAATCCGAAACAGATGGTTCCCACCCGTTTGCCGCCTTTGCTATTACGGGGGATATGTCAAAGCATTATCTGTTGGAAGTGCCGATGGACGTGCGCTTAAAGATATTCTCTTCCTGGAAACAAAGTCTCGAAGAGACTGGTCGCGTCGCTTCATCTACAGGACAGAAAAACCGAGTTGGAACGCTGGATTGGCCCAGCAAATACGACCCCGATTCGAAAAGGGGTCCTTTGACGTGGGGGATTCATCCAGATACAGCACCCACAAACTTCACAGAATGCAATACCCCGCCGTTGGATGGTGTGGTCAACCCGCCTAAATGGCCCGACGCACCATATACACCAGTTCCCCTGGAACCTCTCCCAGATACGGCTACAGATTCCGTACAGTCGGCGCCGACTCTTGGTGTTGATGGAGCTTTTCCGGAACAGAATGTGGGTAGTATGGTAATTGCGAACGGACCATCGCGCCCTATTGGAGAACCGATTTACAAGAAGGGAAAAACCCAAGCTTGGTATATTCCAGAAGGTGATATCGAGCTATCCGCGCCGAGAATCAACAATGTCACAAAGGATGAATTACGGCCACTTCAGAATGGCACTGGAATAAGCGGTAATAAGGATCACTGGAAGCCGTTCATGCATCCTTTGTATGTTTCTCAGATTTCCGGATATCTGTTCGTTCGTAATAACGTCGATGGACACCCAAGTGAATCGCGTTTTGCGCGATTGATCCCCCCTGAGGCATGTGAAAAAAATATAAAATCTTACAGAGAGGAGCTCACGGACCTGAGTGGGTTCTCTGAAATTGAACGAGACTACATTACAAAGATTCTCCAGTGGACTCCTCCCAACCCGTCCAAATTTAAGCCCGGAGACGACTGGGAACAACTGAACAAGGAAGCACTGAACCAACTCACTGACTTGCTCGACATTATTAAGGACACGCTTACATCGTCGAAACGCAAACAAGATAATACCACACAGGCCAATTCTTCCAAGGGAAAGCGGATGACAAATGTTCAAAATACACCATCTTCCATGCCCGAAATGGACAACACTGGTTCGTATCACGATGAAAAGAACGACATCAAGGTTTTTGTAAACAACGACAATCCCTTCCTTCCTTCGAGCCATCAGATGTCCATCCACATTGGAGTTAAGGATGGACAAAAGCTCGTTTTTAACCACCTTGAAGATGGATCTCTGAAAGTGGACATTCATGAGTTCGATTGAACTCAATGCTTACCGACCAATGCTCTTAATTGTGCATTGAATCTATCATCATTCAAAGGGATGTGATACAACTGATCCGTATTCTTCTTCTTCTTCTTCTTCTTCTTCATCTCTACTGTCATGTGTATAGTGTCCCTCAATGGTTTTGCATACGGTGTTGGGACTGATTTTAATGTCAGTTCCTAAACTAAGAATGGGGTCGGAACATGTTGGTGGAGTTTCCACATTTGTAGGAAGAGAACGAACAATACCCCTTAGCTTTCCTGGGTCCACACCGGCCGTGCAAACCGCTTCCGGGCGTAAACGGCACAGTGTCAAATGGGAAATACCCAATTCTCTTGCGTATCGCGCGAAAAATGACTCTTCAATGTGTGTACCATAAAAGCCAAGCGGAAATATGTGTTTAGATAGTGGCCCAAAGTCTCGGTTTTTCCATGAAAAACGGTCGAGTAAAAAGTCAATGTCTGTATGCCACGGTGTTTTGTTTTCAATTGATTTCGCGAGTTGTGACGTGACCTTAATAGCAACGTCTCTATTGGAGATTAGTCTCATTGATGAAAATGGAATACACGAAGATGCGTCGTTTCGCACTTGAATTTTACAAGACGTAGTTGGGGAGACCAATAAGCAGAACCCATCTGCCACATTGGAGCTAACCATTGCCCCCTTTGAGACAAGACAGTCTACACATGTTGAATATTGATAAAACTGTGTTCCTTCCAACTTTCTCAAGACGTTGAACTGTACGTCTACGTTAGCCACTGCGCCCCGTATCTTTCCTCTAGATGCTTGATCTCCAAGTGTTTCAACTCTGTGAAACCCCAGTATCTTTGCCGCGATAGCAAGAATCATGGCCCTATTTCTCGAACCGGCGGTAGAAACCCTTCTAAACGCTTGAGGGCCTGGTTCGTTTCCTCCTTCTAAAGCTTGCTCGAGTGTTTTACCTTTCCTAATGGCAGCAGTCAAGCGAGCGTGGAACGTAGACGCAGCAACTCCGCCACCTGCTCTGCACACTAAGTAGCTTTCACGATGCACTCGGTTTTGACCAGTCGCAGACGACTCTGTAGGCTTGCTGTACTCTGAACAGTAAAGACCCACACAGCACGACGTGCTATCAAATCCACAATTCCATGTATCCTTATCACGATCGCTGGAGTCTGCGTCAAGCTCAGGTCCTACAATTAGATCCGAGTCATATACTTCGGAATTTATACGTTGAGCCAATGTCTGCAGTGCGTTTTTTCGTCGTACAGGGTCACGCAGTAAGGGTTCCACATCCCTATCGTCCAGACGTACGGCACTTACGCCACAAAACCATGATGGGGAAAACAATTCAATTGGCACGTCTGATTCTCCGCTTTGTAGTTTACAAACGATATTTTTGAAGGCCCCGCTCTCAATCGATTGTTCCCCCTGGGGAAGTATGATGGCTTCGTCACACGGGCGCAAAATGCGAAGTAAGCTATTTCTAAGTGCTGTCGGACATTCTTCTAGTGCGAGAATCCTTGCCATTTCGATGATGTCACTAATCAATATGTGGTTTGTTTATTTGGAAATTCTAGCGCGTGTATATGAATTTTTCCATGTTGGTATGCAACTGGTACTTAAAATAATACTGTAACGAAACGATCACATACACGACACTGCATTAATATCAACCATATTTTGCGCGTGATTTCCTGTGGACAAATGTGTACACTATTCATCTGATCCGCATAATGAAAATGACGACGAATAAGAATATGAAGAAGACATAGAATTCCAACTTGATTCTGAGCACGAACTGGATAGTTGCTCGCGCCGTTCTAATGAACTAATCGCGCAATTGGAGTCTTCTACATTCATCAGGGATATGAATTTGCGGTTATTCGCCATATTAATATGGGCGAATAACGCCAAATTATCTATCATGTCCAATGTATCGGACTGAGAATCCTCTTGTAGTTTTCTAGGAGGAAAAGCTCCAAGCAAGGCAAAGTGCAACTGCGACATCACGATTTCGTAAGGCGATTTATTGTGATCAGATGCTAAATTCGCACCAATTTCGGCAGACTTTATTGCTCTGTGTAATGCTCTGCATTCGGCGTCAAGTGCGGATTCGTGTGTCTGTGGAACGTCGGACGCTGCAACTGGCCAGTTATGTAGCGCACTTTCTGCACTAGCCAACGCGTGTGCTAGAGTATCAGACTTCATAATATCTTCCGCGTTTTGGGGCGTCAATAGCATCCATATGGATGTGATAATTGCAGCCGTTGCTCCAACGGCTGTTGAGGTGTATCCATATTTAGAGTCCAATTTTGTGCGAGCCAACTCTTTTATGACTTTACGCTGGGTGCGACTTACTCGGCTCCCGTCCAGTCCCATAGATAGATACGGCGCGTCCAGACCCGACAGTTGGCGAGATAAACGGAGAATATACTCTATAAATTTAGATATTCGTTTTGCGACAACAGATCTTTTTGCATTGTTCGGTTTGCAAAAATCCACGATGTTTCCAAATGTGCAGCCATATACACCACCAACAGATGGCGTGAGTTCACCTCTATCAGATCGACGTCTTTTGTGTTCCGTCGTACAGTTGTTATTCGAAACAATAAAAAGGCGTCTCAACCATAATGGTGGCGTTGTTTTTTGCGATTGTAACGCTGTGAACGGCGCTAAAATAACGCTCCGTTCTAAGGCAGTCATTGTTTGATCACGCTTTGATACATAATCGACGGTTGTTTTCATGGCTGGTTCGTCGGGCGTCGGTGGAATCACTGCCAATGCATTGACATCCATTGGATCGGACCTATCTGTGAGCATATCTTTCCAAGTAGCTAATGAATTAGTATCCGCAGCACACGAAGTGCAAATGTGGGAGGAAGAGCTCGTAGGTGTTGTATTGGGGTTCAGCATAGCATTAACTGCGTTTAAGTCGTTTGTGCAGAATGTAAAAGAGGATGGAATCAAACGGAGGTTGATTAAAGAAGATCCAAACTGGGCGAATCTAGATTCTTCACGACGAAATGAACTCGTTAATCGAGAGCTGTCAGAGAATCGTGGACGTTCACTCGTCGACTTTATGCTGTTGTTCATATCGATCGCTGTGCGTATATCGTTTAGTATATGCGTTCAATTATTGGCTTCCTCAGCGAGAGTTCGTGAAACCACGCGTCAAGCAAGGATTATGACACTATTAGGCCTGGGAGTATTTTTTGTGTGGCTTGAGTCTGGGTCCAATAGAAATCCAATTTAGTATATTTGGTGCCGGGTGCACTTTTAACCTAACGACACGAAACGATGTTGTACATGATTATTTATTGAAAGCAATCCAGTCAGGTACACGAAACGAACATGGTGCGAGAACTGGATCCTAACGTTCCAATCCGCAAACGTCCGCATGTTTATGTTGGAAATATGGTTGCTGCATATCACCGCGTAGCAACGAATCTAACACCCCAAGAATGGAACAAGAAACATGGGCCGTACGGACCAATGTACGTATCGTCGTACACTGGTGATTAAATTGAACGATCGTTTATAGTCGAATTCGGTTGTACAAAGTAAAACAAAGTAATCATTTGATTTGCGTACACTCAAAATATGATATATTACTGTTTAGATAACTCAGACAGTTACAAATTATTACAGACTGTGAAAAAAAGTTTTTGGTTTATTTTTCATGTTTACTTTTGTGTGGATTGATCCACGACGAATGCAGCTTTTGAGACTATTTTTCATTCGAAAAATGAATATCCCATCCATTGCTACGGGGAGAGGAAGTTGTACACCACGTCCAATGTTGCGTTGAATGTGTGTACTGTGTGGTCGATCTTGTGCTCCAACGCTCTCTCCTCCTCGTTGAATCGAGAACGAAGCTTATCGATCACCGCTTCGGAGTCGGCGGCAGCGAGTTCTGCCTCTAGACGACTCTTCAAGCCAGCCTTACCCTCGCTCATAAGAGCCGTTCGGGCATCTTGCCACGATGAAAATTCCGCAGGCGCAATTGAAACGTTTGCGGACGTCAGGTCTCTCACCTTAATCTGGGACTCGACTTGCGCCTTGACCATGGGCATTATTGTCTCATATAGCTGAGAGCTAATCTTCACAAGTCCTTCCGGCATCATCGAAATTTCTCCCATTTGCAACTTCTCCGCATTCTCCGAGATCGCAGCCACAAGCGGGTGGTCAGCTGCGACAAGACAGAACTTCCGCGCGTTAACTTCATGGATGCCCTTTTCCATTAGGTTCTCTGATGTGTAGCCGGGAAACTTGCGCCCGAATTCATATGCCATCGTAACGTCGTCTTCCTGAAGCTTCGTTGACATGGTTGACGCGTGTTCTGGGAGTACAATGTGACTGAACGATTCCCCGGTTATGGAGAATGTTTTGTTGTCAACTCCCGTAATATGCGTACCAAGGGTGATGGGGAATGTCGATTTCACATTGGAAACCGAAATCGCGTGCAATACAATTGACTTCAGATCTCCACTCGCTTGAGACGAACCGGCTAAGTCTGTGAAGCGCTTTTGTTGGAACATCGATTTGAGTGCTTCGGTCGATGGTGCCCATACCGAAGTCGCTTTACGAAGGCACAAATCATCAAGGGATGCACGGACCCCCACAACGATACTTCGAGTGAGAGGGTTCGTGGGACTCGATACATTGTATTCATTTGCTTCAGACAACGGACTGTCTGATTGCTGGGCGGCGTTGATGGTTGCTAATGCATCAGCCGCTACTGCCCCTGGTCCGGTCAAATTAATATCTGCTTTGTCACTTCGGACAGACATGGAGAAAACACTTGTTTCACTCGATCACGTCCTTTCTACATAGAGTATTTAAATGCGGGCCTTATTCGTGTACACCATTGCACCACACAACTGAAGAATGTCCTTTAACGCAGACAAAGATTTTTCGGTCGTCATTATGGGGAATTTATACGTGTCACACATGCTATTTGAATTATTTGTGGGGATTTCATCGACATGTTCTAGTTCACGTTCCATATTACAGCACTCGTTCGTGTTTTTTCTTTTAATGCGATATGGAATCCCTGACGTCTTTGCAACGGAACGAAAAGGTGCATTGCGCTTACTATCAGACGACACGAACACTGGACGCGGTGAAGTAGGCGGTGGAAGTTTTATGGGAGACTCTAACTTAGTTTTCTCTCTATTCTTGCGCAAAATAACATCCACGCTGTCGTAGGCAGAAAGACCCGCTGCCTTACGATAGGACAGTTTTTTAGCACGCCTGTCTCTTTCCCTTTCTTCCTTACGTCGCCGACGTGCTTCACGAATTTTATTTAATTTAATGATTGATTCATGTTCAATACATCGGCGCTCCAATTCACGTTGCATTTGTCGTTGGTCGACCTCTTTTTTCTTTTTGAGCATCTTTGTTTCTCGCTTTGCTTTTGCAAGTTTTCCAATATGAGAAATAGTTGCTTCTTGAATGGCACACTTAGTTGCTTCTCTCTTCTCTCTCAGCATAATTCGTTGCCGTTCTCCTTCGTCGGGTGTTATACTTTGTATAGCTACATCTAGTTCTATTTCAAGCTGTCGAATAACATATGATTTTTTATCGCAACGCTTTGCTTCTCTAATCTTGTACAATAAAGGTTCTATCGCAAACCACCTAACGTTGCAATTCCATCTCACAAATATTAATTTTTCCTTTTCATCTTTAGGACAAAAGTTGTGCACGAGATCGTCTTCGTCAGAGTCTGAGGGAAGAGTAAATGACATTGAGGTAATGGTGCCGGATTGTATATTCTATCCAACGACGCACGTAAACAGTGCGGCGAACAATAAAAACGTCCATGGCTTCCCATGCCACCAAATGTTGCTCATGTGTAAGTATAGTACAACCTCTATAACCATCAAGCGCTAAGCATAATAACAAATAGAATATCCTTTTTCAACATCGTGAAAAATCACGATCCAGCTGTAAATGGATTTACGAGCAAAGGGACTTAGGAACTCATCAAAAAATGCGAAAGCAGGGCTTGCACCGGTATTCCGGAATACCGGACCAATGGCGCCATTGGAACATGCAGGAATCGGAGAGGTGAAAATATCCAATGACCAATTGACAGCCATCGCACATTTGTACCAGAACTCCCCATCAATGCAAGCAGCGCGATCAATATTAATGGGACAATTATTAAGCTCTGGAATAGTCATCCGCAGGGGCGGCGTCGATGTCCAACTAACCGAATCGTTTGCCAAGCACCTAGAAGGTGTTTGGATACCATTTGCTCGAGATGTGATCGACGCGTTCCTTCAATTTGGTTTCTGTTCCGTCAGTATAGAAACCGAAGACCCACCACCCTTTTTCGGTATGAAATCTACTAAACGAAAACATGTTGGAGACGACTTGTCGGCGCGTACTAGATTGAACTTAATCCCAGTCGTTTGTGAAATTGGCACGTATGAAGTTTCTTTTATCTACGGGGGGCGCGGAGGGTATAAACGACAATATCGAGTATCGTCGTTGTCGCAAAAACATGGATATGGTATAGACGAAGGAATAGGCATCTTCTGGAAGACTCCATGCGATCACAATGGAAATGTAAATTCACCAGTCGCCACGTGCTTTGATGCGGCATCCTTTATTGCAGCACTTCAAGAACTCGCATTAAACGCGGAAACGGTTCGAGCACGGATGCAACTAGTCACACAAGCCGTTCCAAAGAACATTGGGTCAGGAGCCCTCGACGCATCTAGTCTTTTTTTCGATACCGAATCGCGGACAATACAAAGAAGTGACGAAGCTCAAGAAAACGAGGATCAAGCTTCTGCCCTTGATCTAATGTCCAAGATGTGCAACGTTATCAACAAATTGCAGACTACAAATCCAACTACAGATGCAACTTCATCTTCATCACGCAATGTGATATCACACGTCCCACCCGAACTTCCACCCAGATTATTTACAGTTCCCGAAAAACAACAGATAGTACCCAATCTAAAAGGACCCGAATCTCGCTCGGATCTGGACGCATTGATGAGGAATTGTAACGATTCAATTTGTGCAGCGATGGGCGTACCAGCCAGTGTCATATTTGAAGGCAAGTTCAGTAGCAACAGTATGAGCCAGCTGCAACTCCTCAATACTACAGTTGGGGCGATTGCAATCACTGTCAACTCTGTTTTGACTGCGTGTTATCATGCATGCTATTCTGATCATGGTGATAAGAATTCATCCACAACGGACGAGGATGAGTTGATGTTGGTAACCGCGCCACTATCAGCTACGTCGGAGATAGAAGCGCTCTACACGTCCCAAGTCATAGATGTGGAAACAGCGCTTCCAGCAGCACTGCATTCGCTCGGTTGCTCGGCAAACGAAATAACAGAAGCATTGCGTCGCAGACTCGACCGAGAAAAAGAATTAAAGGACGCCCAAACAAAAGAAGTAAAAGCTAAAGCAGAAGAAGCAGAAGCCAATGCGATTGAGGCAAAAGCAAGGGCGGATTTCGCCAGCTCAGACAAGAATGGTGCAGACAACAACAACAACTCCGACACTAACAACACACGACCCACAAAAGCGCTAACAAATTAGCTATCCCATTGTAAAAAAACAAATGGTCGCTACGAACCAATGCAAATTGTAGCGTACATTATTGTAGTTTCTTTTTTCCTATTGTTACTGATGTGTTACAGAGACGCACGCTTAAAACAATTACAATCACTTCGATATGATGGGGAAGATTGTGGGTTAATATCAAACACATTACGCAAACAACACTTCCCAACATTACAGATAGCACGGGAATTAAGAGTCTAATCTGAAAAGGTTTTCATTGGGCTAAGCCATTGTTTTTTACGACATACGGGGCAAACCCCGAGTTGCTCGCGTGTGGACGTTTTATAACAAGACTCGCACATGCAACGATGACCACATATTCGATATGTGTAAGCCACCCCGTCGACAAAAGGCTCGAAGCATATCACACACCCCCTCTTGTGATCTTCTTTGAGGCGTTTGTGAAGCGCTGCAATTGTACTTGTCAGCTCCCGAACACGCTTTTTATAATGTCGGAAGCCTTCGGTTGTAACAGTGATTTCCTTGTGAAGGTGCCTTAAAAACCTTATAATTTTGCACAACCGCCAAACGACCGGTCTAAGGCGGTACCACATGCGATCCAACCGCATTAGTGTACGTCTCCATTCATGCGGATGTTTTTTCCAGATAGGACGTAGTAAATATATTTGTTTCCACGACGAAATGCGTCTGTGTTCTGTATTGTCGTCATTCGAATCAAATGGTATCCAGTCGCCATCGTTTGACTCGCATCCATACAATATGATATCTCCGACCAATATCTCGGTGTCAATGTGGGGTTTATGAAATAACCAGTCGACAATAGCTTTGGCGCTCAAGAGAAACCGACCGTTGTTGTCATAGCGATCACTATAAGTATTTAATACATAACTGTTCTCTTCGTCGTATTGTACAGTATTCAGAAGCTCTTCTATTTGGGATTTAAGCGATGCGTTGATAAATGTATGGTATAACCTATACATAGAGTGCTTTGTAGAAACATTTGATTGACTTATAACTTGTCCGTTGGTCCTCCACAACGTATCTTCAGGAATGAAGATACTCCCATAATCCAAATCCTTGTCGAATTTCTCATAATAGTCATCAAAAATTGAAGACACTTCCCTGTTCTTCTTTACACTAAAAGAGATTACACCATGAACTATTATCGAAGTTTGACGCCCCAAGGGTGAATTTCCGGAGGGAAGTAGACAACATACAACCCTTGCGTGGCTTTGTTTCCATTCACGCCCACCTATATTACATGCAAAGATTTTCGTACCATCTTCTGGATCATGAAATATTTGTGATCCAGCGATGACATCACAAGCAAGAAATGTCATCAATGGAGACACATTAGTGTGGTTTACCCACGAAACACGTTGGGTGGTGTCATGAGTGCTCTTTTTTTCCATAAGACGTCCTCTATGGAGACTCGTGCCGAGTATCGTTTTATGAAAAGAGGACACGTTCAACCTTTGGTTGCGAGTGCGACACCCGTTTGGGTGCCACCATTTTTGTTGTCGGTCTACTAATTTGCTCTGAAAGCCATTCACAGATATCCCGCAAGTTCGCGACCTGGTTCATCATAAAACCAACTTAAGGAAAGGGTGTCGTATTGACCACGAATAGCATTGCAGATTCCTTCAGGAGGAGACCAAGCAGTTTCAAACCTGACCTCGAATTCGTCTGGCATATTTGTGTCATCTATTTTTAAGGAATAGCAATCCCACTTAGTCCCCCAGTTGTTGATCCGCCAGTTGTACCATCTATCATCGTCGTGACCAGTGGAAGCGAAATACAATTCTTTAGAATTTGAATAAACTGGCAATTCGCCTACTTCACCTCTAGGAGAAGAGAAGGTATATTCTTTTATATCATTCTCTGCAAGTGGAATTGTTTTCCAATCAGGTTCGGGAATGAAGTGACCAAACACTTTATCACCATTCTTAATGCCTTTGATAAAGATAGAATGTAGTTTTTGAATACTTACAGCGTCATCACCATAAAGGGTGACTCTGTTACTACAATGATTAGGCATCACTGGCACGTCTTCAAAGACCTCGGGTCAATTATCGCAAAACCAACTGGTTGTTTTTGTAAGATTGATGGAGATATGGGGATGGCCCCACCGCCATTCGCACCACTTTCTAATACACATTCTTCGACATCTGTTTTATCATGTAGTCGGTTACATACGTAACGGACTACACGATCACACAGATGCACGTGAGGCTGATACAACAGCTGATAGTCGAGTGTATTACTTGGCCACATTTCCCTGCCCATAGCAATCACTTGCCAACAATGACACACACGCAGCGTCGTGGCACTGATCTTGATCCTAAGAATAGGCACCAGCCAGTTGTCAAACCCGTCTCTTTTCGCAAGCCTTTTCGTTGCATAAATGATTTTATCGTTGATGAAATGCATCTCTTTATGGAACGCTCGTGCAAGCATCTCTTCAACTTCGAAGACGACGATCTATCTGATGACGAAGACGCATCAGAATTGACTCCAGCTCAATGCACGAGCTCTTATTCAACAGTATTCTATGGTCTCAACTCGTCTGATAATTCAGACGACGAAATCGACATGGGGTGGTCAGAGGCGTGAATGGTGGTTTTAAAATAAAGTGTGGGAGCGTGGGAATATGGATGAAATGGAAAATAAACGTCTTGATAACATACCGGATGTGTACGGAGGGTACACTTTAATGTCCCGGAATGAACGGACACCCTCTGCAGCGAAACCGCAGAGAGACACCCGAATTGTAAACCTCCAAAAATTTGAAACATTTTTCTCACATTTCAAATATTTGTCGTTACATACGTCACGTGTTATTTAACAACTCCATATTAAGAATGTAGTACGTGTGCTATTACTATTATACAATGTAACGTATGTAACGGCAAATTTTTGGAATGTGAGAAAAATGTTTCAAATTGTTGGAGGTTTACAATTCGGGTGTCTCTCTGCGGTTTCGCTGCAGAGGGTGTCCGTTCATTCCGGGACATGAATGCACATCCTCCATACATGTCGGGGACGTGTTTTGATATACCATACTCGTGTCCAGGCTTTCAGCTTTTTTCCTTCCATCCAGCCTAATTCGCCGCCCTGGCTTTGTCATTGTTTTCCAAACGATGGTTGTTGACCGTGCAGGCCACTCCAAAAAGCTTGACTGAAACCGACAGAATTAGCATGCGAAGAACATGCAAACTGACTGTGTTAGAAGGAGAATACTCCGCTACTGCTTCTTCCAAAAGAAGCTGCGTTGCAACCAAAGACGCTGTCAATACACCCAGCACTGCACTCGTGCGAGCGTTGCCAGTAATCAATGACGTTAAAGATGCCGGAAGAAAATCCATTTCATAACCACACAGAAAAATCAACCATAAACCAATGACGGTGGTGCCAGCTGCTATCGTACAGGCCACACTTGCCCACAGCGTGGTCTTAGCTACCGCAACGAAATTATTACCATCGTTAATGATTATCAAAAGGTCCAATAGCAATGCCACAACCCATGCACCAACGTGTAAAATAACGTCTACAAATGCAACAACCGCATCTCCTTCTTGAACTACATGATTGGTGTGCAAGTACGTGTTTGCCTTGACTGAAACAAAATACGGGATTCGAAGACCGCAATTCATATCTTATCGAAGATCTCACTGTCTCTCTCTTATTATTCAAACACTGCAGTTATTAACAAAACTCCAGAAACCAAATGTTATGATGTACGGGTTGCATATTTGTTGTTGTCATATAACCACAGTCTGCTCCCATGGAAGTGAGTACTAAGATGCCGGTAGAAGACAATTGCACAACAGCGCTTCTGCCATCGCTTATAGCCTTAAAATTTGGTGACTATAACCGTCGCCCAGGAACGACCGGAAAGAGCTGGGGTTGGGACCCGAGCTCCTATGGAGTGCGTTTCAGTATAGACATAGCAATATCGGAACAGATTGACGGACTTGGGAGCCGTGTAGATGGCGCATTCGTGCCCCCAAACGGGGATACGTCTTCAATGCATCAACTTTCTCCCTTTGGGGTATTGCAAGCCGTTCGGGAGTATACAATTCAACGAATATGGGATATAGAATGTGCGGTTCCTCGTCTCCAATTCAGCGAAGATAACAGAGCCTCCAGTGCAAAAAAAGAGGCAACTGGGTATGCCAAACTTGAAGACGAGATTCCTGATCCAAGCGACGCGAATTGGCTCATCCACCGGGTCGCGCGATGGGTACTTGCCGTACATAATACACCAAACAGCAGAGAATCACGTGATCAGAGGTATGGTGCTAAAGACGTGAAAGGGCGTATCTTCGTTGATGGCAAGGGGAGTGACGAGGAAGTCATAGAGATGGCGAAGAGAATGAAGCTTAAACTGCAAACAGACCGACTCGAGATCGAGAGGACAGGGTGGGTGAAACATTTAAAGGGAGTGCTTTTTGAGATACAAAGCCTGGTAAACCGCGCAATAGCCCATGAGTTTGGCGACGTCGATGAGAGGTACTGGGAAAATGACAGCGAACGCGATTATGAAATCACTGAGTACCTGGTCAGCAATAAATATAGGCTGACAACACCAGAAATGTCCCTTGTACGCACCGTGCCGTTGCAAACATACTACGACCCCCGTCGCGTCAATGCTGAGCGGTATGTACGATGGGTTAAGATGCAGTTGGTTGTTAAAGAGGGTGAGAATACGAGCTACAATAACACTTTCAGACCTAGCGCACTGCTTCCTCCGGCATTCGCTGGATCCTTCTATTCTGGGAAGGACGGAAGCAAACGAATCCATGATTCATTAGAAAGAGTTCAGGCGATGCACATGGAACACCTTATACCTAGATCGCATATGAAGAACAGTCGGTTAATAAAAGAGTTTGGCCACCCTGAACATCTGGCGCTGAACACAGTTTTTGCTTTTAGCTCCGAGAACAGCGCAAAGGGAGACAAGTTCTTGCCGTTGGCACACGATAACAAGGTGTATGAGTCTATGATGCGTGACAGCAGCACGATGTACACTTCCTTTGACTCGTTCGACCGTAACAGGCGCTGTTACGCTGCAAGGGGTGTGTGTGCTGGCTACCTAACACTTGCTATGCTTGAACGCAAGCCTGATCCAAACACCGAACTCGGAGCGCGCGAGGGTAGCGCTTATTACGCGAACAGACGTCAGATCTTCCGTGCAATGCATGCGACGATCGAGATGACCCAGAACAAAAAGAATTTCAATTGTGCGTGGTTATGGGAAGTCGGGTTGGCCTTGCTTCAATGGTTCTATCTCGACAACCAACCGTATAATCCACTTCCAGATATTGTTTATCGTCTAAACGCCAATACGAGTCTTGCACAACCATCAATCATCCCGTTCTACAAACACTTGATTTCAAAACGCTTCCGAAATAGTGACGTGTTGTCGGAGGTCATGCGGCGCGAAATGATGGAAGAAGTTCCGAACGCACCGTTGAGTGGAGACAAGGGCGACCTCGAGGACGAACAACAACTTCAGAAAATTGCACCTTCACTCTTGCAACAGGACGTTTACTCGCCACCCAACCTTCCACCCGATGCAATGGATGAAAGTGGTTCGGAAGGCGGTAAGGGAGACGAGTCCAAGCGCCAAAGAACAAAAAGAGGACGTCCGGAAGACAACGACGCCGTCCGAGGTCGTTTAGAAATTGAGTACACCAAACAAGTCACCGATGATAACGTGTCGGAGCTTACAGACCGTACACTAGCAATCACAAAGAGAGGAGATATGATCTCACCAGTTATCATTCTCGTTCGGTCGATGAGAATAGAATATCATCAGCTAGGTGTTGCAATGTTCCTAAGCATCGAAGGAATGACACTAGTAAACCGACAGGGGTATCCGATAGCAAGCGCGACATCAATAGCAACATTAAAAAGCACTGAACGTGACGGCACGTATAATCTGTACACGAAAGAGTAATTGGCGTGTGGTTTTGTGATTTATTCGGTGATGTGAGAGACTATTTTGCCTCACTGTATACTCCATACGCCTACGCGACGGTTTACGGACGGGAAACGACTATCCAGGTCTCCAGCATCTGAGTTGCATCACGAACCTATACGGAGGGTACACATTCATGTCCCGGAATGAACGGACACCCTATGCAGTGAAACCGCAAAGAGGCACCCG
>MDSV01014003.1_pt1 | contig 16989 bp, 16 predicted proteins | sample 810851 | NCBI WGS metagenome assembly MDSV01 (sample SAMN05326640, study PRJNA326480) | marine metagenome | isolation source: seawater | place: Atlantic Ocean: North East | collected 2012 | reverse complement strand
TTTAACGAGTTACTAAAAGCTCGACATGCACCTCAGGATTTGCAACCCACGTCGAAACCAGGTCGCCCCCGTAAATGTTCCGTTATAATATATTCAATATGATCTATAAGCAATATGCAATACTATTTAAACTAAATTTATACTAAAATATAGCTAAGTTATGTCTGATCAAATATACATATTTATAGATTCAAAGCTTATTAAAGATAATAAAGTCCAACTTGCCTTTAAAAATACCCATAACTTTCCCATAAAATATCAAAATATATATAAATTTTCCTATAAATATACTTTGTCTGATATTCAAAAAGAGTCTCTAGCAAGACTGCTAGGGTGTGATAAACAACTAGAAAAACATAATATATCGGGTAATAAAACTCTTGTGGTAAGCAGATCTGGTCATAAATCTCCTTGGTCAGAAAAAGCTAAACAAATAATTTCAAACTGTGGTTTTGACAATACTTTGAGGATAGATCATGTGAGACTATATAATTTTACAAGTACAAGTCAATCTAAAAAAATTGAATCAAATCTAGGAGTTCTTCATGACAAAATGACTCAATTAATTTTTACAGATAATAATGAAATTATCAACTATCTATTCTCGGATGATATCAAAACTAAGAAATCAAAGCTAAAACATATCCCTTTAACATTAATTGAAAAATTTAATAAAAAAATGGGACTAGCTTTGAATGACCTAGAAATTAATTATTTAAAGAATAAGTATAGTAAATTAAAAAGAAATCCTACTGATGTAGAGTTAATGATGTTTGCTCAGATAAATTCTGAACATTGTAGACACAAGATTTTTAATTCTAAGCTTAAAATTAAAAAATTTAAAAAATCAGTATCATTATTTGAGCTGATTAAGAAGACATATAAAAAAAAGAATACTGATGTAATATCCGCTTATTCTGATAATTGCTCAATTATTAAATCTAATAAAACTAAGTTCTTATTTGCAGATTCTTCTACTGGTAAGTATAAATATATCTCAGAAGAAGGACTATACATAATTAAGGCTGAGACGCATAATCATCCAACTGCGATTTCACCACATGCTGGTGCAGCTACTGGATCTGGAGGGGAACTGAGAGACGAGGGAGCAACGGGATGTGGCTCAATCCCAAAAGTTGGTTTTACAGGATATACTTTATCTAATTTAAATATACCTGATCAAAAAAATATCTGGGAGAATAAATCAGTAAGCAAACCAGCTAGAATTAAGTCTGCTTTAGATATCATATTAGAAGCACCTATAGGTGCAGCATCATATAATAATGAATTTGGTAGACCAAACATATTTGGATATTTCAGAACCTATGAGTTTACTAGTATAAAAAAAAAGAATCAAACAAAAACAATGGGTTATCACAAACCTATTATGCTTGCAGGTGGAGTTGGTTCGATCAGGTCTTGTCATACTTTTAAGAAAAACCTTTCTGATGGTGATTTAATTATAATTTTGGGCGGGCCATCTTATTTAATTGGAATAGGTGGTGGAGCAGCTTCCTCTCTATCGTCTGGATCTAGTAGCGAAGAGTTAGACTTTTCTTCAGTTCAAAGAGATAATCCAGAAATAGAAAGGAGATGTCAAGAGGTTATCAATCAATGTGTCTATCTTAATAAAGGTAATCCAATTAAGAGTATTCATGATATTGGTGCAGGAGGCCTTTGTAATGCTGTCCCAGAGATTGTTAATGATGCATGTATGGGTGCAAAAATTAAGATGTCACAAATACCTCTTGGTGAAGGATCAATGTCTCCTATGGAAGCATGGTGTAATGAATCTCAAGAGAGATATGTAATTGTAATAAATCAGAAAAGTTTATCCAAATTTGATCATATTTGTATAAGAGAGAACTGTCCTTATTCATCAATAGGATATGTTACAAGTAAAAAATCATTATGTGTATATGATTTTGATGATAAAACGAAGGCTATTGATTTACCAATGAACTTCTTGCTTGGTAAGTCACCAATAGAGCCTATTAAAATTTTAGGTTTTATAAAGGATAATAACAAGAAGAATAAAAAATATTTGTCTTTCCTGGATTGTGCGAAGAATATATTAATGTTGCCTTCTGTAGGAGACAAGAGTTTTCTTATTACCATAGGCGATAGATCTGTAACAGGTTTGGTCGCTCGTGATCAAATGATTGGTCCTAATCAAATACCTATATCCAATATAGGAATTACCTCATCTAATATTGGTTCAGACAATGGTCAAGTCTTAACCATGGGAGAAAGACCAATTATTGCAGTTGCAAATCCTGAGGCATCTGTGGAAATATCTCTCGGAGAAGTTATAACTAATATTTCTTCTAGTCATATCAAAAAATTATCTAAAATTAAATTATCAGCAAACTGGATGGCGTCAGCAAAAAATAAAAATGAAATTGAAGGATTGTATCTTGCTGTAAAAAAATTATCTGATCTTTGTCAAGAATTGGATATAGTTATTCCAGTTGGAAAGGATTCTTTATCAATGAATACTACATGGTCTGATAAAAAAAATAAAAAACAAGTAGAAAGTCCTGTATCTCTGATTCTTTCAGCTTTTTGTTCTATCGATAATGTTAATGAATATCAATCTCCTGCTATAAAAGGCGGAGGAGATGTATTTCTATTTGACTTGGGTAATGCTAACGATAGACTAGGTGGCTCAGCTTTACAGCAAATACATAATATATTCGATACTGATGTTCCTAGATTAGAAAACATTGATGATTTGATATCTTTTTTTAATTTAATTCAAAAACTTCACAAAGAGCATTTGATTACATCTTACCATGACAAATCTGATGGAGGTCTATTTGTGACATTGTCTGAGATGGCCCTATCAGGCAATAAATCAATAATCATTAATAAAAATCTAAAAAAATACTATTCAGACAACTTGATGAAGTCATTCTTTTTTAATGAGGAATTAGGAGCTGTTGTTGAAGTAAAGAAAAAAGATATCAAGATATTTCTAAAATATGTTTCTAAGTTTCAACTTGATCATCTTTTAGTGCCTTTGGGCAGTACTAGGTCTAATAAAAATCCTAGTATAATAATAAAATCTTATAAAGATATCATAATGCCACTCTCAGATATCAGAAAATATTGGAGTAAATTATCATATAATATACAGAGACTGAGGGATAATCCAAAAACAGCTAAAGAGGAATACCTAAATAAGATTAATGCCCATAAAAATATTATTAAACAAAAAGATAAAATTACTTTTACATTAAAAGATCCCCAAAAAATTAAAAAAAGATTTTCTAATAATAAGCCTAAAATAGCCATACTACGTGAACAAGGAATCAATGGGCATAGGGAAATGGCTCATTCTTTTATTCAGTCAGGGTTTGACGCTCATGATGTACATATAAACGATTTAATAAATGAGGACATTCATATAGGTCAATATCAAGGCCTCGTTGCCTGTGGTGGCTTTTCATATGGAGATGTCTTGGGAGCAGGGAAAGGATGGGCTAGCAAAATATTATTTAACGATAAGATAAGAAGAGATTTAGAAGTATTTTTCAATGATAAAACTAGGTTTGCTCTTGGAGTTTGCAATGGTTGTCAGATGTTATCACAGCTCAGACAAATCATACCAGGGACTGAACGCTGGCCAACTTTTGCGAAAAATTTATCAAATCAATTTGAAGCAAGATTGTCCCGTGTAAAAATTAAAAAATCACAGTCAATTTTTTTCCGAGATATGGAAGGCTCTATTTTGCCTATAATTGTTTCCCATGGTGAGGGAAGGGCTGTTTTTTCAAATAATTTTGATAGTAAAACTGCTATAATGAACTATGTTGATCAAAATAATAATGTGACTATGAATTATCCGTTCAATCCTAATGGCTCTGAAAATGGTTCAAATGGCTTTACTAACTCAGATGGAAGGGTAACAATTTTAATGCCTCATCCAGAGCGAGTATACGAAATCAATCAATATTCTTATATTTCATCTAATTGGAAAGTATCGCCTTGGACTAAATTTTTTCTTAATGCTAGAGAGTGGTTAAAATAATGAGAAATAAATATAGTTTAGATACAGAGAATTCTGTTACCGATGAAGTTTTTTTTAGAAATAGAAGAAAAATTATGACCTCTAGCTTAGCAATGCCTTTCATGTTATCTCCAAATTTATTTGCTTCCACTAAAGAAAATCTACCTTTTATCAAAGATATGAAATATAGTACTAATGAGCAAACCAATACATTTAAACAAATCACTTCATATAATAATTTTTATGAGCTGGGTGCGGGTAAACGAGATCCTATGTTTAATTCAGATAAGCTAAAAACTGATGAGTGGACTTTAGTGATCGATGGATTAGTTGAAAAGCCTTTAGTCTTAAACATGGATGAATTAATTAAAAGATATGAGCTAGAAGAAAGAATTTATAGGCTCAGATGTGTAGAAGCATGGTCAATGGTTATTCCATGGATAGGTTTTGAATTGAAAAGTATAATAAATGAAGTGAGACCTTTATATAATGCAAAGTATGTTTCTTTTGAATCAATACTAGATAAAGAAAATTTACCTGGACAGAAAAGAAATATATTAAATTGGCCTTATAGGGAGGGGTTAAGAATGGATGAGGCACTGAATCCTTTAGCATTAATTTCTGTCGGTCTTTATGGAAAGGTTATGCCAAATCAAAACGGAGCCCCTGTTCGATTAATTGTTCCGTGGAAATATGGTTTTAAAAGTATCAAATCAATTGTTAGAATTTCCTTTGTTGAAGAAGAACCAATATGTACTTGGAACCAACAAACACCTGATGAGTATGGTTTCTACTCTAATGTTAATCCATATGTAGATCACCCTAGATGGAGTCAAAAAAGAGAACGTCGGATTGGTGAATTTGGCAAAAGAGATACGCTCCTGTTTAATGGTTATAGTAAATTTGTGAGTAATTTATATACCGGGATGGATCTAGAAAAATATTTTTAAGATGCATTATCAGAAATCTATATCATTGATTATTGTTATATCACCGATATTATTTATAATAATCAATACTTTTTTTAATGATGATATCGTCAACCCTTTTTCTTATTTGATTTCCTCAACAGGTTTTGTATCATTGAGTTTATTGTTAACAGTAATCTTTATACCAATATTTGATGCTGTTAAGCAATTTCTCAATAGAAGAATATTGGGATTATCAGCTTTTTTTTATACAAGCATACATCTTTTAATTTATATCGTGGATAATAATATTTATTTTAAATACTTAATATCTGATATATTAAGCTTATTATATATCCAGATTGGTTATGTTGCTTTTCTATTATTTTTGCCTCTTGTTTTTACTTCAACAGCTGCAGCGATGGCAATCTTAAAAGTTAATTGGTTTAAAATCCATAGATTGATTTACTTTATTATTGCTTTATCATTTATACATTATTACTTAACTATTAAAGCCGATTATTTTATATTCACATTTTATTTAATCTTAAGTTTATTAATATTGCTATTAAAAAAGAAGGTTAGTCGTTATGAATAGAAGAGAGTTTGTTCAATTTTTACTTGCTGGTTATGTTGCAAGTATAGTTCGTCCAAGTTATGGATCATCTATAGTTAATTATAATTTTAAACCATTTGGTAATCTTAGATTACTACATATCACTGATACACATGCGCAACTAGATCCTATGTATTTTAGAGAGCCAAATTTTAATCTAGGAGTAGGTGAAAATAAAAATGTACCTCCTCATATTGTTGGAAGAAAACTGCTGGATTACTATTCTATTGATAGTATGTTACTCAAACATGCATATACTCACCTTGACTTTAATCACCATGCAAAGCAGTTTGGTAAATTTGGTGGATATGCATATATTAAAACTTTAGTGGATTTATTAAAGTCAGAGGTGAATGGTAATGCACTTTTATTTGATGGTGGCGATACATGGCAGGGTAGCGGATTATCTTTTTTGGAAAATGGTCGAGATATGGTTATGGCTTCAAACCTGCTAGGAGTTGACGTCATGACTGGTCATTGGGAATTCACGTATGGAGAGAAAACTTTTGCAAATAATTTAAATATATTTAAAGGAGATTTTGTTGCACAAAACATCTTTCTAACGGAAGAGGCTATGTTTGAGGGCCTCGAGCCTATAGATGATGATAGTCATTTTCAAAAACCTTATGTTATTAAAACAGTTAACGGATCCAGAGTAGCTATTATTGGACAAGCCTTCCCATATACACCAATAGCAAACCCTAAAAGGTTGATGCCTAACTTAACATTTGGTATCAAAGACACGGAGTTACAAAAATTAGTCAACAACATTAAGAATAATGAAAAACCAGCGTTAATTGTCCTACTTTCTCATAATGGTGTAGATGTTGATAAGAAAATGGCTTCAACAGTTAGCGGGATTGATATTATCTTTGGTGGCCATACTCATGATGTTTTACCTGAACCAATAATTATAAATAATAATAATAGTAACACCATAGTTTTAAATTCTGGTTGTAATGGGAAGTTTATCTCTGTTTTAGATCTTGATATCAAAGGATCGTCTTTCACCTATAAATATAAGCTATTACCAGTACTATCAAACCAGATTAAACCATCTAGAGAAATGAATAATCTTATTGCTAGTCTTAAAAAACCTCATGAAAAACACCTAAACCATATTATTGGTAAATGTAATCAAGATTTGTACAGAAGAGGTAATTTTAATGGTACCTTTGATAAGTTAATATGTGACTCGATGACCAATGTTCTGGATTCAGAAATATCTTTATCTCCAGGTTTTAGATGGGGACCTACAGTTTTAGCGGGAGATGATATTACAATGTCTGATATTTATAATCATACTGCTATTACATACCCTAACGTTTATAGGAGAGAAATCACGGGTGAATCTATAAAGAATATCCTTGAAGATGTTGCAGACAATATATTCAACCCCGACCCATATCTGCAACAAGGTGGAGATATGGTGAGAACAACTGGTCTTAGTTATAAAATTATACCTAAAAATTCTATCAATAGCAGGATAAAAGATATTAGAACAAATGACGGTAAACTATTGAGAAATAATAAGAAATATATAGTTAGTGGCTGGGCTAGTGTTAATTCTGAAGAGTCTGGACAACCAATATGGGATGTAACTAGGGACTACTTGAGCAGTATTAAATACTATGATTTATCTGAGGTTAAACAACCCGAAGTACTGGAAGAAGGTGATAATTTTGGACTAGAAACTTAGTTACAAAAAATGTATAAAATGTTAGTATTTCATTTGGATTTGTATACTATTTTTGGAAAAAGGAGGCTTTTATGTTTGACGTAGATATGAAAATTACAGGTTTTGATGACGAATTAAACAATGCAATTAAAAAAGAGATAATAAGACAAGAAGAACACGTAGAATTAATCGCGTCTGAGAATTATGCTAGCCCAAGAGTTCTTGAGGCTCAAGGTTCCGTTTTAACTAATAAATATGCCGAAGGTTATCCAAGTAAAAGGTATTATGGTGGATGTGAAAATGTTGATGTTGCTGAACAATTAGCAATAGATCGTTTGAAGCAAATCTATGGAGCTGATTATGCTAATGTTCAACCTCATTCTGGCTCACAAGCTAATGCTGCAGTCTACCTGGCTTTATTAAATGCAGGCGATACCATTTTAGGTATGAGTTTAGACGCTGGCGGTCACTTAACCCATGGTTCAAAAGTTAACTTCTCAGGTAAGTTATTCAATGCTGTTCAATATGGGATAAATGATAATGGTATGCTGGATTATAATGAAATTGAAAACTTAGCAATACAACATAAACCCAAAATGGTAGTGGCTGGATTTTCAGCATATTCTCAAGTGATTGATTGGGAAAGAATGTCTCAAATCGCAAAAAAAGTAAATGCTTATTTTATGGTTGATATGGCTCACGTTTCAGGGTTAATTGCTGGGGGAGTTTACCCTTCACCAGTTCCTTATGCTGATGTTGTGACTTCAACAACTCATAAGACTTTAAGAGGGCCTAGGGGCGGGATCATAATATGTAAATCTAACCCAGAACTAGAAAAGAAATTTAACTCACTTGTTTTTCCTGGTACACAAGGAGGTCCTTTGATGCATGTTATAGCTGCTAAAGCCGTGGCATTTAAAGAAGCGCTAGAACCAGAGTTCAAAGAGTATATGAAACAAGTTGTCATTAATGCTGAAACACTAGCTAATACGATAATGAATAGAGGATTTGATATTGTATCTGGTGGCACTAAAAATCATCTGATGTTAGTAAGTCTAGTAAAACAAGGTTTAACAGGTAAAGCTGCTGATGCTGCCCTTCATAAAGCAAACATAACTGTAAATAAAAATTCAGTTCCTAATGATCCTCAAAGCCCATTTGTTACTAGTGGAATAAGATTAGGTACTGCCGCAATAACAACTAGAGGCTTTAAGGAAGCTGAAACAATTATTCTTGGCAACTTAATATGTGATGTTCTGGATGATATTGAAAATGAATCTAATATAAATTCAATTAAAGAGAAAATATTGAATTTAACATCGCAGTTTCCGGTATATGCAACAAACAAGAAAGCTGTTGCATAAGGATGGCTTAAGATGCGCTGTCCATTTTGTGGAGAGCCTGAAACAAAAGTAATTGATTCTAGGCTGAGCAGTGATAGCAATGCTATTAAAAGACGCAGAGAATGCACTTCATGCCATATGCGTTTTAATACAAATGAAACATCAGAGCTATCATATCCTAGAGTTGTAAAAGCTGATAGATCTTCAGAGTTATTTTCAGAAGATAAAGTCAAAAAAGGTGTTAATTTAGCATTAGAAAAAAGAATAAATCCAATCAAGGATATTGATAGTGCTTTTGATAATATATTTCAAAGATGCTTAATACATTCTGAGAAAGAAATCTCATCTAAAGTTATTGGCAAGATAGTAATGGATGAACTCTTGGATCTAGACCATGTTGCTTATCTCCGATTTGCATCAGTTTATCTTAAATTTGAGGACAAAAATTCTTTTACAGAAATTATTAAAAACTTAGAAAAAGATCTATCTCCAGAAATGAAAAAACTTCAAAAAAAATTACTTGATGATGACTGAGAAAGATACTGATAAATTTTTTATGAACAAAGTTCTAAGCCTTGCTGAAAAGGGTAAATTTACAGTTCAGCCTAACCCTATGGTAGGAGCAATTGTCGTAAAAAATAATAAAATTATAGGTTCTGGTTATCATAGAAAACCTGGTACACCTCATGCTGAACAGTTAGCAATAAAAAAAGCTGGTAATAGAATATCAAATTCTACTTTATATGTTAATTTAGAGCCATGTTGTCACTATGGTAGGACACCACCATGTTCAGATATAATTATTAGTAGTAAAATTTCTAGAGTTGTAATTTCTACACTAGATCCAAACCCTCTTGTCAATGGTGAAAGTGTCAAACAATTACGAGCAAATGGAATTACCGTAAAAGTAGGTGTGCTTAAGGAACAATCCATAGATTTGAATAAAGGTTTTTTTAGTAAGTTTTTAAAAAAAAGACCTCATGTTACTGCAAAATTTGGTATATCGTTGGATGGGAAAATATCTCTACATAATGGCATTAGTAAATGGATTACATCCATAGACTCAAGAAAAGATGTTCAAAAAGAAAGAGCAATGCACTCCTTGATCTTCACATCATCAAAAACAATTTTAAAGGATAATCCCCAAATGACGATTAGAGACAACTCTTTAGTTAAAAAAATAATCAAACAGCCTGATGTAGCAATTATAGATAGAAATTTAAAAGTACCAGTTACTAGTAAGGTCTTTAATGATAAAAGCAGACTAGTATATATATTTACATCGAAAGATTATGCATCTAAAAAATATAGATCAAATGTGATTTTGATAAAAGTTACACATAATAATAGAAAAATAAATATAAAGGAATGCCTAAATATTCTTGCTGAATATGATGTAAATAGTATTTTTCTCGAATCAGGGTCAAGGTTAACGAATGCTTTTATAAAAGAAAAGTTGATAGACGATTTGCTTTTATATATTTCTCCTAAAATATTAGGTCAATCCGCAGTTTCTTTTTCAGGAATCAGTGATATAAAAAAACTTTCACAGAAGATAGAATACTCTATCAGTGATATGATTGTTATTAATAAAGACTTAAAAGTGAGGTTAGAAAACTATTATGTTTAGCGGTATAATAGAAAAAATAGGACATGTTGATAGTTTCGAAGTCACTTCCGTTAAAAGCCATCTAGTATTAGAGATAGATTTATCAGATACTAATTTGTGTCTAGGTGATAGTGTTGCTGTAAATGGAGTCTGCTTAACAGTTGTTAAAGTTTCTGACAATAAATGTCATTTTGATATCTCACCAGAAACACTATCTTTAACGATGTTAAAGGATCTTCGCCTAACTCATCAGGTTAACATTGAGTTTCCATTAACTTTAAATAAATTTATAAGCGGTCATATAACAACAGGTCATGTTGATTCACTTGGTACAATTAAATCTATTTTGCAAGTCTCTGATGCATGGAAGGTATGCTTAGAATTAGATCAATCCATATTAAAATTTATTATACACAAAGGTTCTATTGCAATAGATGGAGTTAGCCTTACAATTAATAAAATTTCTGATAATGTAATTGATTTAATGATAATTCCGCATACTTATAAAAACACAATCTTTAAAAATTATAAGATCGGACAAAAAGTTAATATTGAGGTAGACTATATAACTAAGCATTTAGAGAAATTGAAAAATGATTAATACTACTCAAGAAATAATAAATTCTATTAAAAAAGGGAAGATGGTTGTCATAATGGATGACGAAAATAGAGAAAATGAAGGTGATCTTATAATGGCCTCAGAATTTGTTACTGCCAAAGATATTAATTTTATGGCTTCTAAGGGAAGAGGTTTAATTTGTTTGACACTAACTAGTGAAAAATGCAAAAAGCTTGGATTGCCATTAATTAAAAAAACCGGTGAAACATCCAAAGAAACAAACTTTACTGTATCAATTGAAGCAGCTAAAGGTGTTAGTACAGGTATATCTGCTTCTGATCGAGCTAAGACAATTCAAGCTGCAGTTGCTAAGAAATCAAAGCCAAGTGATCTTGTTCAGCCTGGACACATATTCCCTTTAATGGCAAAAGATGGCGGGGTACTTGTAAGAGCAGGTCATACCGAGGCTGGTTGTGATTTGGCTAAATTAGCTGGATTAGAAGCTTCCGCAGTTATTGTTGAAATACTAAATGATGATGGAACAATGGCTCGTAAAAAAGATCTCATTAGTTTTGCTAAAAAACATAGATTAAAAATTGGGACAATTGAAGACCTTATAAAATATAAAACTGCAAATGAAAAAACAATAAAAAGAATTTCTGAAGAAACTATGTCTACTGATTATGGAAAATTTACATCAATATTTTATGAGGATACACTTACATCACTTATTCATTTCGTACTAATTAAGAATAAAATTGATTCTGAAGTGGCAACAACCGTTCGAGTGCATGTTCAGAATGTTCTTACTGATACTATTAAGTCTACAAATCTGTCAACTTGGCCACTAGATAGTGCTCTTAAAAAAATATCTAAGTCAAAGCAGGGAGCAATGGTGTTTATTACTGAAAATTTGTCAACTAATCAAATTAGCTATCTTAAAACTATAAGATCTAGAAAAATTAAAAATACTCATAAATCTGATGATTATCGGACTGTAGGAATAGGCGCTCAAATTCTTAGTGATATTGGTGTGAAAGACATGATATTGTTAAGTACCCCAAAAGTTTATCATGGAATTAACGCATTTGGTTTAAATGTAATTAGATATATTAGTAAATAATGAAAAAAACCGATATAAATTCAAATGACCTGTACCCACATCCATCAAGCTTGGGCGATGATATTTACAAATCACTTTGTGATCTAAATAAAAAAAATATTATAATTATTTCTACTACTTATCATAAAAAAATTACTGGCAGTATGGCCTATAGTTATATCAAAAACTCCACTCTCAACAGTATCGGCTTTATTGAAGTCTCTGGTGCCTTTGAGATACCTTTAGCTACAAAACTTATTATTGAGAAATTTAGACCTATGCAAGTATTGGCATTAGGGTGCGTTATCAAAGGTGAGACCAAACATGATGAATATCTTTCTTCAACTGTAATCAATGGTCTTAGAAATTTATCATTAGAATATAAAATTCCAGTGATAAATGGAATTTTAACAACTAATAATATTCAACAAGCTGTTGATAGGGCAGGAAAGAAATATGATAAAGGTAAAGGGTTTTTTGATTCATCTATATTAATGCATGAAGTTATAGCTAAAATAAATAAAAGAACTAATGACTGAATTTAATTCTAAAGAAAGAACTTTGGCTAGGGAAAATATTTTAAAGATTCTATACCAACATGAACTTAATCATTACTCCTTTTCTGAAATTATAAAGACTTTTGTAGAAAAGAGAAATTTCGATAGAGAATATTTTGAAAATATTATTCAGCTATATGAATTAAATATTAATCAAATTAATAGTTTTATTGAAAAAAACTCTGATATATCTCTTATAACAATACCGTCTATTGATATATCGATCCTTAGATTAGCAGTTTGTGAGTTACAATATAGAGATGATGTCCCAGAAAAAGTAGTCCTTAATGAATCTATTAATATTGCAAAAAAATATTCGTCTACTGATTCATATAAATTTATAAATAAGATTTTAGATCAACTACTTGTTAAAATTAAAAAAAATGATCAAAAATGAAGATGATATATTAGAATATATAACATCAAATATAAAAACAAAATCTAAGAATGTACTTAAAAGTATAGGTGATGATTGTGCTGTATTAAAAATAAAGGGAGGAAACACTCTCGTTATTACCACAGACACATCCCTTTTAGGTCCTCATTTTACCAGTGACTATACGCCTTATGAGATTGGTTATAAATGTCTTGCTACAAACCTTAGCGATATTGCAGCAATGGGCTGTATACCAAAATATTTATTTATGGCAATCACAATACCTGATTTACAACCAAAATGGGTAAAATCATTTTATAAAGGCATAAAGGATTTAACTAATGAGTATAATGTTGCTTTAATTGGAGGCGACACTAACAAAGGACCATTAAGCATATCAATTCAAATAATTGGAACTCCTAAACATAATATATTATATCGTAGCGGTGCGATGTTAGATGATCATATATATGTAACTGGTGAATTAGGTTCTGCCAGAGCTGCATTAATGATAAAAAATACTAAAAAATACTCAAACGAATTTAAATATTTGAAAAAATATCTACATACTCCACAGCCAAGAGTAAAACTTGGTATTGATTTATCAAGATTCGCAACAAGTTGTATTGATATCTCTGACGGAATTGCTAAAGATTTAAAAAATATCATTAGCGAGAGCAAATGTGGAGCAAATATCAATGTTGACCAGATACCATTTAATAACAAGCTTAATAATATTATGAAAGGTAATAATTTTTATGAATGTATTGTCGGAGGAGGCGAGGACTATGAGCTATGTTTTACAGCAAACAGTAATGATAGCAAAAAAGTCAAATATCTGTCTAAAAAGTATAATATAAAAATAACCAAGATAGGATGTATTACAAAAAAAAATCTAACTTACTATCAAAATAGTAAACCAATAAAGTTGGCACTAAAAGGATATGATCATTTTCTAGATTAGATCAAGTAGTGTTATGACCTATCTTTTCTAGGTAACTAGACAATTTTATCAATGGTAATCCTATGATAGATGTTGGGTCTGATCCAGAGGTTTTTTCTATTAAACTTATTGCTAGTCCCTCTATTCTTATACTCCCTGCACAATTTAGCATATCTTCATTTTTAATATAATTTATTATCTGATTATTACTAAGTTTTTTCATGGTGATGCTATAATTGACCACTGATGAGTATATTTTTTTTTCAGACAAACAAGCAACGCATAATCCGGTCTTAAAGATAACCTTTTTACCTGATATTAACTTAAGCTGTTTTTTAGCATTATTTGCTGTTAATGGTTTACCTAATATTATGTTATTCACAACCGCTACTTCGTCAGAACCAATTACAATAGAGTTCTTATTTTCCGATGCAACTTTCATTGCTTTTTCTTCTGATAATCTTTTTACAAATTGATTTATCGGCTCATTTTTTTTTCTAGTTTCATCAATATTAGGGCTAATAATGGTGAATCTGAGCTTCAATTGTTCTAATAATTTTTTCCTATGCACAGAACTCGATGCAAGTATAAGTTTTTTCATCTTGAATAACGTAATATCCCAAATTAATTTTAGCCAAATATTAGCAGAAAGCTTAGCATTTTTAAATCTTATATCTATTTTTTGTATTATTTACATAAAATGGAAAGATATAAATTGCTTGATAAGTGTTTTTTGCTTAGAATAGCGTATATTTTGCAATAATTTGGTGTTTTATGGCTGTTCAGAAAAGTAGAAAATCAAAATCTAAAAAAGGAATGAGACGTTCTCACCATGGGTTGGCTGGACCTGCAATGTCTATTGACAAAACAACCGGATCCAGGCATCTGAGACATCATATTGCTTCAGATGGCTATTACAAAGGTTCAGAGATTATTCCGCCAAAAGTGAAAAAAGAAAAAGAAGAAGATTCGCAAACATAGCAAATCCCTAGTAAAATACATATAATGCAGCAAAAAATAACCATAGCATTAGATATGATGAGTGGAGACCATGGAGTATCCTCATCTGTTCCGGCAGCGCTAGAATCTCTAGATAAATTCAATGATATATTTCTTATTTTGATAGGTGATCAGAACCAAATAAATTCGTTACTAACCGACAAAATCCAAAAACAAGAGGGCATTCGATACAAAATTGTACATACTGATGAATATATAACTATGGAAGATGAGATTATTGCCGCTATACGTACTAAAAAAAAATCATCTATGCGTTTAGGCATAAATGCTGTGAAAGATAAAGTAGCCGATGCATGTGTAAGCGCTGGTAATACAGGAGCGCTCATGGGTTTATCAAAGATTATACTTAAAACTATACCTGGTATTGATCGACCAGCAATATGCGGATCACTTCCTACAAAAACTGGACAATTTCATATGTTGGATCTTGGGGCTAATGTTGAGTGCGATGCAGAGCATTTATACCAATTTTCTATCATGGGATCAGCATTAGTTCAATCATTAGAATTAAATAATAAACCAGTCATTGGCCTAATGAATATTGGGTCTGAGGAATTTAAAGGAAATGAAACTATTAAGTCAGCTGGTAAATTAATGCATAGATCAAATCTAAATTATGCAGGTTTTGTAGAGGGTGATGATATATTTAGTGGAAAGTTTGATGTAATAGTCACAGATGGTTTTGCAGGCAATATAGCATTGAAAAGTATAGAAGGTGTAGCAAAAGTTATAAGTCATTTTATAAAGACTGAATTCACGAAAAATATTTTTACTAAACTATCTGCCCTAATAAGCTCACCAGTTATGAAATCTGTTAAGAAAAAAGTTGACCCAAGAAAATATAATGGAGCTAGTCTTCTCGGACTTCAAGGCATTGTAGTAAAAAGTCATGGAGGTGCAGACTCATATGCATTTACTCAAGCTATTGATACTGCATATTATGAAGTCAAAAACGAATTACTTGATAAAATTGAGTCTTTAATTCAAACTGAGTTATCAAATGACTGATCCATACTCCAAAATTATCTCTACTGGTAGTTACCTCCCAAAAAAGGTATTAACTAATTATGATTTAGAAAAAATAGTAGAAACCACTAATGACTGGATATTTGAACGTACAGGAATTAACCAAAGACACATAGCTGCTAATAATGAGTCATCCGTAGATATGGCTTATCAAGCATCACTTGATGCAATTAAAAAATCCAATATATCCCTCGAAGACATTGATATGATTATTGTGGCAACGACAACTCCCGAGAGAGTTTTTCCTAGTTCCGCTGTCCTATTACAGAATAGACTTAATATCAAAGAGTGTTTTGCCTTTGATGTGAATGCGGCTTGCACAGGTTTTATTTATGCATTAGATATTGCAGATAAATATATCAGGAATAATTCTGTATCTAACGTGTTGGTAGTTGGTGCAGAAAAAATGAGCTCAATTGTAGATTGGAATGATCGAAATACATGTGTGCTTTTTGGAGATGGCGCTGGCTCTGTTATTCTTAGTAGATCTGATTCTGCTGGTATAATTTCAACGACTATAGGATCTAATGGAAGCTATAAAGATTTATTAACTGTAAATCCAGACACAGACTTTATAGAGATGAAAGGCAATGATGTTTTTAAAATTGCTGTTAATACGATGGGAAAACTTGCCCAAGAAACTCTAGACTCAAATAATTTATCGATTGATCAAATTGATTGGATGATACCTCATCAAGCTAACAGTAGAATAATTAATGCAATTGCTAAAAAAATATCACTACCCAATGATAAAGTTATATTAACTGTTGATAGTCATGGTAATACCTCTGCTGCATCTATTCCATTAGCTATTGATAATGCTCGTGTAAATGATCGCCTTAAGAAGGATAATCTAGTATTGCTTGAGGCATTTGGTGCAGGCTTTACGTGGGGATCTACACTACTTAAATTTTAAAATGCAAGAGTTATCTGAATGTAACAAATGTTCAAGAATTGTAAAAAATCTAGCCGATCTTAGATTAACCTATCCTAATTATCAAAATAAACCAATTGCTCCTGTTCCATGTAAAAAAGCATTCTTATGTATTGTAGGCTTAGCCCCTGGTTTATCTGGCGCGAATAGGACAGGAAAAATATTTGATGGAGATTTTTCGGGAAATATTCTGTCAAAAGCATTAGAATTATCAAGGTATACTAAATCTGACGATTATCTTTATCCCTATATAACTAATGCTGTAAAATGTTTTCCACCGAAAAACAAACCTATTGCTTCTGAAAT
>MDSV01245484.1_pt1 | contig 16990 bp, 10 predicted proteins | sample 810851 | NCBI WGS metagenome assembly MDSV01 (sample SAMN05326640, study PRJNA326480) | marine metagenome | isolation source: seawater | place: Atlantic Ocean: North East | collected 2012 | reverse complement strand
ACCAACTAAATCGAGAAGTTCAAAGACAAGTGCAAAGCCGAAATAGATTGTGAGATAGAAAGAACTGTTGTCGTTCCACCGACCCCCTTCAAGTTCAATGGTCCAGCTTATCCCGCCCTAGCAACTCATTCTTGACACACCCACGCAGCGCCTTCTTCTCCCCCGCCTTTTTCTTATCCCGAATTCTTCGCTCCTTGGCCGCTCGCCCTGGCTTGGTCGCGATGCGTTTCTTGGTAGTTGCAGCAGCCTTCTCGACCAATTCTTCGAGCCGGTCTATCGCATCCTGTCTATTCTTCTCCTGACTGCGGAAGCGCTGCGCCTTCAGCACGATAATCCCATCTTTACTGATGCGTCTGTCGTTGTAGCGCAACAAGTCAGCCTTGACCCACGCTGGTAAAGTAGAGGCACGGATATCGAAACGTAGCCCGACCGCCGTAGAGACCTTATTGACATGTTGGCCGCCGGGACCGCTGGCACGGATGGCGCTGAACTGTAGGTCTGATTCGGATAGTTTAAACTTGGCCATTTTAGAGAGGTTCGATGCTTAGCTAGCTGATTCTCGCAAGTTAGTTAATAAAGGGGCCAGGGGGATTCATCTTTAATCCTTCCGGCCCCTTTGGATCGTCCCTTAAGCTTTTGTGTCCCGCAGGGCTTTAGCGCAGCCGCGCCGTATGGCCAGGGCCACGTAACACAGCATTCAAAAACACGACGTTGGCACCGTCGAGTGCCGCCCTGAAAGTCGGATCAGAGACGAAGCCAATGACAATGCCATCGCCATAGCTAGCTTGCACCACTGCAGGCTTGAATGCCCACTGTGCTTTGTTTTCAGCCCAGAGGTGACCGCCAGCCTCAATATTGTCCGGGGCCTCAAAATAAAGTGCATTCCAGCCCTCGTCTAGCGTCAGCGGACGGTAGACATCGCGACCTTCAACCATAAATGCGACGCCGTCACGAACCCCAGCACTGAGCCAGGTATCAGTTGTCGTCTTGGTGCGTAACAACACGCCGGGAATTGAGTCAGGACGCGGCGCTTCTGGCAGAATCGCACTCTGGTAAGCGTCTTGATCCTCTAACTGTGTGCCATCGACTACGTCACCTTCATGATCGCCTTCAGGCTTGCCGTCGGCCAGTCGTTCGAGATCTGTTGGCAGCAGTCCGACATCGTCCTGGGCCGCGAAACGCATACCACCACTCATGGCGACCAGCACGCCTCCTCGCCCAACCCATTCCTTCAGTCGATCGACGCCGCGCTCGCCCAGCGCGTTTGCATAATTGCCACCATCCGGGAGGATAACGACATCGAACCGGTCCAGCTCGTCTGCCGGTAGATGTTCTACCCGCACCGGCTCAACCGGATACCCATATTGGCGCTCCAGAACAAAGCGCGTATTACCGGCTGAGTAAGAAGTCGTGGGGTCATCCCAGGCCAGCGCAATGCGAGGCGCAGGCAAAGACATCACTGAAGAGCTGCCAAAAGAGACGCCCTCTTCTGAATAACTGGTGCCAGTTGCCACCACCTCGGCGCCACTCATCTCAGCGAGGTGACTCACCATCATGTGCAGTTCGCCAGCATCGCGCTCGGGATTGTCGGCAATGCGCACCACCAGGGTGCCACGCTCATAGCGACGGCCGAAAATAGTCATCACTTCATCGGCGCCCTGGACCTTAAGCCCCGCGCGCTGGGCGGCGGCAAGAAAGCGGCCGGCAGCCTGTGTGCCCCAGGGCACCAGCCAGCCGACTTGCGAGGTTGCTGGCTGGGCATAAGCAGGCACTCCGGAACCATCAAAAACCTCAGCATCAATGCTCACCCGGTCACAGGGTTGCACCTCGACGTTGTAGAGACTCGGCAGCGACCAGCCAAGAATATCGTAGAGTTCCGCGCGCAGACCTAGGGCGCGGCGGCGCTCCTGCTCGGCGAGGAAATCCTCGGCCATAGGACTTTCCTGCTCCAAAAAGGTACGCACCATGCGGCCTGCCGGCTGACGCGAGCTCACCAGATAGGAACCCTCGGGCATATCACTGTCACAGGCACTTCCCGCTTCTGTGGTGCGGCGAATCTCAATGCCATGGCGAACCAGGTTGGAGGCGAGCTTGTGCACCGCCGAGGCATCACCTGCAAGCGGGATCAGATAATCTCTGGGACCACCGTGCTCGCCGGCGTCGGCACTGCGGCGATACGCGACGAAGTTACTCAGGAACGCCTCGCGATTAGTCGAAGCCGTCTCGATGGTGCCAACAGAAGTTACAAAGTGACGCTGCACACCATCAGCGTAGGTGACGATTTCACCGTTGCGACGCTCGCCCGCAAGACCCCGCGCCGAAGCCATTTCGAAGGTCATACCGACACTGCCATGGAATGCTGGCCAAGAGTCTCCGTAACCCGGGTAGTAAGCGTCATAAACCGCTTGCGTGAAGTACTCGAAGCCGAACAGATCAAACCATTTCGCGTTATTACGGCCGTAAGCATCAAGCATCTCTTCCTGTGCATTGACATAATGCGGGTTAAACGGCTGCGCCGGTGGCGGAAAGAAGTAGCTCGAATCAGTTCCCATCTCGTGGATATCGACGTGGACGAGCGGGAAGAATTCCTGGAAGGTCGCTACCCTGCCAATGACCTCAGGCTGGGTTAATGGCAACCAATCTCGGTTCAGGTCGAACAGGTAGTGATTGGTGCGACCAGCTGGCCAGGGTTCTCTGCGCTCGGCAGCTATAGCAGAGGTGCTTGGCGCGATGCCGTAAGTCTCGCGGAAATGATTAAGGAAGCGTTCACGACCGTCCGGGTTCTGACTCGGGTCGATAGCCACGAGTGTGTTCTCGCGAATCGTATCGAAAGGCGCCCCCCTCGCTGCCAGCATATGGTAAGCAGTTTGCAAGCCGGCATCGGTACTGGAGATCTCGTTGCCGTGAACGCCGTAGGCGAGCCAAACCACGGCAGGTAAGTCGTCTATCAGCGACTCAACCCGCTCATCGTAAAGCTCGGCTGGGTCTGCAAGCGCCTGCATGCCGGCCTTGATTTCGTCAACTCGCGCCATGGTCTCTTCAGTTCCGACCAGAAAATAAACCAGTGGCCTCCCCTCCCAACTGCGCGCGTACTCAACCATGCGCGTGCGCTCTGGCATCGCCGCCGCAAGCGCGCGCAGGTAGATATGCGCCTGATCGACGGACGTAATGCGTTCGCCTGGGGCATAACCCAATACAGACTCCAGGGTTGGAACCGCCTGATCAAACGAGACGTCGGGCCAGCCGACACGTTCTACCGCGGTATCGGCACTTACAGCAGCCGAGAGCATTAACGAACCCGTCAATAGCGCAGCAATCAGGACTTTGGGTAAAACATGGCCTCGCATTGGCTTATCTCCAACTTGGGTTTTAGTAACTAATGAAGGCAGGAATGGTATCGCGATAGCCAGGGCCAGCCAAACCTAATCAAAGATCAAAGGCTGGACGCAGAGATTTGTTTCAGTCTTCTGCGTCCCCTTGAACTGCAAATAGCCAGATGGCAGCGGAAATGAATAGAAGTCGGTTTACTGCAGTAGTAGTCGATAAACTGCTGTTTGGAATGGGCAGGATAAAATTGCGGTGTTTTCACTCCGGCCCATTGATTTTGGGATAGCCTTAAGCGCTATTGATTTCAAAAATCGAATCAATGACCAGAGGCAGATTGGCCCTCACCGACACCGCCCCAAAAACTGACCTGGCATGCAATCCCTTATCGCCGAAGACCTGGGCCAGGAGATCGGAGCAACCATCGAGCACTTTGGGGTGGTCCTCAAAACTCTCCACCGCGTTGATGAAGCCCTGAATTTTCACAACCCGAACCACCGCATCCAATGAACCGAGCTCTGCTTTAACTGTTGCCAGGATTTCTAGCCCGGCCATTCTCGCAAAGTCATATCCCTGTGCAACTGAAAATTCTCTACCCAGCTTCCCTAATGGTGCTGGCTGACCAGTTGGCCCCTTACCGGAGACATAGAGAAAATTGCTCGCCCTGACGCAATTAACATAGCTGCCTTTGGGCTCACTGGCATCTGGCAGTTGAATGTCTAACCCCGCAAGCCGCTTTTCTATACTGATGCTTTCAATCATCTTTATCCTTTTGTTCATTACTGACAACTCTCTTTCTAACGAAAAAGCGTTCCAAATTAGGTACAGATTTATTTATGGGGAATGAGGGCTTGGAAAATAGATCTGACCCCTTTAAGACCTTAACTGCTTTAACTGACCAGGCCTCGTTTACTGAATCAGTATCGCTGGAAAATTTCCTCAAGCTCGTCACGACTATTAGACTGACTAAGCGCAAGCATCAGTAAAATTCTCGCTTTCTGAGGAGTTAATAAACGTGCAGGCAATGGAAAAATCCATCTCCCCTCCCAACGAGGATCGTCAGCAAGTCTGGCGCAGGGTTCACGCACCCATTCAGGTGCCGATTCCTCTATTGGGCGCAACCGTCGAACGCTCTGCCCGGTCGGAAAAGCCGCAACGATTGGCACCCCTTTTCTGGCGATCACTTGCAAGGCCAAACTCTCCTCACACGTTGAGCCCGTCGTGGCCAGGACTATGCCTGCAGGCAGCGTGTCATACCGTGGTCCCATGCCCCCAGAGTAAGTAATCAACATATCTACATCAGCTAATGTCGTGTTGTCCGTCAGTTTGAATCCGGAGCGGTGGGTATGCGGCCGCGACGGACGGTATAAAAATTCAGGCCCATCATGGCCAACAACCCCAATTTGACCCTGAGCAAACCCTCCTACTCTCGGATAGTCCTTACGCACTTCCCGTGCCGAGAGAATGCGCTCATCCATGACCAACATCACACCTCGATCCAATGCCTCGGGCGAAGCCACAGTTCTCACAGCTGCAAGCAAATTCGCCGGGCCGTCCGGGCTCCGATGGGTTGCGGGATGCTGTGCGCCGACCAGAGCCACTGGCTTGTCGGAATCAACTGTCAAATGAAGGAAAAAGGCCGTCTCCTCCATCCGGTCAGTACCATGGGTTATGACTATTCCAGCAATGTCATCACGAGCCTGTAATCGTTCGGTAACGAGCCTGGACAGGCGTAGCCATTCCGCCGGCATGATTTGCGGGCTGGGTATATTGCTGAACTGCTCTGCTTCGATAACGGCATGCTCTGTTAGAGCCGGCACCGACGCTGTAATTTGATCAGCACTCAATGTGCCTGCACGGTATCGCTCAGGATCATCTGGATCCTCCTGAACCCCAGCGATCGTTCCACCAGTCGCAATGACAAGGACAACAGGTAGATCATTTTCATTATCTGCCGCTTGGGCCTGTGCGGCTGCAAGGAGTAAGCCGAGCGTGAATGCAGCAAGTCGTGAGACAGGGATTCGAAAGTTCATATTCATGCCGTAGAAAGTGATAAGTATCCGGAGTTTAAAGCGACGGAAATTGCAAATCCAGACAGATAGCGTACTTGCATAAAAGCACCAAAACATAAAAAAGCAGAGTGACTCGCTTGATACAGATAGGCTCACTCCAGCCAAGCATTAAGCTATTCGCCTATATTGTCCTCATAAGTTTCAGGAGAAAACTCGATGATTAGCGTTCATCATCTGCGCGTTTGCTGCCCCGTTTTCACTCTGTAGCGAATCGAGGAGCTTAGCCTCGATTTCAGCCTGAAGATCTATGATCGTAATGACATGGGGCGCGCACCGTCGGAACTCAAAGCGGTGCACCCCTTGGGAAAGTCGCAGGTGATTGGAGATGACAGGCACGCAATCGCTGAATCAGGCGCGACCGCTAGGTAACTTACAGAAAACTATGATGCTAGCCTGGCAGATTGCCCACGGACAGACGCTGGATAGAGTGCCAAACATCTTGCACTAGCCGAGCTGGACATTCCTCGTACTGGACAAGGCGCCTCAATAGCAACGCTGGTGACCAAGTCCTTGTTGATAGGCGGCGAAGCACAATTAACGACTGAAGAAGACGGAGAACGCCACGCGATATTGCAGGCCTATGACAAGGCGACTGGAGAAGGAGTGGGGGCGGTTAAGTTGCCTCCACCTCAGACTGGCTAACCGATGGCCTATGAGCTAACAGGTGTTTAGCAACTGGTTGTGGCGGTGAGTGGGTCTGGGTATTCCGGGGCGCTATTGGTTTTTAGACTATAGTCGAATTTATTCTCAATCAGCCAACGAAAAAAGGGGTCAGAGTAAAAATACAGTACTGTATTTTTACTCTGACCCCTTTTTCCATTCCAACCCCTTTTTCCAAACCCCTTTTTCTACTCTGACCCCTTTTTCGCTGACCTCCTTTTTCCGTCTTCGCGCTGATTAGGGTCGCGGGCCATAGTGCGGAACCGGCGCGGCGTATTCCAGCGCGCCGAGATCTGGAGACTCGCCGGTGAAATCATCTGTAATAGTGGGTAGCTGCATCCCTTTGTCGATGGCGCTCGCCCCTTCTCGCAAACGGAAATCGAGCGAATCCGCATCATATAGATTTTGGAGGGTGTCGACATTCTTGGCGCTGAGCTGGGGGACGTTGACGAAAATGTCGTAGTCCACCAGCGTACTGTTGCGGTCTTGCCCTGAGAGAGTCGAATATTCCGCCAGCGTAGCCGCCTCAATTGATTGAAGCTGCGCCTCGTAGTCCGGATCGGTAATGTCAGCAAGCGATGCCGCAGCGGGAGAGCGCCATTCGAAAGCCTTTGTCGCGGCAGGATTCGGACGAAAGCCGTTGAAGTCAGACGTTGAGTAATCGGTCAGGGATGTCACGCTGAAGATCGCGTCCTGTGATTCCTCACCCAGAAACAGATTGTTTCTCCAGTGGGCGTTTGAGGCGCCTGCGATGGACGTTTCCGAAAGGATCGTGTTGTTGTAAAAAACCACACCAGCTGAGCCGGCTGTGATGCGGGTTGAACCGCCGGGCAGGTGATACGCAATATTCCTGATCCAGTAGACAGGCCCCCCTAGCGCGGGTTGGTTGCAAAATGCGTGGGAGGGATGATTGATCAACAGATTGTTCATGATCCGGATGTTGTGCATGCCACCGTCAGCTTCAATCGGATTATCGTGGCTGTTGGTGATGTAGTTGCCGTAGAAATCTATCGCTACCGGACGCCGATTCCAATAATCTCGGGTTGGATACTTGGGTCCTGCGGGAATGTCCGGACCCGAAGCGGTTGAACCGTCCGGATTACCGTAGGTTTCTATATTGATGCCGTCGTGAAAGTTGGCAATATAGTTATAGGCCACAATATGCCCGGGCCCATAGAGTTTGACCGCCACATAAGAGCGCATTGGCGGGGGAAAGATCTGGTTTTCTACTCCTGCAAACTGCTCCCACAATTCGCCGCGCCAGCCAATGAGGTGTTCCGGATCATTTCTCCCGACAAAGTGACTGTCAGCAATGTAAAAGCCCCGGGAACCGGAATAGTTGGTAAAGATGCCGGCACCGACGTCCTCAAAGCGACTGCGCTTCACGGTCAGGCCCTTGGCGCCGGCAATGAACTGTGTTCCTGCCAAGATGCCAATCTCTGAATTTCTAAAAGTGATGCCTTCAAAATAGGTGTAGTCAGCAGCGCGCACGTCAAACAGCGAGTAATTGCCGTTTCCGTCGAATATCACCTCGCCATCTCCGGCTGCCACAATGGCAATGGGTCGCTCGGGAGTTCCATCAGCGGTCAGATAGTAGGTTCCATCGAGCGGGGTTGTGCGATTCACCGTAGCGTCGTTGGTGTACTCGTAACGGTTGTACTGGTAGGTCCCTGCATGCACGATGATCTTGTCGCCGGCTCGAACCCGAGGTCGGCCCGATGTGGCCCAGTCGGTGCCGGCGCACCAATAATTGTAGGCGCACATGAGCCCTTCAAAGGCCGGCTCCTGTTTGGCACCGGCATAGCCGTGCGGATAGACATGGAATTCACGACCTCCCGCGTAGGGCTCTGGCTCGGCGCGGGTGCGTACTGTGGCAAGTCGTTCAGAGCGACCCACGACACCGTCGGGGTCACTGATGCTGAACTTCACTTCATAGCGGGCGTCGGGATCCAGATTCAGCACACTGCCGGCAAACATATTGGGCGTGATGACGTCGAGTCGGGACTCACTGTAGATGCGCTCGCCATTCAGCCTCAGCATGGGTAAGGCATCGTGCCATGTCGCCTCCCCTGCCTTTCGATACCACACCTTGACCTGCGCATTGCGATTCTCATCGCCCTGAATCAACCACTCAAAACCAAGATTGATGAGGGTGGGCGGTTCGGTAAACAATTCACCCGGCACCACCGCGTTGGGATTCTCGGATGCAAACGGAGAAGGCTCCGAAGCAATTTGCGCGTAGCAGCTCTGTGCAAGGCTTGTCAGGCTCAGGAGAACCAGCAGAGTCTGGAGACTGGGGTGGCGCATGGAGTCACCTTCGCGGTAAAGTCTGATCAATATTAAAAAGGCATGGTACGTGATCTGGGCGTGAGACGAAATGCTGCAGCATGCCCAGACTGCCAACAGCCTGTGGGCCGGGCAGAGCGCCGATTCCCAGCCTCTGCTGTTTCCAGGACTTTCTTCGACAGGGACAAGACATGACCTTATTACGCCGAAATTCACTCGCACTGGCCTGGGTAATGATGCTGTCCGCGCAGGGTCAGGCCGCTGAATTCTCGCAGGTCCGACCCGATTCCGGTGCCTTGAAGCAGCTGCCGGTGACCGAATGGCTGACCAATGGGGGCGATCTGTATAACAGAAATTTTTCTCCGCTTGATCAGATCAACACCGACAACGTCGGTCGCCTGGGACCTGTCTGGCGGACACATCTGAACGGTTCGGGTCTGGAGGCGAAATACTCGGGTGAGGCGCAGCCTCTGATCATTGACGGCATCATGTATGTTATCACCGGAGCCGATGATGTCTTCGCGCTCAGCGTCGAAACCGGAGAGATGCTGTGGTCGCAAGAAGCAGAGCTCAGCGCTGAAATCTCAACCATTTGCTGTGGCTGGACAAGTCGAGGCGTGGGTTATGGCGAAGACAAGATTTTTGTGGGCCAACTGGATGGAGTGCTGAAGGCGCTCGATGCCGAATCCGGGAAGGAAGTGTGGTCGATTCAGGCGGAAAGCTGGAAGGAGGGCTACACCATCACGAGCGCACCCCTGTACTTTGACGGCATGGTAATCAGTGGATTCGCTGGCGCTGAGTTCGCTGCACGAGGCCGGGTGAAAGCCTATGATGCGACAGATGGCTCTTTACTCTGGACTTTTTACACCGTTCCGGCACCAGGCGAATTTGGTTCGGATACCTGGCCTGCAGACAGTGATGCCTGGGAAACCGGCGGCGGTACAGTCTGGCACACTCCAGCTGTTGACCCTGAGCTGGGCCTGATCTACTTCTCGACCGGTAATCCTGGGCCTGACTACAACGGCGCAATCAGGGCCGGTGATAATCTGTTTACTGCCTCGATTGTTGCCCTTGACGCATACTCTGGTGAATACCGTTGGCACTTTCAGCAGGTGCACCATGACATATGGGATTTCGATGCGCCGAATCCGGTTGTTCTGTTCGATCTGGACTATGAGGGCGTCCTGAGAAAAGGACTCGCACAGGCGGGCAAGACGGGCTGGGTGTACATTCTTGATCGGGTCACCGGAGAGCCTCTGGTCGGCATAGAAGAACTCCCTGTTCCGCAGGAAGAGCGACAGGCTACCGCAGCTACTCAGCCTTATCCGGTCGGTGATGCCTTCGTGACGCAAACTCTCGACATTGCCCCAGAAGGGTTCCGCATGGTGAACGACGGGGATATCTTCACGCCATTCTGGGACGACCCGGTGCTGCTACGACGGGGGGAAGCGAATTGGCCACCGAGTGCCGTTGATCCGGACAAAGGGGTTATTTATGTCTGCGCAGGTGACCGCCAGGCGGCTTACACGACCAACGCGGACACGGATTCAGCTGAGCCCGGCGATCGCTATACCGGCGGTAACATGCGCTTTGCTCCCATTGCGGTCACCGGGATTGTCGCGGCCATGGACTTGCGGACCAATAAACGCCTTTGGTCGCAGCGATGGCCGGGTCGTTGCTACAGTGGTTTGGTCGCAACAGCGGGAAACCTGCTATTCGCGGGCCGCAATGACGGGCGGTTTACCGCCATGGATGCTGCGACCGGTCAAAAACTTTGGGAGTTCATGACAGACGCCGGCGTTAATGCGCCTCCTACTGTGTTCGAGAATAACGGCGAGCAATATGTGACCGTACTGTCAGCCGGAAATTTGCTGGCCGGCTCTGCGCGGGGTGACAGCATCTGGATGTTCAAACTGCTCGAAGAGGGTGAGGAAACAGCGATCGCTCTGGATAAGGTGACGCCACCGCAAGCGAACACTGAAGGTCTTGGTCTGTACCGAAGTACCTGTGTCTTTTGCCATGGGCTGCGAGGCGAGGGAGGGCATAACGGCATGCCACTGGAGGGTCTTGCCGCATTTTCGACAGACTATGTGGCTAACATCATTGCCAACGGTCAAAACAACATGCCGTCTTTTGGTCAAACTTTTGATACAGCGCAGATCAGGGCAATTGCCGAGCACGTTCGCACCCTTAACCGCGGCATTCAGAATCGAAATACTCGCTGAGAAACTTGGGGACACTAATAGTTTAATAGCTTAAGAAATTTGCTCAACGATTCAAGGCGAATACAGCGAGCAAATTTCTTATGACCAACCGAATGACTTACCGTCAACCAACCAAAGAGTATCGTTATGCATATCCTATATGCCGATGCCACCATCGCTTCATTTGCGCCGAGATGCTCAACAACCTCAGCGGTGGTCAACCCATCATTTTTTTGAGCTGTGGCTAAGGACGAGAGAGTGAGTAGCAGTAAGCATATGATTAATCGCATGAGTCATTCCAAGTCAGTAGCTTATTCCCCAAATGCAAGGAATATAATGATTTGGCCTGCGTATATCTGCTATCTTTAAACACCTAAATATCCCCCCCCCACCCATGACCGGAAGGCCCCCAGAGCCTGAAAGTGGGACTCAAGCAAATCGCAGCACTTCAATGTTAGCCTTTTCGTAAGTCTTGAATGGTCATGGCGTATAGCCTGTTCCTTCGGGATTTTAAGATTTATTAAGTCTAGCCAAACCTGACTATCGAGTACCCTGCTCTAACACTATTTAGAGATGACAGGCAAGGTACTGGGCACCGCCTCAACTTGGGCTATTTGACCAGAAATGAAAATTGATTCTAGTCAGCATGAAGCGTTCTTTTCGTGCCTTACTAATGTTATGTGTCAGCGTTTTAGGCCGATTGTCCGCACACGCCGGATTGAGCTTTTAACTCGTTGATCTAGTTTACGAAATTATCACTTTACCTGCTTGAAACCGCGACTGCCGACGGACCGAAGGACTCGAGACCCCACAAGCTCGAGCTTCGCCAACCTGTGATTACTCTGCCTGCATTTTGCTATATGATCTTAATTAATCTTTTGAATCAAAATGCAACTTATAAGGCGGTCAAACCCTGACACCGGGGAGAACAAGGAAAAGCAATGGCGTCATTCGAAGACTTTGAATATCAGGTAATCGTTGTGGGCTCCGGCGCCGGCGGAGGTATGGCAGCACATGTACTTACCGAAGCGGGGGTGAAGGTTCTCATGCTGGAGGCGGGACGGGATTACGATCCTATCACCGAGACCCCAATGTTTCAGCAGAATCATGAGGCGCCGCTTCGAGGCACCAGCACGTCGGAGAAAAACTTTGGCTATTATGATGCTACCGTCGATGGTGGTTGGCGGGTTCCTGGGGAACCCTATTCTGAGGCACCGGACAGCCGCTTCATGTGGTGGCGCGCCCGCATGCTGGGTGGCCGCACCAACCATTGGGGTCGACTGGTGCCGCGCTTCACTCCTGCCGACTTCAAGCCCTATAGCACCGATGGTGTGGGCACGGACTGGCCCGTGGACTATGACGAAATTTCACCGTGGTATGACAAGTGTGAGGAATTGATTGGCGTCTGCGGCGATAACCCCGGTCTCGATGACACGCCAAGCTCCAGCGACGGCGTACTGTTACCGCCCCCTAAACCGCGTGTTATGGAACTACTGTTAAAGTCTGCGTGCGAATCGCTTGGTATAGATGCGGTTCCCATGCGTAGGGCCATTCTTACCGAAGCCAAGGATGATCGTCAGGCCTGCTTCTGGGCCACCCCTTGCGGTCGGGGCTGCTCCATCGGCGCGGCGTTCCAGAGCACGACCTCATTACTTCCCTGGGCCAATAATACCGGTAACCTCAAAATCGTTACTGACGCCATGGTTAGGGAAGTGCATCTCGATGATGAGGGTAACGCCTCAGGCGTGACATTCGTCAACAAAACCAGCGGTGAAGATGTGCGGATCGATGGCGAGCACATTATCCTGGCGGCCAGCGCCTGTGAAACTGCGCGCCTGTTGCTGAACTCCAAGAGTGAAGCCTTTCCCAATGGCCTGGCAAACAGCAGTGGCCAGGTAGGGCGCAATCTGACCGACTCTCTGGGCGCAGGCATTAGCGGCTACATACCCGCCCTGCGCGATCGGCCCAGGTACAATGAAGATGGTCATTCCGGGAATCATCTTTATATACCCTGGTGGGACCGGGAAGGTCAGAAGAACGGCAGCCTCAACTTTAGCCGCGGCTACCATTTTGAAGTAGGTGCACGCTTTAGTTCGCCAGGCATGGGTGTGGCCGGCCGCGTCGATGGCTATGGCAAGGCAGCAAAGGATGATGTTCGTTCCAACTACGGCACCGGCATTGGTCTATCGCTACGCGGGGAGATGCTGGTGAGCGATGACTGCTACTGTGAAATCGATGACGAAGTAACCGATCAATGGGGCATCCCTGTATTGAAGTTCCACTGGAAATGGTCTGAACAGGAAATCAACCAGGTTGCCCACGGCCTGGAGTGGGGCAAAAAAATTATTGAAGCAATGGGAGGCATCGTCAACAACCCGGACCGCGCTGCCGAAGAAGCTATAGAAGAAGGCGGCCAGATCATTCATGAAGTCGGCACCACCCGTATGGGTGAAGATCCAGCCACGTCCGTATGCAATGAATGGGGACAGACCTGGGACGTGGAAAACCTCTACGTCATGGACGGCGGTGTATTCGTATCCAACCCGCACAAGAATTGCACGATCACTATATTGACTCTGGCTATGCGCAACGCAACAAGGCTAGCTGAACAGTTAACGGCATAAACGGAGCGACAACAACATGAGCAAAATCTACAACCCCAAAATGAGTCGCCGCGAGAGCCTGAAACGCATCGGCACGATGGCAACGGTAGTGATGGTGGGCGGCGTTCCGGTTGCCTGCGATCCGGTTGAACCTGAAACCAGCACGGCATCGCCGACACCAACCGGAGGCCATTGGCCCGGCTTAGAGCTGGAAGCCATAACCGGCCCAACCTATGGCACAGATCCAATCATGACCAGCCCGGAAGCGCCGTGGCCATTAACGCTGACTGACGTCCAGAGAGATCTGGCCGCCGTTCTTAGCGATATGATTTGTCCTGCGGACGAGCGTGGACCAGCTGCAACCGATGTCGGCGTGCCGGACGTAATCGATGAATGGATGAGTGCCCCCTACTCCAGGCAACAGAGTGATCGCGTACAAATCATCAATGGCCTGCAGTGGTTAGACGATGAAGCTGAGTTGCGCTTCGGCAGCAATTTCGTAGCGGCAACTGAAGAACAGCGGATCGCCATCATCGAAGACATCGCCTATCGCGCCCAATATGACGTGCCCGAGTTCGAGCTGCCAGCGCGCTTTTTCAGCAGGATGCGCAGCCTGGTATTTGGCGCTTACTTCACCACACCGGAAGGCATCGAAGATGTTGGCTATGTAGGTAACGTGGCGATTGCGGGCGAGTACCCCGGCCCCACTAGTGAGGCTATGGAACACATCCGGGAAGTTGCAGAGTCTCTGAATTTGCCGCCGATTACTGAATACGTAAACCAATAAGGCCAGGCGACGAAGTTCATTACAAGCAAGCATAGGGGTCAGCCAGTGCCAGGTGTTTCGTGCAGGAAATAAAAGCAAAAACCATAGATAACGCGCTAGACGCCATCCATCGCCCGGTATTTTTCACCTCCGCCGGCCTTATCATTGCTTTCAGCATTTATGGTGGAGTCTTCAGCAATCAGGCTGGCGCGACTTTTGCGGCTGTGCAGAGTTGGCTGGTCACCAATCTTGGCTGGTTTTATATCGCGGTAGTCGCGATATTTTTCGTGTTTATTATCTACCTCGCGTTTAGCCGCTTTGCCCACATTAAGCTTGGGCCTGACATTCGGTGCCCGACTATCCCTATGCGAGTTGGATTGCCATGCTGTTCAGTGCCGGTATTGGTATTGGCTTATTATTCTTTGGTATCGGGGAACCCATTACTCACTTCGCGCAGCCGCCAGTGGGTGAAGGCAGCACAGTCGATTCTGCCAGAGAAGCCATGCTGTACACCTATTTCCATTGGGGAGTGCAGGCCTGGGCAACCTATATAGTTGTGGGTCTGGCGCTGGCCTATTTTGCGTTCAGACATAACTTGCCGCTTACCGTCCGGTCCGCGTTTTACCCTCTCATTGGCAACCGGATTCACGGCCCTATTGGTAACGCAGTGGATATATTTGCGGTGCTGGCAACGATGTTCGGCATCGCCACATCTCTGGGCCTGGGCGTAACGCAGATTAATGCCGGCTTGGGCTACATGTTTGGAGTCGCTGTTGGCCCCGGAACCCAGATTCTATTGATTGCCTGCATTACTGCAATGGCCACGGTGTCAGTAATTGCTGGGCTCAATAGCGGCATTCGTCGCATAAGTGAACTCAACATGATCCTGGCGCTTGTTTTAATCAGCTTTGTTTTGATAGCAGGACCCACCACGTCACTGCTCGGCGGATTCGCCCAAGACTTAGGTAATTACCTGAGCAATTTTCTTTTTCTCACCTTTAACGTTTATGCCCACGAGCCAAACGACTGGATGGGAGATTGGACCCTGTTCTATTGGGGATGATGGATTTCATGGTCACCCTTCGTCGGCATGTTCGTAGCCAGGATCTCTCGTGGCAGAACAATTCGTGAATTTGTTCTGGGCGTACTCTTTATCCCGGCAGGATTTACATTCCTGTGGTTTAGTATTTTCGGCAATTCCGCCCTCTTTATTGAGCTGGGTCCTCAGGGTGGAGAAATCACTGCCGCCGTCATCTCTGATATGCCCACGGCGTTGTTTGTTTTCCTTGAACGATTACCACTAACATCAATTGTTTCACTGTTGGCGACACTGCTAATCGTTACCTTTTTCGTCACCTCGTCAGACTCCGGGTCTCTGGTAATCGACATCATCACTTCTGGTGGTAATGAAGACCCGCCTACCTGGCAGCGGGTATTCTGGGCAATTACTGAAGGTGTAATTGCATCGGTGCTGCTCGTTGCTGGTGGGCTAAATGCACTACAAACAGCCGCAATCAGTAGTGCACTTCCCTTCGCGGTTGTTATGCTGTTTATGTGCTATGGCCTCTATAAAGGATTACTAAACGAAAGTAACAGCAACGTTTCCAGTTGAGTTTATGAGTAAGGCTTGATCTGAACCTGCCTCTTACTCACTCTTGTTTGTGGTAATAACTATGAGAAAACTTTCGATCAGAAACAAAACGAGAAAGACACACAAGTCCACAACGTAGCGGATCACGATAGGCTTGATTTCATTTCTTCTCAGCAATTCGTTATTGTTTGCTGCAGACCAGCCAAACCTGCCGACTGCTTTCGATAGTCTTGGAACTACAGCCCAGTAATTGGAATCAAAGTCTGGGCGCATAATTAATTTCGTGGACAGGAGCAAGGGGACACTGACAACTTAGCAACTTAACGAAGTCAGGTGATTCATCAATCCGTGAGCCATTTCTTTTGGCATGCCAAGTAAGTAGGAAGTGAGAGCGAAGTGTGTCTTGAACAGAATAGATAGGTTGCTAAGTTGTCAGCGTTCACCTATTCAAAGCAATTTTTAGAGAAGAAAAAACACTGCTCTATCCAGATTTTGACTTCTGTTAATACCTGCTGGGGAAGGCGGGTGCTGAATTATTGGTACCTTGCCGGGAGCTTCTTAGTGTCCTTGTGCGCCACCTGACTTCACAAGTCTCAGTAATCCCATCGGTTTCTTGAAAATGGGATTCGAGTCCCAAATTAAACCTCCAACAAAAAGGAAAATAGCTGATTTTACAAATGTGCATAAGGATCCAGTTTCGCTGAGGGCGAGGATGGATAGCTAATTGAGATTTCAGCTTGGGAATCAGAAGGGGATATTGCTGTTTATGGTGCGGTTTATGGCAGTCTAAGGGTAGTTCACGATATTAGTGACCCAGACGCTGACAGCGGCACGAGCACTTGGGCGGGCGAGGCATTTCTTCCAGATGGCACGAAGACCATCGGTTTTCGATCAGGTACTTGGGAGAAGGCTGGAAACCATATTTGGAAATTAAATATGACTGGCGGAGATTTAAGAATGGGTCCGACCCGCGTTGAGAGTACTATAACTCTAGAGACTCTCACTTGGTCAGGGTCTGTCGATAGAGGATAGCGTTTAAAGTGCGGCCGGCCCAATCATACAACTAATCAACTGTCTACTGTGGTCCGGCGGAAGAACTCATTGTCGCCTTGCAAGCAGGGTGACTCCTTAAATACTTTAACCTCAGTATGTCACAGTTGAGCCAGGCTCTGATCAGAATTCCAGTGGAGGGTACAAGTCATCACGCTTGAGCTCTACGTAGAAATCGAACTCGAGGTCCTCGCCGGCTTGTGACATCAACTGACCACTCACTCGCGCTTGACGGCACCCCAAGCGCTGGCCGTAGCGGAAGAATCCTCTCCGCTTGTCTGGTTACAACCACCTATTGAGCTGCGTTATCTAGCGCCGCCTGAGCAATGGCCCGAATATCGGTCTCCCACTGAGGGAAAGCAGGTGCGTCGTTCGGTTCAACCCCGTGAACCGCATGCAGCCAAATCAGCGTTCCTGTGTCTTTTGTAATGTTT
>MDSV01111472.1_pt1 | contig 16993 bp, 17 predicted proteins | sample 810851 | NCBI WGS metagenome assembly MDSV01 (sample SAMN05326640, study PRJNA326480) | marine metagenome | isolation source: seawater | place: Atlantic Ocean: North East | collected 2012 | reverse complement strand
TTCGCAGTTGACCTTTATGCCGCCGGTGATGAACTCGTAAGTCTGAATGGAACTGGAGCACAAGCCTCTACATTGTGTTGGACGCAAAATTCAGTGGCCGACGAAGACTCGGACGGAGTCTACGACAAGAACGATGAGTGCCCTGCTACACCTGTTGGTAGTGTCGTGCAGTCCAATGGGTGTTCGGACAAGGATCTTGATGGTTGGGACGACAGTGTTGAAATTGCATGTGGTTCTGATTTCGAAAATCCGACATCGATTCCTTCAGACTTTGATGCCGATGCAGTCTGTGATGCTCTTGATGAAGACGACGACAACGATGGATTTACTGACCAAAATGAAATTCTTCGCGGAACCAATCCGTTTGATGTCAACGATGTCCCTGTGAACCAGTTGCCAGTTTGCTCTGTGTATTATACCCTTGAAGCAGACGGTATTCCAGCCGAAATTACCGGAGAGGCAGTCATCACAGCACTCGTTGTTGGGACCTCTTCTTACCCTGGAGCCGGAACTGGAATCACACCAGTAATCACGATTCCATCAGGTAATTACTATGTCATTGCGGTTTGCGAAGATATTGATAATGACCCGGTTACACTTACTGTCAATGAAGTCACGGTAGGACCCGCAGTAGGAAAGGTTGTTGCTGGAGCCATGATTTCACTTTCCGAGGACGTTGATGAATCGGTTGATGCAGTCATTACATGGAGCGATGGAAGCAATACAGCTACGACAATCGTCACCGTGAACATGGAGAACACCCCGAGTTCGAGCAATTCAACTCCTGGATTTTCCATGATTCTTGGAATTGTTTCTCTGCTTGGTGCCGTTGCATTCTCGCGTAGAAGTTCATCCGAAATTTGATTCACGATTGCATTTATCTTGCCGATTGCTCTAAATTAAATTTGAACTGGTCACTATGAGAAGGTAGTTGAGGACATGCCCGAAGAAAATAGTTTTTCATCGGATTTCCAATACATGTACATCAATGGAGAGTGGGTGAAACTCTCTCCACAGCAGCAACAAGAAGCTTTGGCAATATCAAGTACAAACACAACAAATACTCCAATGCAATCAGGTATGCAACCACTCGTAAGCCCTGATGGAAAGTATGTATATGTGAATGGAGAATGGTATGAATCATTCAAGAAGCCTGTAATACTCAATCATGACATGGCTCGTGATTCCTCAAATGAAATCAATAGTTTTGAACAACATTCCGATTTCGAATCGAGAAACTCATCACCTGAATCGACAATCGCAGTATGGGTAGTTACAATTGTTATATTCCTATCAATGTGGGTTATTGTAAGCGTTTTCGATGATAAGACTCACGAGGTTCAATATCACGTTTCTTGCACCTGCGATTCAGTTTTCATTACGATTGGAGGCCAAGGAGGCGATGTTCAGCAATTTGACAATGTACCTATGCAGAAGTTAGATGGCACTTTGCTCGAATGGACTCATACATTTTCAACAGACTTTGATGGATACACTTTTCTGTATGTCTCTGCCCAAAATGAGCATAGTTCAGGAGATGTTTCTGTGTCGATATACGTTGATGGAAAAATGATAAGGAATTCGAATTCCTATGGCGGATACACGATTGCAGAAGCATCCGACATGCGCTGAAGAATTAATTTTCTATGCATTGTTGAATGCAAGAATTGAATTGTTTAAGTCAAATTACAAGAGAATCATGATTGCAAGTATAAGTGCAGTCACAAAAAGAACGACTGACCCCCAGATCATAACGCCGTAAGAGAATGCTCTTCTGTTGGTTGCAAAACCCCAAACCACGCCTGCAATAACGGATACAGGCCATAACAGGATTGATGCCGATTCAAGAGAGAAAATACTGGGATCATCGTAATGATAGTAATTGACATAGTTAGGAGCATTTAGATTTTGAGGGCTTGCAACTCGAATTGTGTTTCCTTCAACTTGCAAGTATACGGTCAAATTTCCTTCACCACCATAGGCATTGGTTTTCGTCCATGTAGAACCACTATCATCGATTTCAGTTCCGAAACCAAAATCGCCATCGCCCTCATCCATGTCACCGTGGATTCCAGCATACCAGTTCTCATTGTTGGTGACACTTTCTACATTCAAGTCCCAATATTCGTGTGTACCGTAGTAGTTCTTGAAATTCGCAGGCATTGAAAATTCATGAAGTGAAAATGTTTCTCCTCCCAGTTGAATATCCTCCATCTTTTGTGGCTCATAGTTCTCATTTTCATTCTGCAATTCAGACATGAATGCTAGAGATGCACTGATGATGCCTACAACGATTGGAAAAAGAATCAACCCAACCACAAACCAAACCCACTGTGGACGGGACTTCTCCTCGATTGGAGCGCTGCCCCACGCATTTTGCTCCATGCCTTCATTGGTATGAACAACAGCATCAAAAATTTCATTTTCAGCTGAATCTCCGATTAAAATTTGTTGCGGAGGATTGTTCACTTGCAGTGTATCTGAATCGTCCATACTTCCAACCCTGAATAATTGTGCTAAGAAGTTATGTAGGTTTTTTTTCTCAACTTCACACTATTTCATTGATCTTTGCCACGTCAATAGGTGAGTTGAACTTCGGATGAAGTTGAAAGAGCGATTACTCCGGGTGGTCCACTCCAGTGAATGTCCTTATCGGCAAAAATGAGTGCTTCATCACCTTCGCTGTGTCCTAAAACTGCCTTGACTGAGGCAAAAGAGCAGTAGACTGCTTTCGATTCAGCGCCAATTGTTTTGAGGAAGTCAGTCACCATGGTTGAATCTTCTCCCATTTCCTGGTCCAATTGTCGCAGATAGTTCGGGTCGAGAAGTCTGGTGCCTGCAGCAGCAAAGAAAACACTCAGTTCATGTCCGTCTTTTATCGCTTGTACTGCACATGCGATGCCAACTATGGACTTCATCGGGTCATTCTTTGGTTCAGATACAAACTTAACAAACACTTTACTGGTCATGTATCCTGCTCATGAGGGCGGATAATCAACTTATCCAAGCGGAGTTTCGCACCGTCTTTGTGCTCAGCGAGATGCAAGGGTGAGGTTCTTCCACATCTCTTCAGGAACTTCCATTGCCAGACGAAGACCGCCCATAGCACCCAAGCGAACTGGGTCATCGACGACGTGAACATTCACATCTCCCATGTCAGAAAGTTTGCGTTCTATCATTGCACCAAGGCCTTTGATTCCTGAACCGCCACCAGCAAGAACCATGTTTCGGCGGAATTGGTCGTGGTATTCAGGATTTGAACCAGCAATCAATTCTTTCACATTCTCAACAATCGGGTCAACAATTGATTCGCATGCACGCTGAATACAATCAGTGATGTCAAGATTCATTGCCTTACCTTCGATGGAGAAGTCGACCATAATCGGCTCATCAGGAGATGCAGTTCCTACAAAGGAGTACTGCTCCTTCCATCGGCGTGCCATGTCTTTCGTGATTTGGGCTCCACTGTACTTGGATTGCACTTCTTCGATAATCTTTCGGTCAACGAAGTCTCCGGCATGTCCTGTGTGCATTTGGTCACCCGGTCCAGGGATTGTTCCGTATACACGGCAAAGGTCAGCAGTTCCTGCACCGATATCGATAACCAATGTGTGTTCAATCATATCCAGCGCATAAGCAACTGCGAAAGGTTCTGAAATAATCATAGCAGCATTCACTGAACCAGCAGCGGCATCGAAGATTGCGGTTTTGTCAACATAGCTTGCTTCAGCAGGAGCACCAATGACTGCAACTACACGGTCGTAGTCTTCAGGGTCTGAAAGGCCAATAAGGTGAGTGATGAAGTGGGCGATAAATTCTCGATCTTCTTGTGTGTCTTTGATTACACCGAGTTCCAATGGTCGGAAAAGGTTGAGTGCGAGTCTATTTTTGAGTGCCTCTTCTCCGAACAGGACATCTCTCTTGAGGAAATTTCGAGCGATTGGGTCTTTTGGTGTACCAATCACAGTCAATTCTTCAACTTCATGACTGTCGGATGAAACCATAACCGAACGGAAGGTTCCCAAATCAATTCCAATATACAATACGTCTTCTGCCATAGCACTCGCCTAGCCTTCCCATTGCGAACTACCTTATGAAGGATGCCTCGCTCATGACTGTATAAATAATCGAAAACTTTTCAATATCGTATTGAAAATAAATATTTAAATTCTATAGAACCTAATCCAAGGCTACATAATTTAGGAAAAATAACTTCAACACCATTCCTCGCATCCTTGACAATACCATGCAGCATATTCAGGATAAAGTTGGGCCATTTTTCCACATGAAGTGCATTCTTTTAGCGTCTCTTCACCGTACATCTCGAGTACCATTTGAACATGGTAGACATCATCAATTCCAAGTTGTTGGCGCATGGACCATAGCAATTGGTCTTCACTTGGAGATATTATGCCGTCCTCGAGTACCAATTCAACAATGTTTCTGTAGTCTTCAAAGTCTTGGAGATTACGTGCATCGAGTACAACCCCGTTTTTCTCTGCCACAATGTCTGTACCTCCTGGGTCATCGACAAAGAGAACCAACGATTCAGGTTTCAAATTTTCATTTCGCAATTCCAGTGATATTCTGGCCCCCTCGACATTCGCATAAACCAAATTGGAATTGTTGTTGATGACATTGGCAATTGAACGAGCAGTGTCCGCTGCTGATGCACCGCGTCGCCACCCGAGAGGGTCAGATACGTTGTAGCAGTAAAATTCAGTGCCATGACCGGGATATTCAAGACGAATTTCTTCTCCACCGTCAAAGCCATTCGATACGATGGTCAGTGCAGCCACTTCTGTAGATACGATATTATCGTCTTCATCAAAACTAATCATGAGGGGCTTTCGCTCTTCTGTCGCAGTGTTGTAATGGCCCTGCATTCCAGTCATCCATTTATTTTCAAGCCGTGCAAGCGAGGCCTCTTGTTCTTCGGAGAGATTTTTTTCTACACCAAGCACACCGGCTAAACTGCCGCTTTCAATTTCCTTTTTGAATTCCTCAATTTTTTCTCGGTCTTGATGGTATGTTGGTAAAGCATCTGCAGTGTTCTCCTCGACATAATCGGGGTCTGGCCATTCATGCTGACATGAAACACAACTCAAGTATCCGTTCATTGTGGACGGTTGAGCATCTCCGCCGCATCGAGGACAGTCACCGCCTTCTGTGAAACCGAGGTTCTCAACTGCCTCGCGTCTACCCTTTCGTAAGTTTCCAAAACCCGCCATGTTACTCCCACATCATTTACTTTCTATCAAGGCTTTGGAGATATATATTGGTTTCAAAAAATTAATCACGGATTGGTATCGCTTTCATTCCATATCGAATGAATCCTTCCTGGGCATAGATTCGTCTTACAGTAAATCCAATAGAATCACCAATTTTTGGCGTGTAATCTTCATCATCGCAAATCAAGAAAACACCCCGAGGGCCTTCTTCAAATCGGACCAGAACAGTTTGGATACCTCCAAGAATCGGTGCACGTAGGGAGAATTCTGAAGGAGCTCCAGCAGCACTTAATTTTGTCCAAGATTCAACCAAGGCTGAACCACTAAGCGTTTCACTTTCTTTCGCCATACGAATACCGTTGAGATCCATTTGTCGAGGTGGCCAGATAGTTTCACCTTGATGTCTTTGAGACGTGAGGGAAAGACGCGCCGATATTGCTTCGTTATATTGTGCCTGAGAGACATACGCTCCTTGCGACACATGGAGTTCGGAACACTCTGCAGCCCATGCGTTTTGGATCTCCTGATACAAATCCTCGTCTATTTCGACGGTACTCGAGGATGCAGCGAAATCAAATTCCTCATGTTGTTGATTGGTCATCAACAAGGTTGCCTCATCACCATCCATGATTTGCCATTCTGTTTCATCTCGGCCGATTTCTTCATTTCGAGCAGGTGAATCGACTTTTGTGGATATGTAGACTACCTCTGCGTCGACCGACGGTGGCAGATGAATTGAACCAATATCATGGCCTTGTGAAAGGAGATATTGTATTCCTGCAATCGACATGGTCGTCGAATCACTATCTGGTCCGTATACGATTTTTTCATCTAATGTAAAGGGAGATTGAATGAAAAGGGAGCCGTCTGAATCAAGGACAATATATCCTTTCCAAACTGTTTCCATCATTCTTTCTCCCTCCCAAAGACATGGACTGCGCATGTGGCTCCTGAACCGCCGACATTGTGAGTAATCCCTATTTGCGCATCTCGAACTTGACGTTCTGCCTCGACAGTGCCTCTCAATTGCTTGAAGACTTCAACAGCTTGTCCAGTTCCAGTTGCACCCAGTGGATGACCTTTCGACTTCAATCCTCCAGAAGGGTTCACGCAGACATCACCTTGATTACGAATTCCTCGACCTTCTCGAGCGAATACTCCGCCGCTTCCTGTTTCCGTGAAACCGAGGTCTTCAGTTGCAATCATTTCAGCAATCGTGAAGCAATCATGGACTTCGGCTAAATCAACATCTTGTGCAGTAATTCCTGCAGCAGAATATGCAGATTTAGCCGCTTTTTGCGAAGCCATAAGTTGAGTAATTGTTGGCCTGTCGTGCAGTGCAAGTCGGTCTGAACCAGCTCCTGATGAGCGAACCCAAACGGGGTCATCGGTGAATTGCCGGACAACATGGTCAGCAGCTAAAATCACACATGAGGCACCATCGGATGTCGGGCAGCAGTCGTACAACGTCAGAGGGTCTGCAACCATGAAGCCGCTTGCGGCTTTTTCGAATGAAACTTGTTTGCGCAAGTGGGCGTGTTGATTTTCAAATCCATGCATATGATTTTTCACACTGATATGAACTAAATCGTCGTGTGTCGACTGATGCTCGTGGAAATGTCTTCGAGCCATCAAAGCGTAGGTTCCTGGGAAAGTGAGCCCAGCAAGTCGTTCCCATTCGGTGTCTCCAGACACTCCTAGCCAAAACCGCTTGCGTTCTGGCGAAAGGTCATTCATTTTTTCAATACCTCCGGCAACAACAATATCTGCCTGCCCGCTTTTGATAGCCATCCATGCATCACGCAGAGCGAAACCGGATGAAGCGCATGCATTTTCGACTCTTCGAACCCCTACACCCTGCATTCCGGAATGTTCAGTAAGAAGAGCGGCTGTATTTCCGAGTTGAGCACCGCCGAAAGCCACGCTGCCAATGAAAGCCTCATCAATCTGACGTGGGTCGAAATCCTGATCAACACTGCTGAATGCGTTCTCAGCAGCTTCAGCCCACATCCCCTTAAGTCCCAGTGGATGGTTTCCATATTTTGTTTGGCCGGCACCGATAATTGCCACATCAACCATGTTCGGTCCAAAGGGTGACAGCATTTGATAGACTCGGTCAAATTTCTACAGCCTGACCGAACGAACCACCCGACGAAACTAAGAAGGCGATGTTCACCCCACCAAACATGCTCCGACAATGTCTCGACAAGTCCTGCTCAATCAATACAAAATTTTTCAATGGTGCAAATTGTCAAGTTTGCAATGAAGAAGGGAAATTCATCATGAGTGACCGTGAAGCCAATTCACTTGGAAGAATGCTTGCTTTGGTACTTCGACATGCTCCTGAGAAGTTCAATGTTGAAATGGATATCAATGGATGGGTCAATTCTCGCGAACTTTCAGAATCCATCTCTAAACAACGTCGCCATTACCACTGGCTTAGAGGATGGCACTTTGCGGCTATTGCCAGCACGGATGAAAAGGGTCGTTATCAGGTTGAAGGAGACATGTTGAGAGCAACATACGGTCATTCCATAGAACTGGAATTGGATTTGCCTACCGATGAAATCCCTGAAGCACTGTACTGGCCATGTGAAGAAAGTCAAGTTGAAACTACGCTTGAACTTGGTATTACATCCGGAGACAGAAAACATATCCACCTCTCTCGAAGCATCACGAATGCAATGGAAGCAGGACACGTTCGAATTGATCGACCAGCAATCATCGAGGTTGACACTGTTCGCGCAATTGCAGATGGCCATATTATTTACCGTGCTGGAAAGACAGTATTCCTTGTTGATGAAATGCCAGGAGAATATCTGTACCGATTGGAAGCGGATGACCCAATGATTTTGGAAATTATCGCACAATGGGAACTTGAAGAAGAAGAAGAGTGATTATCTCTTATCTCCACAGGCTGCACAAAAATCGAGATCGGGATCCAGTAACTCCCCGCAACTTTTACAGTGATCTTGTCCTTGAGCAATTGCTTGTATTTTGGAAATTGGTTGTGGGAAATCTTCGTTTGGAGTTGAGTTCACAAGGTGCAACGGGTCGACACCATGTTCTTTGAGTTCTCTGTAACGACTTCCAAACAAAAGAGCCTCTTGAATCGCAGATTCAATTTGAAGTTGACGAGTTTCTCGATCAATTCGGTCGGGGATTTCCTCAGATTCTTCGAGGATTGCCTGCAGGTGTCGAAGAAACTCGCTCAGCGTTGGACCTTCGCTCATGTATGGTGCTCAACCCCGTGGGTCATCAATCCTTGGTGAGAATGTGATGAATTTCGAAAAATATGAGGGGCAAACTCATGTGCGGCTCAACCCTGCCAGTGCCATGCGTGAGCGGGTCGTCATCAAATGGGGTGGCGGTCTAATTACTGACAAGTCCAAACTCTGCACACCGAATCTTTCTGCCTTGCAAAAATTGGCCGAAGCAGTTTCGAGTTGCTGCAAGCAGGGTTTTGATGTACTCCTTGTTCATGGCGCAGGTTCCTATGGCCACTTGCGAGCAAAACGATGGAAGTTGCAGCAAGGACATCTCCCCGAGCATACTTTCTCACCGAGTGAAGAATGCAGCACTCAATATGACGCCTTAGAACTGGTTCGGAAAGAAATGCTTGAGCTTAATCGGCATGTTTGTGATTCTCTGCGTCAAGTAGGGCTTGAGCCTCAAATACATCCGCCGCACATTTGGGCTAAGAATACTGGTGTGGATTTTCAGGGTGATTTAGGCCGATTTGAGCATCAAGAGCCCGGAAAAATACATGTGACATTTGGCGATGTTGTCAATGTTGATGGTGATGCAAAGTTTGGCATTCTGTCTGGTGATGACCTTGTTGTTCGTCTTGCTCTTGAATTACCCGATGTTCGGCGATTGGTTTTCGCCATAGGCGGGGTCGATGGCTTGCTTCGCGTGCCACCTGAAATCGCAGTCGAGAGTGATTTGATTGAAGTATGGTCGCCAGATATTCAATTTGAAGGGACCCATCATTCTGACATCGATGTCACAGGTGGAATTGGCTTAAAGGCTGCAAGGGGAGCATATGTGGCTGAGAAAGGGATTCATGTGTTCATGGTGAACGGGGATGTCCAAGAACGAGTTCTGGGTGCACTTCTAGGGAACTCAGTTCGTGGGACTGAAGTTGTTCACAAACAGTAAATCCGTAGCAGTTTTACTGTATTCCTTTCTGTTTTTTTCAGTATCATAGGTAGAACTGTTCATGTAGCGACCGCGAATCCATTGACCTGGGGTCACCATGGCAGGGTATGAAATTGGGGATGTTCCAAGTATCGAATTATCATCTTCTGAGAAGGAATTGCTGAGTTCGCTCGGGGCTGATGCAGTCCAGTCGAAACTCATGTCTGAAGCAATTATTGCAGTCAGTGAACATGACGAGGTCATTGGCCCAATCTCCAAGATAGCAGCGCATCAGAACGAAGGAGCATTTCATAGAGCATTCAGTGTATTGCTTTTCGATTCTGAAAACCGACTGTTGTTGCAACGTCGTGCTATGGACAAAGTCACCTTTCCAGGTGTTTGGGCGAATTCATGCTGTTCTCATCCGCTTCACAGTGAGGCAGAACTTGTTGAAGAGAATGCACTTGGAGTGAAGATGGCGGCAATTCGTAAGCTCGAACAAGAATTGGGCATTGACCCGAGCCTCCTGTCTCCGGATGACTTTACTTTCATGACTAAAATGAGGTATTCTGCCCGAATGAATGAGACATGGATCGAACGAGAAGTCGACCATATTTTGGTTATTCAAAAAGACCTTGAAATCATTCCGAACCCGAATGAGGTGAGTGATACCTCTTGGGTATCTTATGATGAACTTGAATCAATGTTGATTGAAGAGCAACCAAAAAACGGTTCGATTGCACCGTGGTTCCGCTGCATTGCTGCACAAATAATGACTGAGGAATTGTGGGATTCAGTCGGCAATGTTGCTGCACTTGAACAACTTTCTGATGACCGAATTCACGATATGGGTGATGTAACACACATGCTACCAGAAGCCGAAGGTGCTGGACTCAATGTATCGGTTCTAGAGGTCAAACCACTCGTTGAGCAAAGAATCATGTCAAGCCTCATGGCATCCCGTCACCAGCGTCTTGCCTCGGCAATGACACATTTGATTCATGGAGGCGGTAAGAGGCTTCGAGCAACACTACCGTGGTTGGTTGGCAAAGCTGTAGGTGATACTCACTCAGGTATGCTTGATGTAGGTGCTGCAATCGAAACGGTTCACAATTTCACTTTGGTTCATGATGATATCATGGATGACGATGATATTCGTCGAGGTAGAAATGCTGTTCATATCGAATTTGATTTACCAACAGCAATTAATGCTGGCGATGCTATGCTTGCAATTGCTTTTGAACGTCTGGTTCAAGCAGAAGGATTAGAGCCGAAGGACGTAGCACTTCTCGTCAATCGAATTGCATGGATGGTTCGCCGTGTTAGTGAAGGGCAGCAAATGGATATTGAATTTGAGGATGAACTTGCCGTTTCCGAAGAAGATTATATTGAAATGATTGAAGGGAAAACCGCCGTAATGTTCCTCACATGTGCTGAGATTGGTGCAAGAATGTCAGGTGCGGATGAAGAAACAATCGAATGTATGGCGGATTGGGGTTTGGCTGTTGGACTCTGTTTCCAATTGATGGACGATTTGATTGATGTCCTTTCAGATTCAGATGTACTGGGTAAGCCAGCTGGTTCCGATATCGCACAAGGAAAGCGCACACTCATGGTGATTCATGCACTTTCTCAACCCGACAGTTCAGACAAGGATATACTTCTTGCAGCATTGGGTAAAGGTGATTCAGTTGCTCCTGAAGCAGTCGAAGCAGCCTTGAAGGCCCTCGGTAATCTTGGTTCTATAGAATACGCGAAGCAGCGTGCAGTCGAGTACCACGCAAAGGCTCATGCATGTCTTGACCGAATCCCTCCAAGCCCGGCGATGAAGGCTCTACGAGAACTTACTGATTTTCAACTCAAGAGAATCAGCTGATTTCAACCGCATCATCCATTCGTATGGATCCTTCTTTAATCACACGTGCATACCATCGAGAGAATTGTGGTGCAAACTTAACGGAAATGGATTTAAATTTCCCGTTGGTAAAAGATTCGCGAATAGTTTTGCACGGCGGAGCGTCTGAGGTGATTTCAAGAATGACCTCGTTGAAACGAAATTGAGTTCCAATTCCCACAGAACTCCAGTCAACATCTTTCACCAGTACATTTTCCCCCACCGAGCCAGGGAATATTGGGTGTCCATCATTTTGCAATTGCGAAATGACTTCATCACTGAACAAGCATACCGCTTTGAGTGGACCACCATGATGCTTTTTATCGCGTTGATAATCACCAACACAACCCTCAGTGGTGACTTGCAGCAACTGCACCATAGGTTTTGGGACACCTCCTTTCGGAGCGGCAAAGAGACCCACAATTGAGCCCGGCATTTCCCTCACTCGGCGTAGTAGGATTCTGGGTAAGGCTCAGGCTTGAGACCTTTACGTGTGCGAATTTGAGCGACGACTTTGTCAAACAATTGCGGTGGCAGTTGTTCAAACCCGAGGTTTTCAGTGTTCCAAACTGCTCGACCTTGGGATGCAGCACGAATATCGTTTGAGAAACCAAAGGTTTCAGCAATTGGGAGAACGCCAACAACGGTTGTCACTTCACCCTCAGATGGCATATCTTCGATAATTCCACGTCGGTTGGTCACTTCACGGGTGACTTGACCTAGCCAGTCGTTTGGGACAGAAACGAATGCTTTCTGCATTGGTTCAAGTAAAACAGTCTTGGCTCGCATCATTGCGCCTTTAATTCCATTACGAACTGCAGGTATGGTTTGTGCAGGTCCACGGTGGATAGCGTCTTCGTGAAGTTTTGCATCAACGAGTCGAACAAACATTCCTTGAACCGGTTCATCAGCAATAGGCCCCTTGGAACATACGCCATTGAATGCTTCAATGATGAGCTCACGGGTTTCGTGAAGTCCTTGAATTCCCTTTGTGTCATTGACAAGTACATTGGAGCCATTGATAGCGTAAATCTTGCGCATCAAATCTTTGTCCATTCCAAGTTCTCCGAACTTGCGACCAATTTCTTTTGCGTCATTTGGTCGAACTGTTCCATCGCCGAGTTCACCGGAGCGAAGGGCAGCAACAACTTCTGGGGACAATGCTTCAATTTCAAAGAAGAAGCGGTTGTGACGGTTCGGCGATTTGCCCTCGAAGGAGTTTCCACGGTTGCTTCCTTGGATACCTTCTCGATAAACGACAATAGGTGGACTAACGCTTACCTTGATGTTTTGTTCTTCCTCAATTCGGTAAACAGTGATTTCAAGGTGCAACTCTCCCATACCTGCAAGCAATGCTTCTCCAGTTTCTTGGTTGGTGGTTACTTGAAGCGATGCATCGGATTTAGCGAGCGAACGCAGTGCATCGATGAACTTTGGAAGGTCCTTCATGCTCTTCGGTTCCACTGCCACAGTAACAACCGGGTCTGAGTAGTGACGAATCGCTTCAAAAGGAGTGAAATCCTTGTCACGCGAAAGTGTAACACCTGCAGCAGCAGAGCGAATTCCGGTTAGAGCAGCAATGTTACCTGCAACGACCTTTGGTACAGTGATCCTGTCGCCACCGACCATCATGCTCACTTGTTGAACACGTTCTGGTTTCGCAGCACCAATAGCAAAGACCGATTCACCTTGAGCAATCGCTCCCGAGTAAATTCTTCCGACAGCAACCTCACCAGCGTGAGGGTCCATCCAGATTTTTGTAATCATCATTGCAAGTTCAGCTTCGGGGTCACATCCCATCATTGCTTTGCCGATAGGAGACTCGAGGTCGCCAGTCCAAATGTTCGGGATACGGTACGGTTGAGCTTCGACTGGACCAGGTAGTTTGGTAACAGCCATGTCGAGCAGAACTTCGTGAACTGGCGCTTTTTGTGCCAGAGTCTTTTGGTCTTCGTTGTTACAATATTCAAAAATTTCAGTAAACGAAATCTTGGATTTTGCCATGTAAGGGACTGTGATTCCCCAGTTGTGGTATGCTGAACCAAAGGCTACAGTGCCATCTGAAACAGAAACTTGCCAACTTTTCTTGAATTCTTCAGGAGCGAATTGTTTGATGAGTCTGTTGACTTTCTTGATGGTCTCGGTAAAACGAGCCATCATGTCTTCTGGTGTGACTTGCAATTCGTTGATGAGTCGGTCAACCTTGTTGATGAACAGAACCGGCTTGACCTTCTCTTTCAATGCTTGACGGACAACGGTTTCGGTCTGAGGCATTGGTCCTTCAACAGCACATGCAAGAATAAAACAACCGTCAACTGCCCGCATTGCACGGGTGACGTCTCCACCAAAATCAACGTGACCAGGAGTATCGATAAGGTTGATCAGATAGTCAGTTCCTTCGACACCGTGAACCATCGATGCAGATGCAGCGTTGATGGTAATACCACGAGCTGATTCTTGCTCATCGAAATCGAGAACACGTGCAGCACCGGCAAGGTCCGATGACATCATCCCAGCACCAGCGATAAGGTTGTCCGAAAGAGTTGTTTTACCGTGGTCAATGTGTGCAGCAATACACAAATTTCGAATTTGAGGTAAAATGTGCATTACTTCTGTTGCTTTGTTAATGTTATCTTCCTTTCGGCCCATGAAATCACCAATGACTTCTCGTCATTCCCCGCCACCGGAACGGGGTTCTTAAGTGACTCGCAATGGAGGTTCGGGAACAACGAACTGTAAAGGCCATTGAAGTCCAAAAAGGCAAGCGATTTACAAGGATGAATCATCGTGCAGAAGCAGCGATTCTCTCAAGTTCTTCTTTCTTACCGACGGCAAATGAAGTTGCGTCATCAGCAGCAGCCTTCATCAGTTCATTGATGATACAACTGGTCAAAGTGCGCTTTGATTTGTGAGTGCCTTGTTGAGCACCCTTTGCAAGATTGCGTAGAGCAACATCGAGGCGGCGAGATGGAGATGAATCGACAGCCTTAGGTTGGGACACTGCACCAAATTTGATACGTGTAATTTCCTCCATTGGAGCTCCGTTACAGATAGCGTCAACGAAGACTTGCAGAGGGTTTTCTCCAGACTTTTCAGCGATCGTGTCTAATGCAGTTTCGAATGCCTTCATTGCACCTTGCTTCTTGCCGGTGTAAGGACCGGTTCGCATGAGTTTGTTGATGTAGCGTTCGACAACAGACAACTTCGCTTTTCCAAACCAAGCGTTCGCATGTCGACCTCCAGTATGAGGTACGCCAACGGTTGTGAGGTTGATGTAGGGTGAAAGCCCGGGGTCTTTGCACGTAATGGCAGATGCGTCCCACTTGCCGAAAACAAGAGTTCCAATTCCTGCGATAGGACGGACATCTTCCACGACTTGTTCTTCTTCTTCTTCGACTAAGACTTCAGACTCGGACATAGTATACACCTCAGCGGATTGGCTTCTCCTTACGACCTCGAACCATCTCATCGAGAGAGACGCCGTTGACTTGAATGACTTTGTAACGAACTCCAGGTATATCACCATATGAACGACCCATGCGACCGCCGATACCTTCGACCATCACTTCATCGTGTTCATCAATGAAGTTGATTGCACCGTCACCCGGAGCGAAGGCGGTGAGTTTGTTTCCGTTTTTGATGAGTGAAATCTTCACCGCTTTACGGATTCCGGAGTTGGGCTGCTTAGCCTCAATTCCGACTTTTTCAATGACGATACCCTTTGCTTGAGTGGAACCTGCAAGAGGGTCGTGCTTTGCTCTTGATTTGAGCATTCGCTTCTTGTATCGACGGTCAGACCATCGAAACTTTTGGCGGTCCTTAGCCATCTTAGCACCTGCGAAGAGTCCTCTACCCATCATAATCACCTCATTGAAGCATTTTGCCGACTTGAACCCCCTATTTAACAACGACCCTCAAAGCCAATGTGAATGAGAAATCTCGATTTGTAAAAAGTTGGAACTTTTTCGTTCTTGTTGTGAGTTAAAACACCCTAAAACGCGTGTTTTTTTATGGCGGGAGAGAAACAAGGTTCAAGCCATGTGTCTAAGTCGGGCAAACATGGCATTCAGAGACCACCTCGGCGCAGCCAAAGAAGAAGCAGCTCCAACCAGTCTCATTCACGGGATGTGGAATCACTCTCGGGCCAGCAATCATGATCTCACATTGTTCACACATATTTCTGAATCACCCGGTCACAGGGCAGCTATCAACATCCTCACTCGCGACCGATTGTGTGAATCAATTGGAATCTCTCCAGAACAATATATCGATACTCTTGGTTGGGCAATGAACAATCCAAGCGAGCCAATACTTGTGGATAATGCTGAGGCTGAATGCTTTGAAAACCGTCAAGAAACAGTCGATATCACTCAACTTCCAATCCCTCATCACTGGCCACAAGACAGGGGTCGCTACTCATCTGCGAGTGTCATTATAGCGGAGGACAACGGCATTCGCAACATGTCCTTTCACCGTCAATTTGTACGAGATTCAAATCACCTTGTTGTGCGACTCGTTCCACGGCACTTGCGAACAATGACGATGAGTGCTCGCGAGGAAGGACGTGAAGTCAACATTGCAATTGTCAATGCTCCTGATCCAGTGGTCTTGTTGGCTGCTGCGATGTCGTTTGATGACAATATCGATGAACTTACGATTGCTGCTGCGCTTCATGAAAAACTGTATGGGAAACCACTTCGTCTCACTCGCATGCCGAACGGTGTCGTCGTTCCAGCAGATGCGGAGTATGTTCTTTGGGGCCGAATAACTGGTGAAGATGATGATGAAGGCCCATATGTTGACATCACCGGCACAGTCGATGACGTTCGTCAAGAACCGGTCATTGAAGTCGATGGAGTCATCCACCGTGACAATCCGATTTTTCATGCGCTCATCCCAGGTGAAGCAGAGCACAAGACTCTAATGGGACTGCCTCGAGCCCCTACAATTAAATCAGCAGTGAGTGAAGTCTGTCAATGCCTCGATGTCCACATGACCGAAGGTGGTTGTGGTTGGCTTGCAGCAGTGGTCAAGATTCGAAAAACCAATCCTGACGATGGCATGAAAGCGATTCATGCTGCTCTCGCTGGGCATAGAAGCATGAAGATGGTTACCGTTGTCGATGAAGATATTGACATTAGCGACCCAGTTCGCGTCGAGTGGGCTATGGTTACGCGTTGGCAACCTGATAAGGACACAGTGATGCTTTCGAACCAAAAGGGTAGTTCTCTCGACCCTTCCAGAGATTCCGATGGGCTGACGGCAAAGGTGGGTTTTGATGCCACCTTGCCATGGGATGTCGACCATGAAGGATTCATGTCTGTGCAATGAAGAAAAACTGCATGTATTCGGGTGAGTGTGTTTCATGAGTGAAGGAAATGCTGACCTCTTGCAACATCCGCGTCGAAATTTAGGGAATCGTTACCGCTCACAAGCTCAAAAATTTGCTCGTCTTGCAACGAAAGATTCCCAAAGATTCGCTGAAAACATGTCTTGGGCTGAGCAAAATGCTCGACAAGCATTGCTCCATGATTTCACTGATGAGCGGAATTGGCGTTGTCTTGCTGATATCAAAGTCGTTAACCAAGACGGTGAAGGTTTGTGCTCAGTACTGGAAGATGTTTTCATTGTCTTGGGACGTGATCGTGAACAAGTAGAGCAACTGAAAGGTATCAACTTCTTGCTCGTTGGACTTGAGTTGCTTGAAGCAGCATTTGCCAAAGACCCT
>MDSV01109812.1_pt1 | contig 16994 bp, 13 predicted proteins | sample 810851 | NCBI WGS metagenome assembly MDSV01 (sample SAMN05326640, study PRJNA326480) | marine metagenome | isolation source: seawater | place: Atlantic Ocean: North East | collected 2012 | reverse complement strand
TTTTTGTTTTTTTCTTATTACTTCTAGTTTTATTTTTTCCACTTTTTTTAGAATAATTCGAATTTGTATTTTTAGATCCAACTGAATATTTCAAAAACCATAAATTATATTCATTAGATCCTCTTTCACTTCTCAACTCCTCAAATTTTTTCACTTTCTCTGAACGAATCGATTCTAATGTTGCTTGTTTTCCTTCACAGTTTATACTAAACCTCTTTAATAATCCTTTTTGCGCTAAACGATTTTTACTTTCTATATCAAAAAGAAAATTACACATACATAATATTCGCTCTTTATCATGATATGGTTCATCTGAATAATAAAATGCCAGATAAAATGCCAACATTGTATCAATTGTCGCAATACGTAATTTATAATTATTTATTTGAATTATATTATAACTATGACAAGCAATTGGTTCATATAAAAATACTAATGTTTCATTTTGCATACGCACTTCATAAGATTTAGGTATAATTTCACCAATTTGTTCGTGTTCAATTAATTTCAGTTTATTAAATCCAATACTATGAAGCTGTTCTATTAATATTACCCCAACACGTTGGGGATTTTCAACTACTACATCAAAATCCGGAATTTTCTTTACATTCACATAATCACGTTTGTTTTTCTCATATTTACTATACAATCTAGTAGCAAATCCACCTAGAAAAATAACATTATTATATGACAACGTATCACGAATTGTATAATATAATATTTCTGCTTTATCTGTAAATGAATCCATAGGTCTTTGAAAATCTATCAAATTACAATTTTTCGTCTTTAATGGGTAATATGTATTTAACAATGTTAATCTTTTTAATACTTTTTCCCAACGAGACACATCACCCATTGGTCGAGAAAGTTCAAGAAACATATTCATACGTAAAAAGTTGGCTGGGCAATATTTAATACCAGCAATACTTATAGATTCTCGACTTATAGATTTAAATATCACTGGATGAATAAAAGTAATATCAGCAATCGGTATAAAATCAACAAATACTTTGTATGTACCGAAATGAACCCCGGCTTTAGCTTCTACTTCTTCAAATCCTTCCTTGGCATAAATATCTGCTAATTCTTTAGCATGCTCCATAGCTTTTGGGGAATAAAAATCATAATCCGGAATTTCGATTTCTCGATCATAAAATTGAGCATCTTGGGGCAATATATTATTAATAGCAGTTCCGCCATAACAAATACACTTTGTCTTTATTAAAAAATCTTCTAAAATAGATATCATTCGTTTAACGGAATCACTATTGGCCAATTTACTACTGTTGATTTTTTCAGCTTCATCAACAGCATGACGTAAAATTGCCAGTTCACAATCTTGAAATGTCATTTTATTATTACATAATTCACTGCTAAATTTTGGTTTCATGTATATATTATAAATATATAATTTGTACTATATATTTATTCATCTTCATTTGTATTATCATCATTCCTTACATATGCCACCGCATTTGCTAAAAGTGTAATACCGCTTCCGAAATTACGAAATAATTCTTCACAATATGCTAAATTTGCGTCATATGTGTAATATTTACATGCTACAATTTGAACACCATAAAAATCTATTAATTGTTTCATATTTGGATTTATATGATATCCCCAGAAATCAGTACCCTTATCTGCCAACACAATTGTTTCATTGGTAACATTTGTAGTTGATGTAGTCTCTAAAATTGGTGGTCGTGTATTTTGTGATAAAATAGTTGCGTTATAATACATCATAAATTCAACCCCACCGGTCTCACCATTTTTATTTGTTATTATATTTTGCCCATTTTCGCTCAAATAACCACGTGATGTTTTATCAATCAAAACCACATATTTTCCTGCGATTTCACTAAATAATGTATTTTTGGTAATGTTATCTCCATACATTTTATATCCTAAAACAGAACCAAGTATTTCGTTGATATCTGAATAAAAACTACCATCATCCACATTTTGTATCCGTAAATGAATGAAAAGTGGATCATCCGGATTTGGTACAGTTAATTCACCGGAATCAACGACAAATGCGGTATCATCAATCGCATTAAGTGCTTCTGTAAATGGAATATTATTTAATGTATCAATTGTTTCAGGTTGTGATGATACTGCTACTACAGGAGATTTATTACCATTTGTATTTGTATAATTATATATCTCAAAATCTATAAAACGACAGCCGCGATGCATTACATATTTTATCATATCAGTACTCACATAATTACCTCCCATGTAGGCAGTATTATACGATCCTTTTATTACAATATCTTTGATTGCCATTGATGGCGGACAGTTAAAATTTCCTATACTAGGCGGCAACACCATGGTATTAATTAAAGAATCATATTCTTCTTTACTGTCTATACTTGACTCATCATAACCTTCACGAAATCCTTCTTCTAACAGCGCTTTACGCTGTAAATATAAGCGATATAATATAAATATTGTAATAAGAATTATAAATAATAATAATATTTTCTTGATGATTGTCATTATAATATAAAGGAATATAAATTATTGCTATATATTATATTAATATGGCTGGCGGGTTACTAAATTTAGTATCAGAAGGACAAAATAATGTTATATTAAATGGGAATCCATCTAAAACGTTTTTTACTGTAAAATATGCCAAATACACTAACTTTGGTTTACAAAAATTTCGCTTAGATTATGATGGTCTTCGTGAATTACGATTAAGTGAAGAATCCACATATAAATTTAAGATTAAACGATATGCTGATCTACTTATGGATACATACTTAGTCATAAATTTGCCAAATATATGGAGTCCTATATATCAACCTAATGATAATAATGGATGTACATGGGGCGCATATGACTTTAAATGGATCGAAAATATAGGTACAAATTTGATTAAAGAAATAAACATAACATGTGGTAATACTACAATTGCTACTTATCATGGCGATTATTTAGAAGCCATTATTCAACGAGACTTTAGTGCTGAAAAAAAGGAATTATTTAATACAATGAGTGGTAATATACCCGAATTGAATGATCCAGCAAATGCTTTCAATAGAAATAATTCATATCCCTCTGCGTTTTATACGGATAATCCATTAGGTGCGCAGCCTTCTATTGGAGCAAGAACTATATATATACCAATTAATACATGGTTTACACTTGATAATAGATGTGCATTTCCACTTGTATGTCTACAATATAACGAATTGGAAATATCGGTTACATTACGACCTATTCAACAAATATTTCAAGTTCGTGATGTGTTCGATTATGAAAATAATTATCCTTATGTACAACCCGACTTCAATGAAGAACGGTATCAATTCTATAGATTTTTACAAACACCACCTTCTGTGGATATTAGTCGTGAAAACTATGAAAATCAAAATACTTCATGGAATGCTGATATACATTTAATCAGTACATATTGTTTTTTATCAGAAGAAGAATCACAATTATTTGCCGCTAAAGAACAAATATATTTAATAAAAGAACTACATAGATATGAATTTAACAATGTATCTGGAACAAAAAGATTACGTCTTCAATCATCTAGTGGTATGGTTTCAAATTGGATGATGTATTTACAAAGAAATGATGTAAATCTCAGAAACGAGTGGTCTAATTATACTAATTGGCCATATAACTCACCACCAATTAATGTACAGCGCGCAGAAAAGCAATTGACTGATTATACAAATGAATGTTCTGGTGTTGTATCACTATTTCCTACTTTCGATCCAAACCAAATTCCACTTAATACACAAACAAATACTGCTGTAGGACCTGGAATGAATCCTAATGGTATGAATACTGGTTATTTTGTAACCGGTGATTTAAATGTAGAAAATCAAAAAGAAATATTACAAACAATGGGTATATTATTAAACGGTGAATATAGAGAAAATAATCAACCAAGTGGCGTTTTTAATTATATTGAAAAATATGTACGCACTAGTGGTAATGCTAAAGATGGATTATATTGTTACAACTTTTGTCTACATACTAATCCATTTGAATATCAACCATCCGGTGCCATAAATATGAGCAAATTTAAAACAATTGAATTAGAAATTACCACAATGCTTCCACTAGTAGATGATGCGAATTCTGACTTTCAAATTCTATGTGACGCAGAAGGTAATCCTATTGGTGTAAATAAACAAAACTGGCGTTTATATGAGTACAATTATAACATGGTTGTAATGGAAGAGAGATATAATATATTGAGTTTTATCGGAGGAAATTGCGGATTAATGTATGCGCGATAATATATATTATACACTAAATATATATGGGTACAACTAAATGGAAGAAAAAAGATAATATTAAAATAAAAAAAGAGAAAACGAAAGAATCATTTAAGCAAAAAAATGAAAAACAAGGTTTTACAAAGTTACCAAGTTTACCAATTATAGAAGGAAACACTAATATGGAAGACGATAATGAACCATCTCCAATTTTTGAATTAAATGAAGAAAATACGAATGAATTTTTAGATTCTGGGTTAGAAAACACTAATAGAGAATTGGAAGAAAAGGCCAGAGGTCTCACTGATAAAGTTGTAAATATACGTGAGTCATTAAAAAAATTTAATTCTCTTGCAGATAGACTATTTATGGAAAAATACAATGAAGCAAATTTAGGTGAAACTGTAGAAAGACTTCTTACTGATGTGAAGGCATGGACTATCTATGAAGAAAATAAATCATGTGAATTATTTAATGGATCAAGAACAACAGATGTACCAGAAGATATGAACATTACAGAACCATTTGATGAATCAGTAACACCAGATGTACCAGAAGATATGCCTACTAATGAAGGTGGTGATAGTTCATTATCTGATGAAGAAAAAAGAAAAAAAATTAGAAAATTATCGAAAAAAGGGTTTCAACTTACCTTACAATATGTCTCACTTTGGTTTAAAAATTGTTTGATATTATTTCAAGCATTACCTAAGCTTATTCTCCTACGTCTGGATTGGGCCGTATATAGTTGTAGAAAAATTATTGAACTTTTTTGCGAAATGATCAGAAATACAGAAAGTGTAATATTAGAAAGTGATTTACAAAAGGTATTTGATCAGTTTGATATTATTATTTATTATTTCATGGTATTTGTTTTTAGCTATAATTGGTTTTTTGTATTTTTCTATTATGAAAAACAACCAAATGATGCTGAACAAATTGAAAAAAATATGTATAAATATCTTTATGTATCTACATCTAAGTTTCTTAATGATAATGAAGCAAGCCCAGGGAGGTCGATAAAACATATTATGGGAAAAGCCGGATTCTTTACTAAAAACTTATTTTCACCATTATTGTATATTTTATCCACTATAATATTTCTATTTACGGAACATTCTGATACAATTGGGTTTACAATTCCAAATATATTACAAAATATAATAACACTTCTTGGTTTAACACAATTTTTTAACAGTTTACAATTCAAATTTTTATTTACACTGGTTTTATTTTATTTTATATTGGAACCATCTGTTCATATTATGAAAACCATAACTGGATTTAAAATATCAAATATGGCTCCAGGAACACAATATGCTTCGGTAATTATATATGGATTAATGATGCTAATTGGTGGATTAGGAATATTTGAAATGTTTATAGGTCCAGATGCATATGGTTTTATGAAAGATATCATGAGTCCAAAAAATGAATCAATGAAAGAAAACACAGACAAGAAAACAGACCTACAGGCAGATGCGATTAATAATCTTGCGAAAACAATTGGTGAATCGGCGGAAAATATTACTGAAGGGAGCATGTGGAATAATTTAGGAAAAATTATTATCACATTATTCACATTTATGATACGATGTTCATCATTCTTCTACTTCTTCAACTGGTTTGCTGTACTACTGTCTATATATTTTGTAACATTATCATTTTTCCCAATGTTGCTTTTCGGTTCTAAAGATAGTTTTGAATATACAAAGAATGCTATAAATAACTCCAATGAACCATGTAATACGTGGAAAAATATGTTTGCAAATCTTTGTGGTTTTATTAATAAACGGTCATTTATCTTTGTAATGGTTATAATATTAGGATTTTCATTCAACGAATACCGCAATAATTTGGGTAATGATTCTCTTAAAACAGGTTTATTTACAACATGTGGACTTTTATTAGCTGGTTTCAGCTATGGATTATATGATCCAGATAAAATATCTACATGGTTAAATAATTTCCTTATGATTTTTAATGCATTCATATAAACATATATAAATATTAAAACAATAATTATATATATGGGTAAAAAAAAAGATAAGAACGGTAAAAAAACATCACTTACAATGCCGTTTGTTTCTGTATGTACCCCTACGTATAATCGGCGTCCATTTTTCTATACATTATTTGAATGTTTTAAAAACCAAGATTATCCAATGAGTCGTATTGAATGGATCATTGTAGATGATGGTACTGATAAAATAAAAGACTTAGTTGAATCTTCGAATATACCACAAATTAAATACTTTGAATTAGATGAAAAAAAAACATTGGGATTCAAAAGAAATTATATGCATGATCAAAGTAAAGGTAGTATTATTGTGTATATGGATGACGATGATTATTATCCTCCAGATCGTATAAGTCACGCAGTAGAACGTCTTTTAAGAAATCCAAAAGCATTATGTGCTGGATCTAGTGAATTATATATATATTTCAAACATATACAAAAAATGTATCAGTTTGGTCCATATGGACCAAATCACGCCACTGCGGGTACATTTGCGTTTCGTCGTGACCTATTAAAAATAACAAGATATAATGAAACCGCATGTTTGGCAGAGGAAAAAGAATTTTTACATAATTATACAATACCATTTGTTCAATTAGATTCATTGAAAACTATATTAGTATTTTCACATAATCAAAATACGTTTGATAAAAAGAAATTATTGTCACAAAGCCCAAGTAAGTTCATGAACGAAAGTGATAAAACAGTAAATATGTTTATACGTAGAGATAACGAAGAAAGTATCAAAAAATTTTTCATGGAAGATATAGATCCACTATTGGAAAACTATGCTCCAGGAGATCCTTCTATGAAACCAGATGTAATAAAACAAATGAAAGAACTCGACGAACAACGATCCAAAATGGTAAATCAACAAACACCTATGATTACTCTACCTGGAAAGCAACCTGAACCACTTGATTTACAAAAAGCAGTTAATATAATACAAACCATGCAGCAAACTCTTAGACAAAGAGACGATAAGATAAAAGAACTTGAAGAAAAAATTAAATTATTTGAAAGTAAATAAATATATTATTTTATATTTAATATAATATAATATGACAACAATTGGTGATATTTTAAAAATGAATACAGATATATTACAAAATGATTATTCGCAAAATATTTGTACTATTTGTCTAGGAGTAATAGGAGACGTAAATAAAGCAACTACTGAATGTGGACATAATTTTTGTTTATCTTGTTTACTTGAATCATTAGAGAAAAAAAATATTTGTCCGTTATGTAGAAAAACCTTAGAACCAAAAAGACCTGAACGTTATAAAAAAATTACTATTGAAAGTACCAATAAATACATAGAAGAAATTATTGATAGTTATGACGTTTCGTTAGTATTATATTTATTAAAAAATACACAACGAAATAATTATATGAATCTCGTAGTTCATCTACGTACTATAATGATAGATCTCATTCGTAAATTAATAGTATTTCAATATACTTCTGCGTCAAGCGATGATGAAGAAGACGAAGACGATGATGAAGAAGATGATGAAGAAGATGATGAAGAAGATGATGATATTTAATTTTCTGTTCCATCTTTTAACGAATTTTTTTCCAAAAACTTATACATTCTTTTTATGTCTAACTTATTTATATTATCATTATCAAAAACATTCAAATTTTCATAATTACGTGGAAAAAGTGTTTTTATTTCATTAAATAAACAAATCAGATCCTTTTTATCCATTCCTAATTCGAAACATAAATTATTAAAAAACTGTTGATTATTATATTCAGTTGAGTATTTTGTCAAAATCTTAGTAAAACGTATTTCTTTTAACGGTTTCGGTTTTATATTTTCATGAAATATTTTATTATTATAAAATGTTTTTATAAGTGAACTCACTTCATTAAATAACCATATTTGATTTTGAAATGTTATTCTATCAATATAATCCGCGTAACAAATATTATTTAATAATTTTAAATATAAGTTTATATGATAATTCATATTTTTAGAATTAAAAAATTCTATCACATTTTCATGCCATAATAAAGAAATTATTGTACGCTCATTATCATTAATATATTGTTGATGTTGACTTATATGTAAATTATTTTCAAATAAGAATTTGGTATTTTTTTTAGAATCCTCATTGAAATCCTTATTATATATATGATCAAATATTGTGTCAAAATTCATAGAATTGTTATACATATCATATATTTGAGTTAATTTACGTAAATCTCCTTGGATATATTTTATACATTGGGTTTTATATTTTTCATCTATGTGTAACATGTTAAATATTTGAAAATCTGTAGGCATTTTCAATTCATATACATGACATACTTTCATAAGATCTTTTATTTTTTTATCAATTGTATTATTACATATACAAATAATCGGATTCATATTTATATTCTCCAACTTCTGTTTTTTCGTTTTTTTTTGACGTACTAATTTTATTAATGCGGCTATACCCCCTTTATCTCCACTATTCATTCCTTCTATCTCATCCATTATTATCGCTATTTTTTTGGTATTTTTTGTAAACATATGTAATACATTTTTATTTGATACATTATTACACGCAATGTTATCAAATAATGCTTTATTGCGCAAATCACTTGTATCATATTGAACAATATCATAATTTATTTTTTTTAATAAATTATATACAAATGATGTTTTTCCTATACCAGAAGGACCATAAATAAATATTGCTCTTTTAAAATTAATATCTTCGATTTTTTCTTCATAATTATATAATAAATTACATATTTCATTTTCTATTGATTCTCTTTCTAGAATTGAGTTTACATTTGACCATACATTTTTCATTATTAAGTATAATAAAAAATATTTATATATTATTTAGTTTATTTATTTACTAAAAGCGGCAAAACTATTTGTTCTTGGAACGAAAGTACTTTCTTCTCTTTGTGGTAATTGTCCATTGTATGTATATGGATCCATTGCAGGTGTAGCATAATTAATTGCTTGGTTACCAGCTAATCTACCATGTTGTTGATAATAACCATTCGTCGCGTTTCCTCCATATCCATATGTTGGTCCTCCGCTAACATTGTGTGGTCCGCGTCCAATATCTTTTACAAAATCAGCTGTACCAGATACAGTATCATATGCTATATCTACAGTACCTGATGCTGTATCACGAGCCAATTGACCTGTTCCACTTATCAAGTTACCAGTTCCATCTAATACTGTATTTGTTAATTCAAGAGCACCGGAACCAGCAGACTTTAATAAATCACTGGTTGTATCCAATGTCTTATTCAAAGCATCTGTACCACTATCCAATGCCTTACCTGCTACATCACCAACCGTTGTTACTGTTGTACTCAATGTGCCCGATAAATTGGTATCTTTTACAACTGAGTTTCCACATGCGTCTACTGTACCAGATCCACCGTGTCCGCCACAATTACCACAATCTCCCCCTGTAGGACAAGCAGGACAAGCAGGACATACCGGTGGTACAACTTGTGTCTTTAACATGTAATCATTTGAATGTCCACCTATTGGTGTATTTGTGGAATTCCAATACCAATACCATTTCCAATATTCATTCATATCTTCTCCTGACTCTGGAGGAGGTGGGTTACTAGAATCACCATTAGAATCACCATTTGAATCTTCACCATTTGAATCATCACCATTTGAATCATCACCATTGGAATCATCACCATTGGAATCTTCACCATCTTCATAATTAAATTGTACTAAACCATCTTGACTAAATCTAAATACATTATTTGATCCTAAGCTATATACGCCATTACTTGAACCACTTTGTTCTTTTCTCAAAACCAAAATCATTGTTGTATATTGTTTTGCGACATAAACAATCAAGTTACCACCTTTGTTATCCTTAGCAATAAATCTAGCTGAATTATTAGAACTTAAGTTCTTTGATGTAGGAAATACATAATCATCACTTTCTTCACCATCTAACATAGAACCATTTGAAGATCTTTTGTAAATTTGAAGCGAAGATTCACTATCTGTACTTGTATCAATATATAAATCACCATTATTTACGTTATAGTAAACATTCTTTGCTACTTGATAACAATCAATTAAAGTTTTTCCACCAACTTCAACATCATTTGCTGATCCAGCAGTAAAATCTTCTGATGATTTATGACCAACTGTCATTGGAGCAGTATAATCAATATGAATTAATTCATCTTGTGATTGAAGATAACCAAAATTATTTGTACTTGCATCCGAAGCATTATTATTAATTACATGCATATAGGTGACATAACCATAATTCACATAATATAATTGATTATTGGCGTAGTCGGTATAATCAGATGAAACTTTTTTTGTGTACCAATGATTATACATAGCTGATAAATCTTCACCATCTCCTGCTACATTAACACTTGAATCCAATGAATATACTTTTACACCATCAACTTCTGAACTAGAAGCATCTATACGTTCACTATTACCTTCTCTGTCATATACTTCCACATATTCAATATCTTCACCTGAAGCTCCTTCAACATTTTCTTGTCCCCATACACGAATAATCTTCCCAGAATCTGGATAAAAGTAATTATTATCATATAAAAAATAACCACTAGCATCTGTATCTGGTAGTTGATGGGCAGAATTAAATGCAGATCTAGCATTGTAATTTACGAATCCTTCGGAATTACTACATATTTTGTACAAAACAAATATTACCAATAAGACAATTGCTATTAAAAATAACCATGTTGGAATCTTAAAAGACAAATTCATTATATATATAATATATAATTAAAATAAAAAAATCATATAATTATTTTCCCCCTAAATACATTTCATCCACTGGAATAATATACTTTATTAAGGCCATATTTGTTCATACATTTTTGTAAAAATATGGTACAACCATAACATGGTTTAGAATTCATTATAACATCGCTTTTTCCCCCTCTACCAAATCGAAATACATACATATTTGCCCCTTTCAATTTATTATTATCTCCTATCTCCTTCACTACGTTTTTCTCGGCATGAATACTATAATCGGAATATCCACATCCTCGACTACGTGAACCAATTTTATTATGTGCTTGTGCGATTATTTTACCTCTTAATACTAAAACAGCCACATGAATACTTGTACAATGTCTTTCTTGTAGCTTCTGTATATTTGGATCATTTCTAAACTGTTCCATTAAATCTGACATTGATAATACGATTGTTATTTAATATATTGAAAAGTATGTTTTATATTTTTAATTATTATTACTAAAAATATAATCAATTTTTATCATTTATTTTGCTCTATATGGAATAGCATATGGATTAGATTTCAATGACGCAGTTAAATCACCTTCAATTCTTGTAATATTGATATTTTCATCCAATGGTTTACGTTCTATCATTGTACCCATATTCATTGTAGATGGTGGCTGAGCTAAATAAGATGGGGCAATTTCACGTGTACTGATTAAGTCCGAGTATTGTTGTTTTACACTTTGATTAATATAATCATTACCTAATTTCATATTACCTTGTACCAAACGTCCTTTAACGGTTGATGACTTAATATCATTATTGCGCTGATTTAATTCAGCAGCATAAGATCTTTGTTCATTAGAACCAGTTCCTGCGCCTACATAACAAAAATCACCTTGGGTTTGACGATTATTACTAATTTGTTGATGCGGTGTCGATTGATGAGCACCTTGTACATTACCATGAAAATTCAAATGACCACTTCCTTTTTCTGTCATTTCTCTATTTGTTGTAGGAGCATTATTTGTATTTGGCGCATAAGAAGCATTAACTGATGCTTTTGGATTTTCATAAAGTCTCATATTACCAATTGTATTTTCCTTTCGTGTAGGTTTTAAAGCGTCTAAAAGAGGAGAAAGAGCAGCACCAAAAGCACCTCCAATGGCTCCAAAATATCCATCATCCATATTAGAAGATCTATTATTTGGATATGCCATTTTACTTTTAATACCATAATCCGACTCTGTAGCATTACCATGACCAACCGCATTTGCTACACGTAATGGATATGAATCTAATTGTTGCTTATGTGGATCATTATGTTCACCGTCGATATAGTATGAATTATTACCATAAGCTGCTACACCAGAATATGAAACTGCTGTGTCTGGACGCGATACATGACGATCAACTGGTATTGAACGCATAGTTTGTCCCTTTTCTAAACCGGTTGTTGTCATATATCTATCTTGCTTCATTTCAAATGTTGTGTCCGGTCGATGTTTTTCTTGAATACCTTGTTGAGCACGGGTTTTTATATAACTGTTAGCCGGACCCTCATGACCTAGTAAATTATATGATACTTTTGGATCAGTTACTACACGCAATTCGTCAACTGTTTTTGGCATCCATGCGTTACGATCCATCATACCAGAATTGAAACCATTAGATCCTTGTGTTGTATATCCTAAACCTAAACCTGGGGCTACTTGCTCTTCTTGAAATGGCTTTACATTAGCCATTCTCAAACTTGGATTAACGCGTGACTGCATGAAATCACTTTGATTTGGTGTACCGTGTGCGTACTGTGTATTTTCTTCAGGAGAAAATAATGGAGCCTGTTCACTTTTTGTGATAAATTGTGTTCCAGATCCATTCATGCTATCTAAAACTGACTCATTCGAATCAAAATTATTTATCTTGGAATTTTTTAATGATCCATTAAAAGGCACCATATTACCATGTGAAAAATAATCAGAATTCACCTCTTCACCTGTTAAAGAATAATATTTTTGACCATCAATTGAATATGTGCTTTTTGCTAAAGTATGATTGTCAAAATATTTGTCTGTATAAGCGACATTTGGACTATATTTATTCATAGACGCCAATTTTGATGTTGCTTGACTTTCTGAATTATCCACATTTTTCGGATAATTTACATCTGGATTATCTGTATTTGGCAAAGATTTGAAACCTTCTTTCTTTTTATTACAAGCTACATATAATCCACCTATTGCGACAATTGGTATAGCTAATTCCATATTATATATTATATATTTATTTTTATACTAATATATAACCTTTTCATAATATACTAAATTATAATTCAATGATTGTTTTATATCTTTCTAACGAAATTGTCCTTTAATAACATACGACTTTGTTCGTTGAAGCTAAATGGAATTTCAATGTGCTTTTGCTTGTCTTCAAAAGGATATTCCCATCTATTTGTTTCCATATCTCTAAAAATCCAAGCTGGAACTGAAGCACGTGATTCATCTACATATGCTGCTTCACTTGGATAACTAATCACACTTGTTACTGCTTCTATATCTTTATAATTTTTCATATTTTTTGATAAACGATTATTCATATTTCTAAAATCACTTTCCATTTCAATTGTATTATTTCGCAAATTTGCTCCCCATTTTTGTAATCGAATGTTCACATCTTCTACATAAGGGTTTTGGGAACCTGGGCCTGGTGTATTCAAGTGATATAGTCCTACACTTAAACTTTCTTCAAGCCTCTTCTTTATTCTAGCATCATCATCATTAAATCGTGTTGAAGACATTATATAATTAAAAAATATTAAAAATGTTTATTTTATATTTATGAAATTATTATGTATATTTTTGTAAAATCGCTTTGGGTATTAGCTGATCAATTAACGGTTCCATTTTTTTAAAACATTTATTTATCGTCACTTCACTGACGCCACAAATACATTTTATATCATTCTTACTAATATTCAAATTACATACACTACATATTAAATATATTATACCCGCCGCAATAGAATGAGGCGCATTATCATTAATTATACTCATTGATTCGATTTTTTTACATACAAACATTGATAATTTAGTTAACTCTGAATTAATATTCAATTTACTACAATATCTCTCTATAAATGATATTGGTTTAGTTGTACCTAAATTTGTTTGTTCATCTGGGTTATAATTACGCTCAATATTATTTAATATTGTTACTGCCATTGAACAACCGGTAGTAGTACTTGTTTTATCTAATTTAAATATATCCGCAATCTCATGTGCTGTTCGTGGACAACCATTTAAGCGACAACTGATATAAATCGATGCCGCTTTTATTCCATCTCGATTTAAACCTCTAAACATTTTTTGTTCAGATATATCTTTATGAATAGATATAGCATCATCTATAAATATTTTAGGAATACCCGAATTTTGTGCCATTGTAGTTATAAATTGGAATTCCGAATACAATGATTTTTCGCGATGGGGCATTGATTGCCATTCTGTCCATCTTCTTATTTTACGCATTTCATAACTAGAATTATTATTACATAGTACTTTACAACCAAACGAAGATTCTATTAAAAGTGGATTTATTGGATTTCCACATCGTGTAGGATCATTTGTACTCTTGTCGTCACTATAATGTCTCCATTCCGGTGAATAATCCAATGTTTCATTGTATATAACTCCACATTGAATATTTGAACATGTTGGAAATCCATTTTCTGCTATTACTAAAACATTATTACATAAATAACATAAATCAATCTCACTTGGTTCTTCGTGTATTTTAGATTCTTTAACATCATTATCAAATGCTTCCCATAATTTATTTTTCTCTTGTTTAGAATAATTATTCTGTTTCTTTTGTGTCCTTCTTTTCTCAACAGTATGATTTACATAAATTTGTGATTGCATTATAATATTTTAAATTAAAAATATAATAATTAAACGAATTCAATTTTTTTTACAATTATATATTAGTATGTTGTCGTCCGAAAAGAAAAAATATAAAATGACTAAACAAGAACGTAAAATGCAATTAATACAAGAAGTTGCTAATGATTTTGTTAATGAAAGTTACGACGCCGAGGGGAATATAAAAGAAGGAAGTTTCATAGATTTATTCAAGTCGGGCATCGAAACAAATGTCAAGGCTGAAATGGAGAAGAAAATATCAAGAGGAACAAAATCAGGTCAGGAAAAACACGCTTATATAGATTATGCTAGACAAAAACAATCTAATAAAGTACTTATGGAACTAGCTTTGAATATACTCGAGAATTATTCTGTTAATGATTTTTTTAAAATTGTAGATAAATGTGTGGATAAATGTGTGAATAAAACGGATCTAGATGGTAGACCATGGGATTGTGGATCTCCCGCTTTTTTTCAACAATATTTCGATGCTTATTCTAAAAATTTTATATCACAATTAACTATAGCAATGAATGAACTTGAAGAAAATAAAAAGATAAAAGGTGGAGTTAAAGATATGACAGAACTAGCAAAAGAAAATGGCGAACTTATTAAAGAAAATACCAAACTTATTAATGAAAATAAGACTTTGAAAGATGGATATAAAACTCCAGACTTTATGAAATCCTTATTATCTCAACCCAAAGTACTAAAAGCTTTAAGAGACACAATTAAAGCTACAGTTACACCAGATAAAACGCCTGTAGTACAAGGTCAGCTACATGAAGAAGATCAAACTACTAGTCCCGCCCTACTAGGTAAAGTTATTCCAGAAGCTAAGGCGCTTTTTGAACAACAAGTTGTTGTAGAAGCGGTTGATAACGCTCTAGCAAACAATGATGCGATTAAAGCTACTATTGAAGCAAGTGTTTACCAATCTATATGTAACAACAAAGGTTTAATACAAGATTTGAAAAAAATAACAAAAGAAGAATTTGATAACAAAATTGAACCAATAATTGCGGCAATGAAAAAACTATTAGAATCACCACATGAAAAACAAAAAAAAGAAGGTGGACAAAAAACAAGAAAAAGGAAAAATAAATCTATTAAAAATATATATATAAAATAAATGGATAATGTTATAAAAAACGAGTATAAAACGAATATTGAAAAATCAATAACAGATGATTTCAAGTTCAAACTTGTTGCCACTGAAATAAATACAAGCACATTTGAAAGGAATCTCACAACAAAGATCAACATCTTTAAGAAGAAAATTGAAAAAAAGTGATTTAAATAAGTAATCATTTCACTGACAATATTTCATCATAACTTTATTGATTTTTTCATAACTGTAAAAATTAATTCCATTAACAAAAAAAGATCTAAAAATACATATTCCCAATCCTCTATAAAGATTTTGTTTATTAAAAGCTTGTTTCAATGTAGTACATGATTCATTTAGCATTCTTGTTTTTATAGTATCTAATGGATAAGTAAATATCCATGAACTAACACCTGCTAAAGAGCCACTGATAAAAATAGGTAAATTATATTCCTTAGCTGTTTGATAAGTTGTGAAATACATAAATGTAGATGGGATTTCACAAGCACATATTATAGGTAATTGTTTATAAGCACTTGTAATAATTGAACTATTTAATTTATATTTCATATTATATTGAGACATAACCTTCAATTTATCAAATGGTGCTAAAATAAATGTACATATAACCGCTGTATATAAGTTAGAAACGTATTTATTTTCAACGTTGTTTTTAAAAAAATTATTAGTACCAAATATCAGAGAATTTATCAAGGAATTTTGCATTAATGGATATTTAATTCCTTTAAATAATCTTAATGGTTTCAAATTTTTCAAATGTGTTAGTTTTGGATTTGTACTTTGATGTAATGTTTTCAATGTATCAAATGGATAACCTATCAAAATATGTAATAAACCCGATAAAGATGAACTTAATATTGAAATATGTGTTGGTACCTTCTCTGTCATACTATACAATAAATATAAATTAATAGTTATATTTATATTTATTTGTGGAGAATCCAGG
>MDSV01092970.1_pt1 | contig 16998 bp, 17 predicted proteins | sample 810851 | NCBI WGS metagenome assembly MDSV01 (sample SAMN05326640, study PRJNA326480) | marine metagenome | isolation source: seawater | place: Atlantic Ocean: North East | collected 2012 | reverse complement strand
TTTTGAAGAAATGTTATCATCAGCAAGTTTATCTTTTAAACTATATAGTGAATTAAGTATAGGCGCCTATAATTGTATTCTCCATCACGCTGATCAAAAAATTAAAGATACATTTCTTCCTAAAATAGTAGAAGGTAAGTGGAGCGGCACAATGTGTTTAACCGAGTCGCAATGCGGGACAGATTTAGGATTAATCAAAACAAAAGCTGTTAAAAATGACGACGGGTCTTATTCTTTAACTGGTCAAAAAATATTTATTACTTCCGGTGACCACGATCTAACAGAAAATATTATCCACTTAGTGTTGGCTAAAATACCTGGGTCTCCACTAGGCACCAAAGGTATTAGTTTATTTTTAGTTCCAAAATTTAACGTAAAAGAAAATGGATCAGTTGGTTCAAGAAATGGAGTAAGCACTTTATCTATTGAGTCTAAAATGGGTATCAAAGGATCACCTACATGTGTTTTAAACTTTGATAATGCTAAAGGTTTTTTAATTGGAAAAGAGAACAAGGGCTTAAGTTCAATGTTTACCATGATGAATCTAGAAAGAATTATAGTTGGAATTCAAGGTTTAGGTATTGCTGAAACAGCTTACCAAAATTCTTTAGCATATTCTAAAGAGAGGAAACAAGGTAAATCAAACGATAATAAAGATAATGAAACAGATTTTATTATAAGACATGCAGATATAAGAAGAAGCTTGTTGAACATGAAATCAATAATAGAAGGTCAAAGATCTCTAGCCTTTTGGTTATCTCAACAAGTGGATGTAAGTTTAAATCATAATGATGATCAAATTAGAAGAGATGCTGATGATATGGTCTCTTTAATGACCCCAGTAGTAAAATCCTTTTTTTCAGACATGGGAATGGAGATAACGAATGAAGCAATACAAGTCTTTGGTGGTTACGGGTATACAAGAGATCAAGGTATTGAACAATTATATCGTGATAACAGAATTACGCCTATTTACGAAGGAACAAATTCAGTTCAAGCTATTGACCTTGTGTTTAGAAAAGTCTTAACAAATAAAATATTGGATAAGTTTATTAATTTAATCTGTAATGAGATAAAGATTAATAAAAACAATAAAGAATTAAAAAAATTCGTAGAAATTCTTGAAATGAAGATAATTATACTAAAAGATTTCTCCAAATGGTTAGAGGAAAAATTAAAAGCTCAAAAGGATGATGTAAGCGCCTCTTGTAATGATTTTTTAAAGGTTCTTGGTTATATAGCATTAGGATACTCATGGTTAAAAATGACAAAAATAAGCTATGAAAATTTAGATAAGAATAAAGATTTTTATGATGAAAAAATTAATACAGCCAAATATTTTTTTAATAAAATATTTCCGAGAGTTGATAGCCACTATCATTCTGCTATAGCTGGTAGCGAAAGTATTATGAAAGCTAAATTTAATTAGTAATGAGTGTATACGAAAAAAATTTAGATAAAAATAAAGCTAACTTCGTCCCACTAACCCCACTTACATTTTTAAATAGAGCAAAAGATATTTATCCTTACTATGAAGCCATAGTTTATGAAGATCGTAAATACACTTGGACAGAAGTTTATAAAAGATGTGTAAAATTCGCGAGTGCCTTGACAAAAATAGGGATTAAAAAGGGTGATACAGTATCCTTTTTAGCTTTTAATACACCTGAAATATTTGAAGCTCATTATTCAGTTCCGATGACTGGCGCAGTTCTAAATACAATTAATACACGATTAGATGCCAAAACCATTTCTTATATACTTGATCATGCACAGGCTAAAGTACTGGTTGTTGATCGCCAACTTCATGCAGAGGTTAAAAAAGCTTTAAATTCTATTAAACATAAAATTACAATTATAGATATAGACGATAAATTTGCAGATAAATCTAAATTAGAAAAAATTGGTGATTTAGAGTACGAGGAATTTTTAAATACTGGTGATGAAAATTATAATTGGAAAATGCCAGATGATGAATGGCAGGCTTTATCTTTGAGCTATACTTCCGGTACCACTGGAAATCCTAAAGGTGTTGTATATCATCACAGAGGATCTTATCTAATGTCTACTGGAAGTGCTGCAGCTTGGAATATGCCAAACAGACTTAATTTTTTAACAATTGTACCAATGTTTCATTGTAACGGTTGGGGTTATCCTTGGACAGTTCCTATGCTAATAGGACGAACAATTTGCTTAAGAAATATTGATGTAAAAAAAATTTATGAATTAATTGAAAAATATGAAGTAACACATTTTGGAGGCGCACCAATAATATTGAATATGATAACTGGTGCATCAGAAAAAGATAAAAAAAAACTTAAACATAAAGTGTTTGTTTTAACTGCAGGAGCACCACCACCAAGTATAATTTTTAAAAAAATGAAAATTCTTGGTTTCGAAGTTATGCATGTTTATGGTTTAACCGAAACATATGGTCATGTTACTCAATGTGCGTGGAACGAATCTTGGGATAAACTTAATGAAGAAAAACAAAATGAAATTAAAGCTCGCCAGGGTGTGAGATATCCTAATACAGAAGGTGTGACTATAATGAATCCTGAGACTATGAAAGAAGTCCCTAAAGACGGAAAAACAATTGGTGAAATAATGATAAGAGGAAATATTGTAATGAAAGGTTATTTCAAAGATAAAGAAGCCACTGATAAAGCTATGAAAGGTGGCTGGTTTCATACTGGAGATTTAGCTGTAATGCATCCAGACGGATATGTCAAAATTCAAGACAGATCAAAAGATATAATTATATCTGGTGGTGAAAATATATCATCGATTGAAATTGAAAATACATTGGCAAAGCATCCATCTGTTTCTATAGCAGCAGTTGTTGCAAAACCTGATGAAAAATGGGGCGAAGTCCCATGTGCATTTATAGAAACGGTTAAAGATAAGCCTGTTACAGAAAAGGAATTAATTTCTTTTTGTAAAGAAACATTAGCTGGTTTTAAAATTCCAAAAAAAGTTGAATTTTGTGAACTTCCAAAAACCTCAACTGGAAAAATACAAAAATTTGAATTGAGAAAAAAAGCTAAAGAATTGAATTAACAATTAAAATAAATGACTAAAATTTCAATAGATCTAACTTGGAAAATAAATGATGGAGTTTTATCTCCTGGAAAATATTCGAATAAGCATGAAATTAAATTTAATGATAAGATAAGTATTAAAGGAGATGCAGCTCCTGACTGGCATGGAGATAAAGAAAATAGCAACCCTGAACAAACACTTGCAGCTTCATTAAGCAGTTGTCACATGATGACTTTTTTAGCTTTGGCAGCTAAAATGAACTGGCCAGTATATAGTTACAAAGACAACGCAATAGCAACACTTGGAAAAAACTCAAAAGGTAAAATGTCGGTAACAAACATTGAATTAAATCCTAAAATAACATTTGCTAATAATTTTTCAGTAGATAAACAAAAAATGAAAGAAGTCCAAGACAGAGCACATCGGTATTGTTTTATTGCAAACTCTCTAGCAGAAGAAGTCAAAGTAAAAATCAATTAATATGAATATTCGTAGAAATAGCAAGATCTTAGAAACTTCATTAACAACTGATGGAATATTAAGACTTAATTTAAATAATCCTGATAATCTAAATGCTTTATCAGAAAATATGATTGATCTAATGCAAGAAAATATTGATAAAGCAGGCCTCGATAAAAATATTAGAGTGATAGTTATATCATCTGAAGGATCAACTTTTTCCTCAGGACACGATCTAAAAGAATTAAAAACCGCAAGAAATAATTCAGATAAAGGAAAGAAATACTATCTTAAAATTATGAAAAAATGTTCAAAAATGATGCAATCAATTATAAATAGCCCTAAACCATTTATTGCTCAAGTAAGCGGAACTGCAACAGCAGCAGGATGTCAATTGGTTGCTAGTTGTGATTTAGCTTACGCCAATACAGCAGCTAAATTTGCTACACCTGGTGTAAACATAGGTTTATTTTGTTCTACGCCGATGGTAGCTATTTCGAGAAATCTCTCAAACAAACACTCAATGGAAATGTTATTACTTGGAGAATTAATTTCCTCTGAAAAAGCAGCTAAAATAGGATTAATTAATGAAGTATCACCTGATGACAAATTAGAAAAATTTGTATTAAATAAAGCTCTAAAAATTTCAAAAAAGTCAGCAATTACTTTAAAAATAGGTAAACAGGCATTTTATAAACAAATCGATATGAAGTTATCTGAAGCTTATAACTATGCGTCTAAGGTAATGGTTGAAAACATGCTAAAACTAGATGCCAAAGAGGGGATAGACGCATTTATTAATAAAAGAGAACCAAAGTGGAAAGATAAATAATTCTTTAAAAAATAAATAGGTTTTTATATTGATTACAGAAATTAAAAAGAAGAAAATTTTTTCTACAGATGTAGGTCATGATTATGACGCAAAGAAACCAACTATTATTCTTCTACACGGTAGTGGTCAGTCGCATATAGTATGGTCATTAACCGATCAATTTCTAGCCGATCAGGGATTTAACGTATTCGCTCTAGATTTACCTGGTCATGGAAATTCAGAAGGTCCGTCTCTTCAATCAATTGAGGAAATGTCTCAATGGCTTAACGAATTTGTTGAATATCTCGATATAAAAAAATTAATCTTAGCGGGGCACTCTCAAGGATGTCTAATAGCTCTTGAATTTGTTAAACTTTACCCAAAAAAAGTTGAAAAGATTATTTTCATAGCTGGGTCATATAATATTCCAGTTAATCAAAATTTAATTGATCTTTCATTGGCAGGAGAAATGGAGGCTCTTAATCTAATGATGAAGTGGGGATACGGATATCCTAAAAAATTTATTGGTGGAAATCCTTTGCAGAAAATACTTAACTCATCTAGAGAAGTAAGGGAAGTTTTAGCGGTAGATTTAATAGCTTGCAATAATTACAAAAATGGTGTTGATGCGGTAAAAAGTATTAACTGTCCAACATTTTTTATTTTAGGTGAAATTGATAAGATGATTAAACTAGATTCGGGAAAGAAGTTTGCAAATATGATTAAAAATTCTCAAATTCACGTTATCAAAGATTGTGGTCATATGATTATTTTAGAAAATGCTTTTGAAATGAGAGAAAAAATTACAGAATTTATAAAATGAAAAATTTTTTTATCAGTAAATCAAGAAGATTAAGATCGACACCATTTACTTCAAGAATTGAAAATAAAGGTGTTAAGAATTATACTGTTTATAACCACATGTTATTAGCAACCACTTTTTCGTCAGTAGAAGAGGAATATATTCATTTAAAAAAGGATGTTCAAATATGGGACGTATCTGTTCAAAGAGAAATAGAAATATCTGGTAAAGATGCTTACAAACTTGTTCAGTTGATGACATGTAGAGACTTATCAAAAACAAAAGTTGGCGGATGTTACTATGTTCCCATAATAGACAAAAATGGAGGCATGGTAAACGATCCCTTAGTTTATAAATTAAAAGATGATCAATGGAGATTATGTATAGCTGATTCCGATGTACTTTTATTTGCGAAAGGTATAGCTGCTGGAAAAAATTTTGATGTTAAAATTTTTGAGGCTAAAATTGACACTTTAGCTATCCAAGGACCAAAATCTTTTAAATTAATGGAAGAAGTTTTTGGTAAAGAAATAAATCAGCTTAAATTTTTTAAATATGATTTTTTCAACTTTAATAATAACAGATATTTGATATCAAGATCTGGTTATTCAAAACAAGGCGGTTATGAAGTTCATGTTGAAGATGTAAAATCTGGACAAGATTTATACGATCATTTTTTTAATATAGGTAAAAAATATAATTTAAAACCGGGTTCTCCAAATCATGCTGAGCGAATTGAAGGAGGCTTATTGTCTTATGGAAATGACATGCTAATAACTGATAATCCATTTGAATGTGGTTTTGAAAAATATGTTCATTTAGATACGAATATAGAGTTTTTAGGTAAAGAAAACTTAAGATTAATAAGAAATAAAGGTATTACAAAAAAACTTATGGGGGTAAAAATAGATACGGACAATATTACTTTACTTCAATTGCATACTATAAGCGACATAGACTTATTAAATCAAGACAATAAAAAAATTGGTGAATTAAGGTCTGCGGCCTATTCTCCCCATTTTAAAAAATTTGTTGGTATTGCAATGGTTTTAGTAGATTATTGTAAAAACAAAGAGAGCTTTAAAATTAATATTAATAATAAGTTTATTAACGGAGAGATTTGTGAACTACCTATTATTTAACTTATGAAAAAAGCTAAAATCTATATCCCATCTAAAACAGCTATGCAATCAGCACTAGGCAACCAAAAAAAATGGATATTAGAGTTTTTGACAAAAGACACAAAAATAAATCCTCTTATGGGGTGGGAAAGTTCGACAGACACTCTGAGTGAAGTTATATTAAAATTTCCTTCAAAGGAAAAAGCAATTGAATATGCAGTTAAAAATAATATCACCTATACAATTATTGAACCCAATAAAAAAGAATTTGTTATTAAATCCTATGCAAATAATTTTACTAATGATTAGATATGTGGCGTAGCTTTTTTACAGAAAAGAAATGGTTGCTCTGGTCATGGGGTGGCTTTACTTTTATTATTTTTTCATTGCTTGCACAAACTTATATAGATGTAAAAATTAATGAATGGTACAAAGGATTTTATGATTTACTCCAAGATGCTCCTAACAGAGATTTATCTGAGTTCTATCAGGGCATTAAACTTTTTATGAAACTAGCAATTCCATATGTAATAATTTATACAATAACAAATTATTTTACTCGTTTATGGGCATTTAGATGGAGAGAAGCCATGACTTTTTCATATTTACCTTACTGGAGAGCTGTTGACGCTAAAGTTGAAGGAGCTTCTCAACGAATCCAAGAGGATGCAATGAATTTTGCAAAGATAGTTGAAAGTTTAGGATTGCAAGTAGTTCGAGCAATTATGTTATTAATTGCTTTTTTACCAATTTTGTGGGGCCTGTCTTCTAATGTCGTTATACCTTTTTTTAAAGATATCTCAGGCTCATTAGTTTGGGTTTCATTAATTGCTAGTCTTGGCGGATTAATAATCAGTTGGATTGTAGGAATTAAATTACCAGGCTTAGAATATAATAATCAAAAAGTTGAAGCTGCTTTTAGAAAAGAACTTGTATATGGAGAAGATGATAGAAAAAATTATGTTCAAGCTCCAACTATATTACAATTATTTACTGGAATAAAATTTAATTATCATAGATTATTTTTACATTATGGTTATTTTGACCTGTGGTTGATTATGTATAATCAAACAATGATAATTGTACCTTATTTGTTGATGGGTCCTGGGCTTTTTACTGGTGCTATGACCTTAGGTGTTCTTATACAAACCTCAAGCGCTTTTAGAGAAGTACAAAGTAGTTTTTCTCTATTTTTACAAAATTGGACAAGGATAACAGAATTACGATCAATTTATAAACGTTTAATGGAATTTGAAACAGCCATAAATTTTAAAAAAAAGTTGAGAAAACCAAGAAAATCTGATGTAAGAGTTTAATGGAGCTTTATGTTAAACTCTTGGATGTAATTATTCCTTTTTATATAATAATTGGAATTGGTTATTATATAGGAAAAAAAAACCCTAAATTTGATACTACGTTTATAACTAATTTTGCTGCTAAAATTGGTTCTCCAGCAATGATTTTTTATACATTAACAACCACTGGAATTACTTTAAGTTTATTTGCTCATTATTTTTTTTATGCTTTAGTAATCATAGGTGGATTTTCTTTAATAGGTGTTTTTATTCTTTTTTTATTAAAAAAAGATTATATTAGTGAATTACCTCCTTTAATTTTGCCAAACACAGGAAATATTGGAATTCCAATGTGTCTCTTTGCCTATGGAACAAAGGGCTTAGGCGTTGCTTCTGCAATTGCATCAGTAATTTTACTACTACATTTTACTTTGAACATCTTCTTAGCTAAAAAAACTTTTTCAATTGATGTGCTGTTAAAAAGCATGCCTTCTTATGCTATCTTAGCATCTGTCTTTTTTTTATATTTCGAGTTGAATGTACCTGGGTTTATTGAAAATACAACTTTCCTGCTTACTTATGCTACTATTTTTTTAGTCCTTATGTCGTTAGGTATTGCTCTTAATAATTTAAAAGTAATTTCTTGGAGAGACGCATCAATTTTAGGCGCTACTAGAGTTATAATAGGCCCAATAATTGCTTTTTGTTTAATAAAGTATTTAAATTTGTATGGTTATGCGGCTGGTGTTTTGTTAATTCAATCAGCCATGCCAAGTGCTGTATTAACTTATTTAGTTGGGTCAATGTATTCAAAGAAAAAAGTAGTAGATAATATCGCTAGCGTAATTGTAACTTCTACAATCATATCTGCCTTTACTATACCAATAGTTGTTTATTACGCGTTGTTATATTATCAATAAAAACAATGACTTACATTTGTTTATTAATGTAAAACTTTACTAATTAGGTAAGTTATATTTACCTAATAACGTATTTAATAATAATTACTTAAAGAAAAAGGATTAAATAATCAAAATTAATTGAGAATTTAATAAAATTTAGAGATTACTAATCAATAATTTTATAAGCTATGCGATTGAGGAATATAGCGTTTAAAAGGCCATAGAGGGCGTTTTTTTTTGAATTTAGGCTTTTACAGTATACAACTAAAGGCTGCATACTATAAAAATTTCTTGGAGTAGGGGTCATCAGCTAAATCGCCCGTCAAATAACAATTCTAAACAATTATACCTTCCTTTTTAAGAAGTTTTTTCTTAGTTTTGAGGCCGCCTTTACCAGAGTAACCTCCGATCGATCCATTAGATCTTATAATCCTATGACAGGGTATTTGAGGTGGATAGGGGTTTTTAGCTATCGCATTAGCAACGGCTCGGACTGCTAAAGGCTTTCCAATAGCTTTTGCCACTTGTGAGTAGGTTTTTGTGCTGCCAACCGGTATTTTCTCCAAATATTTCCATACTTTTAATTGAAATTTGGTGCCCTTTAACCTCATTAGTCAATAATCAGATAAATTGTTAGAGAAATACATATTATAAGGGTAATTAACACGCCAAAAGCTATCGATTTTTTGCCTTTAGAGCTTGAATTGGTCCAGAAATAGGAAATTCCGTAAACTACGGCTAAAAATATTGCTATGGGCAGGATGAATTTTATCATTAAGGCTTTCAAAAGTTCAATATTTACGCTCGTTTTGGTCTGGTTTGTGAAAATTTGCAAATTGCTTAGAACCCTTATTTGGCCCCACAAATATGAGCGTCCAAGCTGCTTTTCCTTCAGGAATCTCGAGACTATGAGTGTCTGAGGCATTTCTAAGACCTATATAACCTGGACCTCGCCAAAATCGACCTTTTTTCATGGTTTCCCAATACCCACCTTTAAGCACTAAAGTTAAATAGGACCAATAATGATCATGCAAATCTCCTAAATCACTTTTAAGTATTTTGTGGAGGAAGATATTAAACGGAAACCATCTTGGTCTTTTTCTAAATAATAAATAATACCTAATCATGAAAGGTTTAGCCTTGTCATAGTCCGGCCAGCTCGGTCCACGATCTAGAAGTAATCTTTTTCGACTCTCAAACATGTTCTAAATTTAAACACTTGACAAAAAAAATAAATAATATATTAATTCCGATAATTAATGGTTATCGGAAATTATGTATAAAATTACAACTGATATAAAAAAACTTGAATTAGAAACTTTAGATAATTTAAAAATGTCTAAAGCTAAAAATACAATTAGAGCCTATAAATCTGACTATCAAGATTTTGCGTTATTTTGCACAAAGCATAATTTTAATAGCATGCCTTCAGATCCAAAAACTGTATCATTATATCTTACTTATCTTTCTAAATCCGCAAAATACAGTACTTTAAAAAGACGATTAGCATCAATTAAAGTGATGCATAGATATAAAGGACATTATCTAGACACCAAACACCCAATTATAGTTGAAAATCTTATGGGAATTAAAAGACAGATAGGTGTTTATCAAAAAGCAAAAAAACCCTTGTTATACAATGAGATAAAATTAATAGTTAAACAAATTGATAAGTCTAACGACAAACCTTTAAAAAAATCTCGAGACAAAGCTTTAATTTTAGTTGGTTTTGCGGGAGGATTTAGAAGATCAGAACTTGTTGCAATTACTAGAAATGATGTGGATTTTGTTAATGAAGGTGTTAAGATTTTTGTAAGAAAATCAAAATCTGACCAATCAGGTGAAGGAATGGTAAAAGCAATCCCCTCTTTCAAATATGTTGATTATTGTCCTGTTGAAAATTTAAGAATTTGGATGAGCGAAAATAGAGCTGATCTTATTTTTCCAATATCAGATAAAAATGTAGCTTTAATAATAAAGAAATATACACAAAAAGCAGGTCTAGATCATAATAAATATGCCGGACACAGCTTAAGATCAGGATTTGCAACAACTACCGCAGAGTCCGGGGCAAGTGAAAGAAATATAATGACTATGACAGGGCATAAATCAGTTGATATGGTTAGAAGATACATCAAAGAAGCCGATTTATTCAAGAATAATGCATTAAATGAAATATCTAATAAATAGACAAAAAATGAGTAAAAATGCATGAAATATCTTAAAGAACTTTATTATAAAAAATATTCAAAAAAATCTTACTCATTAAGCAATGTAGATCTGATAATAAATCGAATTTTTTCTAAGATAAATAAGGGTATTTATATAGATATAGGCTGCAATCATCCTATTAAATATAATAATACTTTTCTATTATATAAAAGAGGATGGAAAGGAATTAACATTGACCTTGACGATAAATCTATTGATCAGTTTAAAAAACTTAGAAACAAAGACACAAATATCAAAACATTGGTAACTTCAATCGACGGAGAGGAAAAAGATGTTTATTTTTATCATGATAGATCAGCAATAAATACGATTAGTAAAGAATTAGCAGAGAGCAGAGAAAAAAAACCAAAAGAAATAAAAAAACTTAAAGGGTTGTCGATAAATAGTATAATTGAAAATTCAAATTTTAAAGAGAGTCAAATAAATTTATTATCAATAGATATTGAAAATTATGAGTACGAGGCTTTAAAAAATTTTAATTTTAAAAAATATAATATTGATGTAATTGTAACTGAAATTACAGATATAAAAGAAAAAAATTTAGAAACTTATAATCAATCTTTAGAAAACATATTAAATACAAGTATCTACAAACTTTTAATAAATAACAATTATAAATTAATTAATTGGGTTAACGCGGATTTAGTTTTTTTTAACAAAAATTCAAGCATAACTTCCCTATCTTGACATGAGATATTGATAATCTGTTTCAAAAATAATTTTATAATTTTTCTCCAATAGGTAATTAACCGATTTAATTGTTTTAGAACCTTTGTCATCTAGTAAAATTAACGATTTGTCGTGAAGTTTATTAATAGCAATTTTGATTTCGTTAAGTTGATGTTCAGATGCAGATTCGACATCATGCCCATCTAAAGAATCAAGATACAATAAATCGATTTTTTCATTAAATTCTTTTAAAAAGTCTAAACTGTCTTGAATATAATATTTAATATTATTTGAAAATGATTTGGTAAATTTTTTTGCATTATCAATGTTTTTAGATGATATATCACATGTGTGAAGAGTACCGTTAGTATAATTGACAAATTCTGCAAACATAGGTGTGCTCATTCCATCTTTCCAATTAAACTTTTTTAAAAAAAAAAACTTTGTTTTTCCTCTTGCTGTGCCCGTTTCGACTATAGTTTTAAGTTTTCTATTAAGACAAATATCAAAAGTTTTTTTAAAACAAGAAAATCTAATATTTTTGCTGTTATCATATTTTTCTAAAAATTTCATATGAGATTTAATAAATTTTCTGACAAGTTTTGAAAATTATTTCTTTTGACTGAAGTATAATTTCTAAAATGTTTTGTCCAAAAACTATAATTATACGATGAATCTATTACATCAATTTGTTTAACATCTCCTGCCGCGGCTACATGAGAAGTGGCACCATGACAAGAAATAAGTAAATCTGCATTTAAAATTATATTTTCTAATTCAAAAAAATTTAAATTTTTAAAACAAGCAATATCTTTATTTGTATTGTTTTGCATAAAAGACTCTAATAATGCCGGTACTTGAACTCCTGTTGTTATAATAACTTTCTTTTTTGTTTTTTCTATCAAAGAATTTAAAAAAAATGATAACTCTTTTACACTAGGTTCTATATTAACAAACTTTCTAATATATGAATTAAATATCCATTTTTCATCAAAATGAAATTGTATAAACCCTTTTAAATTTTCATCTTTTATTTTTCTATTTTCAATTGTATTTAAATATGAGTCATTATAAGAAAAGTTTAAGCGTGTTAAGATATCTTTAACAATTTCAATATGTGACTTAAAATTTTTATTTTTTATTTTTATTTTATTTTTAGAGTTCAAAAAAAAAGAAATTAAGTGTGATCTTTTTTTATTATCATGAACAATTATACTTTTAAAAAAAGATTTTCTTAAATTATAAATCAATTTTAATTTATCTATTAGACTCTTTTTTAATAAAATTACTTCATCCACTAATTTAAATTTTTTTATATATTCAAAGTTTTTTTGTGAAGCGACTACGATAATGTAAGCATTTTTATCATTGTTTTTAATTCCCTTAATTAAAACAGCAGAAACAAGAAAATCACCAATTCTATCTGAGCGAAATATTAAATATCTATTCATTATTTATATTTGTGCCAAAGATACTTTTTTTTATCACTTATTTCTAAAGTTTTTTTTATAATAAAGTCAGCAACTAATGTTGAGTTAAAGTATTTTGTATATTTTTGCTTACCTTTGTATGCAATTTTTTTTCTTAGTTTTTCGTCTCTAGAAATTTTATTTATTTTTTCAGATAAATCATTTAAGTTTTTATAAAAAACCATTTCTTGGTCATTAAAAAAATCTCTATATCCTGTTCTTTCATCAATTAATGTTACTAAACCATTACCTATAATTTGAGTTATTCTATCACTACTATAATATTTAATTGGTTCTCCCCTACTTAAATTTAAACCCATTTTAACGTTTGAGATTGTTTTATAAAAATGATCTGCCCATATCGGTTGTACTTTATTAAGCCCATATATTTCAAATTTTACATCATTTGTTCTATCTATTAGTTTTTTTAAAAAAATTGCTCTATCATCAAACTTACCAATTTTTAACTTACCTCTGTGTACACCATGACTTAATGCAAAAAAAACATCGGTATTACAACTATGTTTAAAATTATTCAGAGTTTCAAATGATGGATCTGAGGGATTTGGAATAAAATAGTTTTTAATATTATTAGGTAAAAAACTTAGAGCCTCTGGACTTGTAGTAATAAAATTTGCATCTACATTTTCTGTTTTATCCAATATTCTTTTTTTATTCTGGTTGTAGTCAGGGCCTTTTTTATTTAATGGGTCTAGAAACCATTGAGCAATTTTTAGATTAGGATAATCATCTTTTAACTCTCCAAGCATTGGATTACTTATAGAATCTGCGTGTCCTAAAACTAGTAAATCAGGTTTATAATTATAACAAGTCTTTCTTAGCTTATCATTCAAAGTTTTAACACCTTTAATATCTTGGATACTTTTATTATGGTGCAAAATATCTCTGTCACTGAATTCTAAGTTGCTATGCCCAAGTCTTATAAACCCATTATTTATTCTTCTGCCAGTGTTAAAAAATAATCTTCCATCGTGTCTTTCATTAAAGTTTGTAATATGCAAAATTCTTAACTTTGGCTTGTTTTTAATTGTAAAGAAATTGTTCACTTTAAATTTTTCATCTCTATATTTATCAATATAATTAGATATATATTTGTGCGTTAGATAAAAATTCTTATAAGATAAATTTTGAAGAGTTAATCTTTCTTTTTTATTATTAATCAATTTTTCAATAGAGTTATATAAATTTTTAACAGATAAATTATTTAATATTAATGCATTAGTAACGGTTTCTGGTAACCCTCCACGATTACTAATTATTACAGCGCATCCTGCAGCAGATGCTTCAAGACTTGTTCTCCCAAAAGGTTCTTCCCATCTAGAGCACACTACTGCTATACTTGTTTTTTTATAAATATCTAAAACTTTTTTATGTGGCAAAAAACCATAATTTAATAAATTTTTGTGTTTAAAAAAAATTTTATCTCTTTGTTCGTCTCCAACAACATTAACATTCCAATTTTCATATTTATCAAGTATCTTTAAAACGGCATTCCCAAATATGTCGTAACCTTTAGATTTATTCAATTTTCCTACAAATGTTATTAGATTTTTTTTACGTTTTATATTTGTTTTACCCTTTAAAGCGGACTGATATATAACTATTAGTTTTTCACTATTAATAAATTTTCCAATCATGCCCTCTAAAAACCTTTTTTTTGACCAATTACTATTAAAAATTATTCTAAAACAATTTTTTAATAGATATTTACGTTCAGAAATAGTTTTCGAGCCTTTCATTGTTAAGGGATCATTGTGAAAATAAATTACGTAACTTCTTCTAGATAATGTATTAATTAAATCTTTTAAATAATTTGGTCTGTTATGAATTTCTATAAGATTTGATTGATTAGATTTTTCTAGTTTTATAAATTCTTTAACATATTTTTTGCTAGAACTTAGAATTTTAAATTTATTTAAAGGTATATTCTTATATTTAAAATTAAATATTTTTCTTAAATTTGTACTGCCAAAAATTGTAGTATTTTTTTTATATTTACTATAAAATAAGGTATCCTTAACAAATAGAGAAACTGCCCCTGGATAAATAGGTGAAAAATTCTCTTTATAGGGTAATAAAATTGAAATTTTCATATATTTTTTTTCTTTATTATATCTCTTAAAATTCTATCTTTTTTAAGTTGATACTCTCTTGATATCGCTTTACTTTTTGATTTGATAACTTCTTTATATATTAGTTTCCATTTTCTTCCTTTTGTAAACTTTGCGCCTTTACCACTGTTATGAAGTTTAATTCTAGTTTTTAAATCTTTTGTGTAACCTACGTAAGTAACAGATTTAATACCTAAAGATTTAAGTATATATACATAATAACTCATTAAAAATTAATTTATACTAAGGTGTGTGTATTTAATGTTTAAATAATCTTTTATCGCCATTGAACCTCCTTCTCTTCCATATCCCGTTTGCTTGATACCACCAAAAGGTGCCTCTGGTAACGCCACAACAGGCGTGTTAATAGCAACTGTTCCGGTTTCCATTAACTCAGAAGCCTTGTGGGCTTTTTCAAGATTATTTGTGTATATATAACTAGCTAAACCTAAATCATTATTATTAGCCCTACTAATTACTTCATCGAAATCTTTAAACGAAAGTATTGGTACAAGTGGGCCGAAAGGTTCTTGGTTCATTATTGTAAAATCATCTTTTATTTGATCAAATATTGTAGGTTCATAAAAAAAACCTTTATTAAATCCTGCGGGTCTTTTTCCTCCATACAAAATTTTTCCTCCTTCTTTTTTAGTAACTTCTACTAAATTTTCAACTTCTTCTAATCTTTTTTTTGTTGTTAATGGTCCTAATATTGTATCTTTGTTAATGCCGTTTCCTATTTTTAACTTCTTTGTTTTTTCAATTAATAGATTTGTAAAATCATTTTTTTTACTTTCATGAATATAAAATCGACTTGGCGAAATACAAACTTGTCCATTGTTTCTAAATTTAGCTGAAATCGCCATATCAGTTACTTTATCTAAATCAACATCATTAAAAACTATGAAAGGTGAATGTCCACTCAGTTCCATAGTTACTCTCTGAACTTTTTCAGCAGCCTTTTTTAGGATAATTTTACCAACTCGAGTTGATCCTGTAATAGATACTTTTTTAATTATATCGGATGATAATAATTTGTCTGAAATAAAAGCTGGATCACCAGAAAGTAAATTCACCACTCCTGGGGGTACTCCTGCTTCTCTACATATATCTACTAGTTCCATTACTGATCCTGGTGTAATTACATCGGGCTTAACTATAACAGAACAACCTGCAGATAATGCAGTAGAAATTTTTCTTGATGCTAAAGTAATAGGAAAATTCCAAGGAACTAAAGCAGCCACAACACCTACAGGTTGGTAATATACGTGTATTCTTGTATTTGGCAGCCTTCCTTGTAAAGTTTCTCCATAAATTCTTTTAGACTCTTCTGAACTCCATTCAAAAATATCAGCAGCTCCATTAGCTTCATTCATTCCTTCTACTAAAGGTTTTCCAGTTTCTAAAGTTAACCATTTTGATAAAACATTATTTTTTTTTCTTATTAATTCTGATATGGATCGTATTATTTTAGACCTCTCCCAAGGTGAAGTATTTTTCCAAATTTCTAATCCTTTTTTTGCTGACTCTAAAGTTAAACTTATATCTTGACTATTAGCTTTGGACGCTTTTCCAATGATTTCTTCAGTTGCAGGGTTGATAACATCATAAGTTTCACCCCCTATCGATTTCTGCCATTTTCCATTAATAAATTGACCAAATTTTTCGTACATATTTACCTTTAAAATTAGAATATAAGTAAAAACTTTTTATTTCAAGTTGACTGTTGTTCTAAGTCTTAATTTTAGAGCCTCCCAGGTGTTTAAGACTCTTCTGTCAGGCCTAAACGTAAAGAAAAACTTGATAAATTTTGAAAAAATACACTTTTTTAATCTAATAATAGAAATTTATACGTAATTATGTTGAAATAAAACAAATATGAAAAGATTAATTAGTCTAATAATATTATTTTTAATTTTTAATGTTACTAATTCGAATGCTATTGAAGTATCGTCTTTGGAGGCAGAAAAAAAATTAGAGTTTAGTGAACTTTTTCCAAAAAAGATTTGTAATAATATTTATGAACAAAGTTCCTTTGGAAAAGAAAACAAATTATCTGAAGAG
>MDSV01022539.1_pt1 | contig 17000 bp, 12 predicted proteins | sample 810851 | NCBI WGS metagenome assembly MDSV01 (sample SAMN05326640, study PRJNA326480) | marine metagenome | isolation source: seawater | place: Atlantic Ocean: North East | collected 2012 | reverse complement strand
TTAACATATGAGTGCAAATATAAGTATTCTTACTAAACTCCAAATGTTTTTTTTAAAATTTTTAAATATTTTTTAGCAGTTTCAAAAAAAAACCTCCCACATTTTGGTGGGAGGCGAAAGATTTTAAGGCTTTTTTAGAAGCATTAACGGTATCAATGGCGCTAAATTAAATTTTATTATAACACAACATAATTAGAGAATCAATCTTTTATTAACAATTTTATTAAGAATTACGATTAAATAACGAATTTAGATGATGAATGAAGTACTTAAAAATTATATTCTTGGTTATCGCTATTATTTGTTTTTTTGAAGTGTATTATATGCACAGCATGTTAAGCTTTATAGATTATCCTTACCTTTATTTAGGTGCTTTGTCCCTTGTTTTATCAATTTATTTGTTTACAAAAAAGAAAAAATGATTTTAACAGACAGTGAAAAGATATTAGTTGTTTTAGGGGCCTTAGTAATTATATTGGCAATAGTCGCTAATGCAATTAAAGATTATAGAAAAATGACAAGAGAGGCCAACAAAAAAGTAGAGCAAAAATTAAAAGATGAAGAATATATAAGGGAGCTCAAAAAAATTATTGATAAAAAAAATAAGGAATTAGAGGAAATAGTCAAATCGAAAAAGAATTGATGCTTAATTTGTAATTAGATGGGAGAGGTTTCAATTATTACAATAATTAGAGGGATTATAGGTTTAATATCATTAATGTTTATTTCTTATTTATTGAGCTCAAATAAGAAAAAAATCCAATGGAAAATAGTTTTTATTTCAATTTTAATTCAATTTGTTGTTGCGATTTCTGTACTTAAAATTTCATTGATTCAATCAATTTTTAAAATAATTTCAAAATTTTTTGTTCGGATAATAAATTATACAGCTTCAGGAAGTACATTTTTATTTTCTTCTTTAGTTGATCAAGAAAAACTCTCTTACATCTTTGCATTCCAAGTTTTACCTATAATAATCTTTTTCTCTGCCTTCACATCAATGCTTTATCATCTAGGAATCATTCAAAAAATAGTTTCATTTTTGGCTTGGTTATTAAATCGATTTTTAAAAATTACTGGTGCTGAAAGTCTATCTTTAGCTGGAAATATATTTTTGGGTCAAACTGAATCGCCGCTTCTCATTAAATCTTATTTAGAAAAAATGACCAGATCACAGCTATTTATTGTGATGGTCGGTGGTATGTCCACAGTGGCTGGTAGTGTTCTAGCGGCCTATATTGGTCTACTTGGGGGAAATGATGTTAACGAACAGCTTAAATTTTCAACTCATTTGCTAACAGCATCCGTTATGGCTGCACCTGGGGCTGTTGCTATTTCAAAAATAATCTACCCAGATTCTATAAAAAATGTCGAAAGTTCGATAGAAATTGATAAAGAAAAAATAAATGGGAATATTCTATTATCTATAACTGAAGGAACCATTGAGGGTGTAAAACTAGCTGTGAATGTGGGAGCAATGCTTCTTGTCTTCTTAGCTTTAATAGCTCTATTAAACGATGTAATGTGGCTAATTGGTGAACTTTTCAATTTAAATGTTTTAATTTCAGAGTCAACAAATTTTAATAACTTTTCGGTTGAATTTGTTTTGGGATACTTGCTTGCACCCCTTATGTGGCTGATAGGAGTTACATACAATGAGTGTGCAATAATGGGTCAGTTATTAGGAATAAAAATTGTTTCAAGTGAATTTGTAGCATTCATCCAATTGGCTGATTTTAAAAACATAGATGCATCTATTAGTCTACTGAGCAAGAAATCAATTACGATGGCAACATTCATGTTATGCGGCTTCGCAAATTTGGCGTCTATTGGTATTCAAATTGGAGGAATTGGGGTTCTAGCACCTGGACAAAGAAAAAATTTGTCAGAGTTAGGTTTTAAAGCAATGATTGCTGGAACAATTGTTTCATTAATTTCTGCATGTTTTGCAGGAGTATTAATTAATTAATTTTTTAAATATTTCCAGAGCGAGAAGAAGGCTAAAATAGTAAGAGTCAACAATATTATTGCTTGCAAATTTTTACCATATATAAAAAACCCTAAGCTAAATAAAGAACCATAAATAGCGAAGACACTTATCATCATACAGGTTATTCCTCTAGGGATGGTCCAAAAAACTTTTTTTTCGATTTTTTTCTCATCAATTTGAGCTTTAATTTTATTCCACCCTTTTCCTCCGGGTTGAATTTTGATATAAAAATCTTTTAAAGTATTAATATTTGAAGGTCGTGTTAGTAAACTCACGCTCACCCATGCAATCGTAGTAATAAATACACTTATTAAAAATTGAATGTCTTGTTCTAATGGCTCGAAGCCTAAACTAGGGGGTATTAATTGTAAGTAAACTGCAAGAATGAACGAAACAATCATACCAGTTATTTCACTGTAAGCATTTATTCTATACCAAAACCATCTTAAAATAAATAAAAGCCCAGTCCCAGCTCCAATTTGCAATAAAATCTGAAATGCTTGCAAAGCATTATTCAAAACAAGTGCAAAGCAGGCAGACAAAAACATTAAAACCAGGGTTGAAATTCTTCCAATAAATACCTTTTTGGAATCAGTAGAATTAGAATTTATAAATCTTGAATAAAAATCATGAACAATATATGAAGATCCCCAATTCAAATGAGAAGATATAGTTGACATAAATGCAGCTACAAGCGATGCGACCATCAAACCAATAACTCCCTTTGGCAACAAAGTCATCATTGCTGGGTAAGCTAAATCGTTCTTTAAAAATTTTTGGTTTATTTCAGGGAATGCTTCATTTATTGAGGTTAAATCAGGATAAATAATCAGTGAAGCAAGAGCAATTATAATCCAAGGCCAAGGTCTAATTGCATAATGAGCAAAATTAAATAATAATGTGGCCCATATAGCATTATTTTCATCTTTAGCAGAGAGCATTCTTTGAGCTATGTATCCTCCACCACCAGGTTCGGCCCCGGGATACCATACACTCCACCACTGTACAGCAAGTGGTAGAACAAAAATTGTAATAAAAACTTCTCTATCATTTATATCTGGTATTAAATCCAATTTATTAATCACATTCGGATGCGAAAATAAATTACTTAAACTTTGAATTTCAGGGAGTCCAATAAAATAGAATGCAGACCAAATCGTAACTGACATTGCTAAGATAAATTGGAAAAAATCTGTATATACAACCCCTTTAAAGCCACCAAGCATACTATATATTACAGTAATTGTTGATGAAATCAATAATGTATTTAATGGTGAAAGTCCCAAAATTATTCCTCCTATTTTAATGGCTGCAAGGCATACAGTAGCCATAATCATTATATTAAAAAAAACCCCTAAATAAATAGCTCTAAATCCTCTAAGAAAAGCTGCCTCTTTTCCGCTATATCTGATTTCATAGAATTCTAAATCTGTTAGTACACCTGATTTTCTCCATAGCCTAGCATAAACAAATACAGTTAGCATTCCAGTCAACAAAAAAGCCCACCAAACCCAATTACCAGCTACCCCATTTGTTCTTACAATATCTGTAACAAGATTAGGGGTATCAGCTGAAAAAGTTGTAGCAACCATTGAAATACCCAAGAGCCACCATGGCATATTTCTCCCAGATAGGAAAAATTCATCTGGGTTTTTGCCTGCAGTTTTGGATGACCATAATCCAATTAAGAGTGTAATTACAAAAAAGCCAAATATTATAGACCAGTCTACTAATTCAAGTTTCATTTTTGGTTTGTTTTTTAATTTTTTGAATATAGTTTAAATTGATAAAAAAAGTAATTATTTCTGCTTTAAAATAATTAGGTTTGATAAATGAAATTTGTTTTGTCTCTTATTGCTTCTTTTTTATTTCTAAGCAATTATTGCTTTTCTCAAATTGAAACAAAACCTCTAGAAAAAAAAATTGAAATAGATAAAAAATCTAACTCAATTATCAAATTACCTGATAACAATCTCCCCGACTATCTTAAAAAAGATTTCTTGTCTAAAAATCCAGCTTCTAATGATCTCAAAGGATTTGAAAATAATATTCAAATGGAAAATAAAGAAACATTCATTAACCCAGGCGATGCATATTTAAAAAGGTTAAATTCAAATAAAAGTGAAGGCGTTGCTCCAAAATTTAAGGCTGATCAATATCTTGGAGACTTCATTAGTTCAACCGAAAATGTTAGGATAGTTTTTAGAGACCATCAAGAACCAGATGGAGACAGAGTTCAAATAAGATTTAATGATGATATAATTTATCCTAATATACTTTTAACTCAAAGATATAAGAAGATGGATGTTAAGCTTCTAGAAGGTTTTAACAAAATTGATTTTGTTGCATTAAATCAAGGTGAATCAGGCCCCAATACTGCAGAGGTAAGAGTTTACGATGATGACGGTAATGTGATGATGTCAAATCTTTGGAACCTTGCAACGGGTTCAAAAGCTACCTTTATTGTTGTAAAACAAGATAATTAAACTTGTTATTTCATAAATAAATTTTAAATTATCTGAAAACCTGAAATTGGATAAACTTACTTTTATTATTAATCAATTGATCGCTCCCTTGGAATGGGTTATGCTTGTTTTGATTATTGGAGGAGGCTTATTTCTTCTTTTTGATTCGAATGGGTTTTCATTAAAAAGAATATCAAAGGGATTTTCTCTTTTATTAAGAAAAAATTCAGAAAAAGGGATATCTCGTTTTGAAGCATTATCTGCTGTTTTAGCTTCAACTGTAGGATTGGGTAATATCTCTGGTGTAGCAATTGCAATTCATATGGGAGGTCCAGGCGTTCTAGTTTGGATGTGGATAACAGCTCTACTTGGATCTGTAATAAAATTTTATAGTTGTACCCTATCAGTAAAATTAAGAGAAAAGGATTTAAGTGGCGAGCCGTTAGGAGGTCCTATGTATTACATGACAATTGCAATTCCTAAGTTTGGAAAATTTCTGGCTAATTGGTTTTGTGTTGCTGCATTATTTGGTGTTTTACCTGCTTTTACCGCAAATCAATTGACTCAAACGGTAGTTCAAGTCATTTATCCACAGGGAGATAGTGCTATGAATAGTCTCATTTATGAGGGTTCATTTGGGTTATTATTAATTTTAGTTTCTGGGTCAGTTATTTTAGGAGGTTTAAAAAAAATTGTTAGAACGACATCCAAAATCGTCCCCATGATGGTTATACTTTACCTCTTGATGGGTGGATGGGTCGTCGTAGATAATGTTTCGCAAATTCCCGATGTTTTGAAAACAATAATACTTTCTGCATTTGATTTTAAAACTATGTATGTTGGTGGTTTTTGGGGTCTTGTACTACTTGGAATAAGAAGAGCTGTTTTCTCTAATGAAAGCGGCGTCGGTAATGCACCCATGTACCATGGTCAATCTCAGACAAAAAAACCAATAAACGAAGGCTTGGTTGCAAGTTTGGGCCCGCTGTTGGATACGATTTTGGTGTGCTCAATTACAGGAATTGTAATTATAATTAGTGGGTCATATCTAGACACAGATTTAAATGGAATTCTTCTTACACTAGAATCATTCAATCGTCTTTTTTATGGACTTGGTGACATATTCTTGGTCTTTATGGTAATTGTGTTTGGAATAACTACTCTTTTTACCTACTCATATTATGGTGTAAAATGTTTAGACTTTTTGACCAAAAAAAAATATGGGTTCGTATACAATTATGTCTATTTAATTAGCATTTTTTTTTCTGCTATTTCGTCGGTTGATTTTGTAATAAGCCTTATTGATTTATCATTTGCCTTAATGGCAATTCCAAATATGATTTCAGTGATTTACTTGTCAAAACTTGTTAAGGAAGAAATAATTAAAACTAATTCTGTATAAGAGGTTAATAAATACTTTCTGTTTTTTTAAGTTAAATTCAACTTTTTAAAGGAAATTGTCAATCTTAATCTATAAAAATTTTATTTTAGTCTTATGGAAGGTAGTGTTGCATTTAAAGACATCAATGGAAATTTAATTGACCCTATTGATCATACCAGAGAAATACTTAAAAAGAATCCCTTCGTTGAAGTTCATGTAGGAACTGACTCTCAAAGTTTAGCTAAAAAAACTCAATATATAACCGTTATTGCCTATAGGTACGGTAACAGAGGTGTTCATTATATTTTGAAAAAAAGCGGGGTTCCTCAAATTAAAGATCTTTGGACTAGACTTTGGAAGGAAACCGAATTAAGTATTGACATCGCTGAGACTATAAAAAAATCCTTAAATATAACTCCAGAGATTGATTTGGATTACAACGAAAATGAAAATTTTAAATCAAATAAATTGGTAAATGCATCTAAAGGATTAGCTAATTCTCTTGGTTATAAAGTTAATATTAAACCGCATATCCAAATTGCCACTAGAGCAGCAGATTATCATTGCAAATAAATTTTTGATTTGAAAGCATTTATTTTTGATCTTGACGGAGTTATCGTTGACACGGCCAAATACCATTTTAAATCCTGGAAAATAATTGCTAAAAAAATTGGTTTTAAATTATCTAAAACTCAAAATGAACTTTTGAAAGGTGTAAGTAGAGAAGAATCTTTAAATAAGGTATTAAATTGGGGGGGGATTTCAATTGACAGATTGGAAAAGAATAAATATTTGGAAGAAAAAAATCAACTATATAAGGGGTTTATTAACAATCTCAATCACATGGATATTCTACCTGGAGTTAATAAATTAATTAATTTTGCTAGGAACAATAATATTCCAATCGCATTGGGCTCGGCAAGTAAAAACGCCCATCGAATTTTAGAAAAACTCGGAATAAAAAACAAGTTTAAAGTAATAATAGATGGAAATTTAACTTCAAAATCAAAACCTCATCCTGAGGTTTTTCTTAGAGGAGCAGAAATACTTGGAATAAATCCAAAAAATATAATTGTGTTTGAAGATTCAATCGCAGGTATAGAGGCTGCTAACAAAGCAAAAATGATTTCAATTGCTGTATGTGCAAAAAGGAAAATTAAAAATGCTACATTCAATTTTAATTCCTTGGATGATATATCGTTAGAATTTTTTGAAAAACTTAAATTTAAATAAGAGTGCATAATTATAAAATTCATCCTTGGAAAATAATTCAAAATGGCTGGGATCCGGATAAAGTTATGGAATCTGAAAGTATCTTTAGTATTGGTAATGGTTCTATGGGTCAAAGAGCTAATTTCGAAGAGGATTTTAGTGGTAAAACACATCAAGGGAGCTATGTGGCTGGTGTTTATTATCCTGATAAAACAAAAGTTGGTTGGTGGAAAAACGGTTACCCTAAATACTTTGCAAAAGTTATTAATGCCCCAAGTTGGATTGGTATTTCAGTCCTAATCGATGAGATTCCTATCGATTTAAATAAGGTTTACAAAGTCGAAATGCTAGAAAGAATATTAGACATGAAAAATGGTTTATATGAACGCTCAATTTCTTTTAAAACTAAAGATAATTTGAAAGTGGAAATAAACTCAAAAAGGTTTATATCCTTGAAAAGAAAGTCTATAGGCGCAATTTCATATAATATTAAATGTAACCGAGATGTAAATATAACTGCGTCTCCATATATTGATTATGACATATCAAATGAAGATAGTAATTGGGATGAAAAGTTTTGGGAAACAAAAGAAAAAATAAATACCCAAAATAGATCACTAGTGAAAAGTAGTGTTAAAAAAACTGATTTTAATGTAATCACCTTCATGAAAGCTGATTTATATGACAATAATGTAAAACTTGAAAACCCTTTTATAGCAAAATCTAATTCAAAAAAAATACTGCTCGAATCTAAATACTCATTGAAAAAAGGTCACACTTTAAAAGTTGTGAAATTTGGAGGATATGTTAATTCTATATGTAATGATTGGAATAAAATTGAAAATAAGACAAATGAGGTTTTAAAACTCCTAGAAAACATGTCGTTTGAAAGTCTTTATTTAGAACATAAACATGAGTGGTCTAAAATATGGGGAAAATCCGATGTTAAAATTAAGGGAGACATTAAATCTCAACAAGCAATTAGATTTAATATTTTTCAGTTAAATCAAACATATAGAGGTGATAACCCAAATCTTAATTTTGGCCCGAAAGGTTTTACTGGAGAGAAATATGGGGGAAGTACTTATTGGGATACTGAGGCATATTGTGTCCCATTCTGTTTAGGAACTAAGCCTCAAGAAGTAACACTTAACCTTCTAAATTACAGATACAACCAATTAGATAAGGCCATTGATAATGCAAAAATACTTGGATTTAAAAATGGTGCTGCATTATTTCCAATGGTTACTATGAACGGCGAAGAATGTCATAATGAATGGGAAATTACTTTTGAAGAAATACATCGAAATAATGCAATTGCATATGCAATCTTCAACTATACAAGATACACAGGGGACTCAAAATATTTAAACAATAAAGGTTTAGAGGTCTTGGTCGGAATTTGTAGATTTTGGGCGCAAAGGGTCTCCTACTCCAACAAAAAAAAGAAATATGTTATTTTGGGGGTTACCGGACCAAACGAATATGAAAACAATGTTAATAATAATTGGTACACAAATTATAGTACCAAATGGTGTTTAGAGTTTGCAGTAGATACAATAAGCATCATGAAGAAAGATAACCCCGAATCATTTGAAAAATTATTTAAAAAACTCAACCTAAAGGAGTCTGAGCTAGATTATTGGTTAAAAATTTCAAAAAATATTTATTTAAATGAAAACAAGGATCTGGGTGTTTTTGTTCAACAAGATGGATTCTTCGATAAGGAGTTGAGTGAAGTTGAGAAATTAGATTATTCAGATAGACCATTAAATCAAAATTGGTCATGGGATCGAATTTTACGTTCACCATACATAAAACAAGCGGATGTTCTTCAAGGCATATACTTTTTTGAGGATAAATTTGATATAAAATCAATTAGAAGTAATTACGAATTTTATGAAAAATTTACAGTCCATGAATCATCTCTTTCACCCTGTATTCATTCAATCGTTGCTTGTAAATTAGGAAAAACTGAGTCTGCATACTACCTCTTTAAAAGAGCCTCTAGACTAGACTTAGATGATTATAATAAGGAAATAAATGAAGGTTTACATATTACCTCAATGGCAGGCAGTTGGTTGGCAATTGTGGAAGGATTTGCTGGAATGAGAATCAAAAACAATTCCCTTCATTTTACCCCTAGTCTTCCGAAGAAATGGGAAGAATTGATGTTTAAAATCACATTTAGACAAAATATTTATACTATTAAGATTAACAAAGGCTTATTTCAATGCTCATTGAATATAAATAAGAACTTTTATATATACGTGAATAGCAAAAAACTAAAATTTGACAGGAACGGAAAAGCTAGTGTTTCTATATAATTTATATGTTAATCTTAATTATAAGATTAGGATTTCTTCCAAAAGAGAAATCTAAAATCGAATGTTAACTCTTAGTAACTTTGTTGAAAAGTAAAATTCCTCCAAATAGTATGAAATATATAACTTCATAATTTTGATTAAACAATTAATCAAATGGAGTCCAAGTTACTATTCATCAAATTTGTCTTTTTAATGTTAGCTTTTTTGATTTTAATTTTAAATAAAAATATGTTATCAAAGAGTATTTCATTTAAATTATTTCCTAAAAGGAAGTGATTTTTCTTGTTACTACTTTTGATTTATTCCCCTATTAAATGAAATTTTTTCTGTCTTTTATTTATGTATCTGAATCCATCTTTTGAAAAAAATCCAGGCTCCTCAAGCATAATTCTTACATCCTTACCCCATTCTTTGATATAAACCTTGGTATTTAATTCAATAGCATAGGCTGTATTTACATTTAACTTCCATTCACCAGTTCCAGGAACAAACCCTTGGTTATCCCACATTCCAAAAATAGTGCCTGCAGAATGTCCAAAAAGACCCAGTGGATGTGTATAAATTTGGGGTCTTAATCCTTTATCAATAGCTTTTTCTCTTGAAATTCTCAAAATCTCGTTCCCGGTTATCCCAACTTTAAAATTGTTTGTAAGAATATCTTCCAATAGATTTCCTGCTTTTAAACCCTCTTTTAAATACTTAGGTGCGTCAATTTCATTTGGTTTTAAAACATATCCAAGTTGTTGACAATCAGTGTTAAGATTCAAATATGTGATTCCAAAATCACAATGGACCAAATCGCCTGGTTGTATAATATCAAATTTTTGTTTTGCATCAAAAGCATAAAGATCACTATCATCAGCTCGTTGGACATCAACTGTGGGATGGAACCAGGTTTTAAGTCCCATTGATGACACTTTTTCTCTCATCCACCAAACTACATCGTCAGTTGTTGTAACTCCGGGAGTAATAACATCAGTTGAAAAAGCTTCCTTAATAACGTTATGTGTTATTTCAGTTAAGTGAGAAAAAAGTATCATCTCTTTTTGAGTTCTAGTTTCAATCCATGAAACAGCTAAAGGCTCTGAGCTTACAATTTTTGACTTAATAGAATCTGGTAGATAGTTCATTAAAAGTTGGTGATCTGTTACTGACAAACCATCTGCAATTCCGTAAGTTTTCGATACGTTTATCCCAATTTTTTTTGGATTCTTAAGTTTCAGATAGTCCACAAGTGCATTCATTTGGTCTGGCTCTTTGTTTTTATTCCAAACACTTTTTATCAAGTTCCCAAAAGAATACCTTGTTATTGCAGCCATATCAACTTTATTTGAAGAATCTATAAGGGTAAAAACAAGAATCGTTCTTCTTCTGGCATTCAACCATGTAGGAGGAAGAAGGCTTTTAATTATTGGATCTTCGTTGTACTCCCTTGTAATTATTATCCAACAGTCAATTTTTTCTCTTTTCATCAACTTTGGCAAAAGATTTTCAAGCCTGTCTTTTTGTATGTCCTCTATTGCACTAACTCTCTCTTTTAATGATAAAACAGCTTGAGGAAAGCAATCGATTGTAAAAAATAATAGAGTGAAAAATAATAAAAAATTGCGCATAATTATTCTAATGAAGGAGGTCCAGGTAAAATTCTAGGGTCGTATTTGTCGTACTTTTTATTTTTCAAAAAATCTTCTTTAACAGTACTAATTAAAGAAGGGTTTTTATACAAATCCGCCATTGTCATGGATAATGCTTTAGCTGCATAAATCATACCTTTATGTCCTATAGACATCCCAGTACAAGCCACAACAGCCCAAGAATGCCAGGGTCCACCGCTTGCCGCAGTCGTTACTCCCAAACTAATTGTAGGCACTACTTGACTTACATCTCCAACATCTGTCGATCCGCCTTGGGCCGGCAATGTTTGTTTTAACGGGTAAACTTTTCCATCAATCCCTTTTTGAGGTTTTCCTGTTTCTTTTAAAATTGTATTAGCGTATTTCAATTCACTATCACTGTATGTGATTTCACCTAGTGTTTCAAGGTTTTTTTGCAAAATTGCAGCCCCTGTTCTATTTACTTGTATTTCATAAATTCCTGATATAAGTTTAGTTTCAAAAGTTGTCCCTGTCATTAGGGCAGCTCCTTTTGCTATATTAAGGGCTCTTTCGTATAAAACATCAACACCAGCTCTGTTGTTTTGTCTAAGTCTAGTCCATATCTGGGCATAGTCTGGGACTACGTTCACCACATCTCCTGCTTTCTCAATTTGGTAATGAATTCTAGCAGTTGGCTCTATATGTTCTCTGTAGTAATTTAAACCAGTAGTATACAATTCCATTGCGTCGGAGGCACTTTTGCCATTCCATGGATCGGAAGATGCATGGGCTGAACTACCACTGAACATTACCCTAAAGTCAACTAATGCCTTGGAGCTTTGAGTTCCTGCCTGAATTTCATCTCCAGGGTGCCAGTCCATGCAAACATCTAATTGGTCAAATAGGCCCTCTCTTACCATCCATACCTTAGCAAAAATTGTCTCTTCAGCTGGAGTACCGTAAAATATTACAGTGCCTTTTATGTTTCCTTTCTCAATTTGCTCTTTAATGGCGATTGCAGCACCAAGACTTGCTGTTCCAAAAAGGTTGTGACCACAACCATGACCTGCTCCCCCGGGGATTCTAGTTTCTTTTACTGGTTTCCTCTTTTGAGATATTCCAGCATTAGCATCAAATTCTCCTAATATTCCAATGATTGGTCTTCCAGAACCATAGGATGCTGTAAAAGCAGTTTTTATCCCAGCAACTCCTTCGTCAACATTAAATCCGTTTTTTTTAGCATAATCTATTAAAATTTTTGAAGATTCAAATTCTAGAAGAGCTGTTTCTGCAGCCTCCCAAATCGCATCACTCGTGTTAATTAATTCTGTCTCGTGTTTGTCAATTGATTGTTTTAACTCCTTTTTTATTATTCTAATACTTTGTGCTTGAGCACTATACATAAATAGTATAAACATCATTGATAGCAATAAAATCTTGTTTCCCATAGTTTTTAATTATAAATAAATATACCTTTTAATTCTATTTTAAATTAAATTAGAAAAAAAATCAATAAAAATGCAATCATTAAAGTTTTTCAATCTACTACTTTTTACCCTTATTTTAATCTCATTTGAAACTAATGCTCAAAGAAAAAATAAAAGTCAAAAAAGTAAAATCAATTATGATCAGTCTTTGTACTCCTCCCTTAAATTTAGGGAAATTGGCCCTTTTAGAGGTGGAAGGTCCTGTGCTGTTACCGGTGTTGAGGGTAATCCTAATTTGTTCTATTTCGGATCAACAGGTGGTGGGGTCTGGAAAACTACCGATGGTGGAAAAACCTATCAAAATATTTCAGATGGCTATTTTGGTGGAAGTATTGGTTCTGTTGCAGTATCTAAAAGTGATCCAAACGTAATTTATGTTGGAGGAGGAGAAGTAACAGTTAGGGGTAATGTTTCATCTGGGTACGGAATATGGAAATCCGAGGATGCTGGGGAGACATGGAAAAGTTGTGGACTCCCAAAGTCTAGACATATACCTAGAATTGTAATCGATCCTCAAAATCCAGACATTGTTTATGCCGCTGTTTTAGGAAATATTTATAAATCTACTTCAGAAAGAGGAGTTTATAAAAGTGTTAATGGTGGAAAAACTTGGTCAAAAATACTTTTTGAAAGTAATCATTCCGGTGCTGTAGAACTAGTTATTGATCCCAACAATCCGAGAAACCTATATGCGGCAACTTGGAGAGTAAAAAGAACCCCTTACAGTCTTAGTAGTGGAGGGGAGGGATCTATCCTATGGAAAAGTTCGGACAGAGGAAATAGTTGGAAAAAAATTAGTGGTAATAAGGGCTTTGCGCAAGGAATTTTGGGAATTATTGGCGTTACTGTTTCACCAGTAAATTCAGATAGGGTTTGGGCCATTGTTGAAAATAAGGATAGTGGTGGGGTATATAGATCTGATGATGGCGGAGAAACGTGGTCACATGTAAACGATAGTAGGGCCCTAAGACAACGTGCTTGGTATTATTCAAAAATCTATGCAGATACAAAAGACATAAATAAAGTTTATGTGATGAACGTTTCTTATCATAAATCAACAGATGGTGGTAAAACTTTTACATCTCATAATGCCCCTCATGGTGATCATCATGACCTTTGGATTGCTCCGGAAGATAACAATAGAATGATAATTGGTGATGACGGTGGTGCTCAGGTAACTTATGACGGAGGTGAAACTTGGAGCACTTACCATAACCAACCAACAGCACAATTTTATCGTGTCACAACTGACAACTCTTTCCCTTACAGGATTTATGCTGCTCAGCAAGATAACTCCACTATAAGAATAAATCATAGAAGTGATGGGTCATATATCGATGAAAGCGATTGGGAACCTTCTGCAGGAGGTGAGTCAGCCCACATAGCCATTGATCCTAACGATAACGACATAGTATATGGAGGAAGTTATGGTGGATATCTCACAAGAGTTAATCACAAAAACAATAGTGAAAGGGGTATTAATGTTTGGCCAGATAATCCCATGGGATACGGAGCTGAGGGAATGAAATACCGTTTTCAATGGAACTTTCCAGTTTTTTTTAGCCCACATAATTCTAAAAAAATGTACGCTTTTTCAAATCATGTCCATGTTACTGAAAACGAAGGTCAGAGTTGGGAAATAATTAGTCCTGATCTTACAAGAAACATACCTGAAAAACTTAAATCTTCCGGAGGTCCAATAACTCAAGACAATACAGGTGTGGAATATTACTGTACACTTTTCGCTGGTGGTGAATCCAGTTTAAAAAGTGGTTTAATTTGGGTTGGAAGCGATGATGGGCTTATTCACCTAACAAAAGATGGGGGGGAAACATGGACAAATGTAACCCCTAAAAATATGCCTGAATGGATGATGATTAATAGTATTGATCCATCTCCATTCGATCCTGGAACATGCTACGTTGCTGGAACAAAATATAAAACTGGTGATTTTAAACCTTATCTCTACCGAACAGAAAACTACGGTATGACTTGGGAACTAATTAGCAACAACATAAAAAATGAAAACTTCACCCGAGTATTAAGGGCAGATCCAGCAAGAAAAGGCCTTTTGTACGCAGGAACCGAATCAGGTTTATATATTTCTTTTGACGATGGTAATAGTTGGAAACCTTTTCAACAAAACCTGCCCATTGTCCCCATTACAGATTTGACGATTAAAGATAATAGCTTAATTGTGGCAACTCAAGGTAGAAGCCTTTGGATGATCGATGATCTAACTGTTCTTCACCAGCTTCCAAACTCTAATAGGGATCCATTCCTTTTTAAGCCAAAACCTACCTACAGATTAAGAGGAAGTGGTGGTAAAAGTTCTCTCACTATGGGTACTAACAAACCAAACGGAGTCGAGGTACATTTTTATATTCCATCTTATAATAAAGTTTCTGATATAGTTGAACTAAGTTTTCACGACGAAAAAGGGAATGAAATTAAAAAGTTCAGTTCATCAGACGATGATAGTAAATTGGAAGTAAATGAAGGTGGGAATGTTTTTGTTTGGGATTACAAATACCCTGGAGCTGAAAAGTTCGAAGGAATGATAATGTGGAGTGCGTCTCTAAATGGAGCAAAAGCAGTACCTGGAAAATACCAGGTAAGACTTTCGGTAAATAATTTTGAACTTCAAAATTCATTTGAAATCTTGAAATCGCCAACTTCAGAAAGCTCAGTTGATCAAATGAGAGAACAATTTAATTTTGTAAATCAAATAAATAAAACTATTTCTAAGGCCCATCAGTCTATAAAGAAAATTAGAAAAACAAAATTGAAACTAAACGAGTTTTTAACTAACTTTTCGGATAATAAGGATGCTGAAAATATTATTAGCAAAGCTAATTTCCTAATTGATTCTTTAAGTACAGTAGAAAATGCATTATACCAAACCAAAAATGAAAGTAGGCAAGATCCTCTCAATTTTCCAATCAAATTGACTAACAAACTAGGTCATATTGCTAACTTGGTAACAATGAATGATTTTCCCCCTACAGATCAGGACAAAAGATTGATGATGGAACTATCTGAAAAAATTGATAAAGAAATTGAAGTATTTAATAAATTAATGACAAACGACGTTTCTGAATTTAATTTATCTTTTAAAAAATTACAACTTGATTATTTGATAAATTAATTGGATAATTCTATTAGAACCTCGTTTCGCCTGTTATAAAATTTATATGGTGCGTCATAGGATAACAAAATGGGCTTTCCTATGGCTTTCCTTTTTAATTCTTTTAATTTATTTAAAAGTCTTTCTGTATTAAGTACTTGTTTTTCACTATTGTTATAACCACTATAACGTATTGATGCATATGTTCCTTCTTTAGATTTGTAGACTTCTAAATTATCATTGACTGGTTTTGGAATTTCTTTACCATTAAACTTTTTAGGCAAGACAAACTCCATAATCTGATTTTCTTTATCAGTTTTCATATAAACAGGCGTTGTCATTGATATCTTTTCGTTGTTAGAATTTGAACCAGAAATGTAATTAAATAAGTTTCTGAAATTATTGTTCCCACCTATTTTATCCTTTGACATAACTTTTGCAGCTGGAGGATAGTATCTAATTTCAATATTGTCATGTTTTTCGATTACATCATATGATTGAGTTTCTGTCTGCTGAGCCATGCTAATTGATATGGAAATTAAAATTAAAAAATACTTCAACTTAAAAAATTTTAGGAAAGAATTTTGGTGTGGTTTTTAAATATTCAACATATTCTGGATTATTCCCCCACTTTTTTTTGGCTCTTTCTTCCAATAAATTTACTCCACTGATGTAATTGAGTAGAAAATATATAAAAATTGGAGTAATTAAAGATAAATATTTAAATACTGAAAAAACAGGGAAGCAAATTATCGTAATCCCAGTCCAAATTAAAAATTCTCCAAAATAATTAGGGTGTCTTGATCTTGACCAAAGTCCACTAGATATGAATTTTCGCTCTTGATTGTTTAATTTGTTATGTACTGTTTTTTGATAGTCGGCGATGATTTCAATGAGCAGACCCACTAAGTATATTAGACCTCCAAGAATAAGATATATAATCTCACTGTTGGTTGGAGATGAAAAAACAATCAAAGTTGGAAATAAACATATGAAAACCCACAACCCTTGTGTCATCCATGCTAGGAGAAATTTGGAGAAAGAATATTTATATAAGTCAAATCTTTCATCTTTACCTACTCTATTAACTCTTTGAAATAGAAAAAAACTTAGCCTAATTGTCCAAAAAAGTACTGATAAAGCTAAAATTATTTCTCTAATACTTAAATCATTAGTTTTTCTGAATTTTAAAAATATCATTATCAGAACTGAAAATACAAATGTTAATCCCCCAAATAAATCATAATACTTCTCAGATTTTAAATAAAAAGAAGGGATGAAGCCTATTATCTGTATAACGAAAATTAAAGAAATTAACTTTATAAAAAAGTCCAGTTGATTGTCATCAATCGAAATTAAAAACGATAATGCTATTGTTAATATTGGTATAGCTAGAATAAAAAAAAATCTTATCAT